>ERZ1740065.2396-NODE-2396-length-11642-cov-11.677829_pt1 | contig 11642 bp, 4 predicted proteins | sample MGYA00581738_ERZ1740065 | MGnify/ENA primary metagenome ERZ1740065 (study PRJEB43018, sample SAMN04849749) | marine metagenome | isolation source: floating plastic debris | place: Pacific Ocean | collected 2008-09-01 | study: EMG produced TPA metagenomics...
GTCAGAGCTAGTAGAAAGCTGTATCATCATTTGTCAATTCTGTTGGACTACAAGATGGATGGAGTTTCATCACGATCCGGTAAACAAAACTGGAGTTATGGCTATATTAGTGGGAGCAAAGGGTTAGTGATTGAGCAGGCTGAGCCGGCGGCGTTAATAGTAAGAGCAATGCTGATTGGCTGCTCTTATGCTTTTATAGTAAGCCTCTGTGTATAAACACTTTTTCCATAATATAATGGAGTTGTCTTCTCATCTTTTTATGCCGTTCCAGCGAGCAACCTAATACTGCCTCGTGCCTACAGTGTCAGAGCTACTAACGAAGGAGATAATGATATGGTTTCATCCTTATGGAATGATCATGTAGGTAAAGTAGCACTAGGTTGCAATCAGAGTGAGAATCAGAGGTTGAAAAGTCACTCTCCCTGGTAATGCGCAAAACTGGGTCAATAACCCACTCTCCAGATGTTGATACTCGCCTGCAGATGAGTCAGCAGCTGTAGTGTGTCTTGCATTGAAATGAAGCCCAACCAGTGCTGGAATCGCAGTTTTTATCATAGCAAGTAGCTGTTTGAACGATCCGTTCTGGGGTAGACATGCATTGATTAGCTATGCAGAGGCTGACCTAATTTTACCGGGCCTTCATAAAAAGAAAGGACGACTGTAACATATTATGGGAAGGGGGGGAGGGGTAAGCCTTTGGACAGAGTAAATCTGATTGCATGTAGTACAAAAATCTACATGTCTGATTTATTGCCGTGAGCTCCTGTTATCGCTTTTAGTTCGCATCTTGTCATTAATAACATTTTACATATTAGTGATCGCATCTGTATTATGTCATTTTAGAGAGGACACTGTGCTCACACTACCCATGTCGGAGCTGAGTGATAAACTGCTCAGCTCCATGCAGCCACACGTGGTTCTATCGGAGTCACGCTATTCAAGTCCCGCTGCTGCCTCCTCACTGCTGCCGGTTAAGTCAGAGCCTACGGATATTCTGGCAGAGCCTGAGAACTCTCCTCCAGAAGCTGATCCAACTCCTGAAATAGAGACCCCTGCAACAGGACCTGCGTACATTTTTACGTGCTACCTGTGCCGTAGAAAGCTAACCAGCCTGTCTGGTCTGAGTACGCACATGTCTAAGTCACATGGGATCACTCTCTCTGTCAGCCAACTTGAACAACAGTTGATAAGATGTGATATATGTGACAGACCATACCAATCAAGCTCTGGACTCAGGAAGCATAAGCTTAGGCAACATGGTGTGACCCATGCCCCAAAGGAAATGGAGCACAAGACAACAGGCCCTGTCAGCGAGGAGAAATCTCAAAGTGACAATGAAAGCCAAAATGAGGACTTCAATCACCAGATGGAAGGTTATGAAAGATTGAAGGAATTCTATCGCTGCAAGCTTTGTGATGCAGTCATGGTAGCAAACAGCATCAGTAGACATCTTGCTCAAAAGCACAGAAAGACTAGAAAACGGTCTCTCTATACAAAAGTGTCAATCAGAGACAAGTCTGGGAAACCAACTTGTGGGGTCTGCAATCTCCAGCTTCCCAGCCCGTCTCTAATTATACAGCATCTGAAGACTTATCACTCAAAGATCAAAGGACTGAATAAGAAAAGCGCTCGCAAATGTGAACAGTGCAAGATTTTCTTCAAGACTCGCTATCAGAGTCGGAAGCATCAAATGAAGTTTCACTGTAACTCAGAATCAAGATCTGAACGTTTGCGTTTCAAGGAAGTAGTGCCCAAGGAAGCAGTGCCCGCTGATAATTCTGCCAGTGTCCCAACCAGCCCTGACAAATCTGTAACTGAGTCCACACTGCAAAAGGCCAAGAAATGTTTAAACCAACTGAGCGTTTGCACATTGTGCAGTAGGCCTTTCAAAAAGTCAGACCATGCCCTGAGGCACATTCGTGTAGTGCACCAGGAATCTGATCCAAGCAAGTATCTGTCCTTCATATCTGCTCCAAATGCAGTGGCTGTTCCTCGCTGCCACATTTGTGAAATAACATTCATGTCGTGGGGTGGTGCGTATCGCCACTACAGAGTCAATCATCGTGGTAGTAAGCCTGCATATCGTAGCGAATTCTACTGTAATATCTGTAAAGTCCCATTCAAAAACTCCTTCACCTTAAATAATCACATGACTCTAAAGCATAAGATCCCACGCATGCATCCATTAACTCGACGAGGAAAAGGCATCGCACCATCCGACTGCACCGATGATAGTTCCACTAACCATATTGATTTGACAGCAAAGAGCAACAACAAACTCCGAACTGATACATTCTCCATCGTCCTGAATGCAGCTGAAGTTCGAGTGGCAAAAGAAAATTGGCTAGACACTTGCTCAGATGAATCTAGCTCAGAATCTTCATCCAATGCACACAACTGGCTCTATCAAGACTCTGACATGTCCACCAGTTCGGATAGCGACAGTGATGTCGATGGCAGTACAGGTACTGCCAGTCACATGATGACAGAGTGCTCAAGCCTTGCTCATGATGATGTCCCTAGCAGTGGGAATTCTTCAGAGAGTTCTGAAAGCTCAGATTCTGACACCAATATCCTCAGTTTCAAGCTGTTGAATGGCTCATCGGATCCTCTGCCTCAACTGGAAAATATGGAGGACAGTGAAGTTGCACAGGCAAAAACGGAGCCTTCTATCATTCCTCAGGAAGTGTTTGATAGGAACCAGGTGCTGCTAACCCCTATCCCAGAGCTTGCTGATTTCCACTCGGATGCCTCCACAGTTGTCTCTCCTAGCAAGTCGGTGCCCTCGACTCCATCTGTTGCTCTTGACCCATCTCAAATCCCTTGCCTACCCGATCCTTGTGCTGCAGCTAGTCCTGTCCTTGCTCATATTTCTATTGCCAAACTGCCGGAACCAGTTTATCCTGTTTTCATGCTTCATTCACTGGGGGACCAGCAATTCAGTGCGCTCATACCTGTCCACACCACCTCTGGTGTTTACTACTACCGGTTTTCCTTGATTCACCAGTGCTTCACTGAAAGTAGCTGGTTGTCAAACTTGGATGGTCTATCCTGGAAGTTATCGAATTTCTTCACTGCACCCTATGACAGCGTTGAATATGTGACCAGTCTAGAGGAGGCTGTAGTCTCTGATATGTTGCTCCTGCCAGCACGACTAGAGAACTCTGATAGGGTCCCTCATCTCTGCAACTCTGCCTTCTGCATGTTGTGTGGATTTGTTAGTGGAAGTATTTCCATGCTGTTGAAACACTGTTCCGAAGTTCATAGCGCCGGTCGGTGTGACACTTGCTCCAATGTGATCATAACCGGCCAGGTTCATATCTGCTCCAGCGTCTCCACCACATCCTATGTCAAGTTCATCCCTCTGAGCTCTGATGGATCAGCTACCTGCCAGTACATTTGCATACCAGCTTTGATGGAACAAAATCATCAACATCATCAAATATCGTTCGAACCACTGCTCAGCCCATCTAGCGAGACTGCAAATGCCATATTGTTCAATTCCAATCCTCCTCATTGCTCCATCCAACCTATGAATCTCGACCATCCTAATATAGCAAGTTTATCTCCAGAACCGCCAACATCCCAACCCACGCCCATCCCTCTGACCGCTCTGCCAGCTGCAACTGTGGCTACATCTGTACCTCAGCAGTCACCCCCTCACACTTCAAGATCTCCCCCTGTTGTGCTACCCAGTGACCAAACCAACGCTATCTTTGCTGGGAGTGAATCTTTACAACGATCATCTACAAGTGTCGACCCTCATGATACCATTTCTGCCACTGCTGCAGCATCTGATACATCTACAGCAGCTAGTCCCGTCTCTGAACATGTATCTAAGCCTGAGGAACCAGATATTCACTCAACCTCAAAATCACCACGCAGTGGCAGCAGGCCTATGACCACTCCTCGAACCTCCCTGAATTCTGATCAAGCAATTACCGATGAAAGTATATCATGGAAAATAAGCAACAGCATTCCAACTCAAACATACCTTCATACATATAATTGTTGCGTCTGTGGTGAAAGTTTCAACAATCGTTATCTACTCGCTCATCACAAAGCGGCAGCGCATTACTCATGTGCTATCTGTGACCAGGTTTTGTCAGACAGATCTCTCTGGGCTGAACATCTGAGAAATGAACACAGCAAATTTATGTGCTGGTTCTGTGATGATGTGTTCGATGACAGTGGTACTATCGAATCCCACATACTAGAGGCACATACTGACACTCTGACTGGCACAGTTCGCTGCAGCTACTGCAACAACCAGCCATTAGCCCCTCATGAGATTGTATCCCATACCCTAAAACACAATAAGGTTGATCGTATGAGTTGTTCTACCTGTGGAGATGATCTTCCCACCGATGCTGAGGCATGGGTCCTAGAGCACTTGCTGAACCACTTCCCTCACTTTATGGTATACACATGCCTCGTCTGTAAGGAAGGCTTCCTAGAACCTGCAGCTCTTCGAGCTCACCTCCGCCGATGCAAGAGTTTCTCGTGCCAGAACTGCTGTTTCTCAGCGGAGACGAAGACTCTCTATCAATTGTATCATAAGAAATGTCTCAGCGGTTCCTCTGGCGGGCTGTACCCCTTGGTGGCCAGTAATCCGTCTATCAGTAGGTCGTGCAAAGTCTGTTGGGTCAAGGTTATAGAAATGACAATCAAGGAGCATTGCGATAAAGATCACAGCGACCTGAATTTCCAGTGTGAGACGTGCGGACAGAAGTTTGAATTTGCTCATCAGCTCAAATTCCACCAGCCTACTCATCAGCGATGGTGTTACCATGTTTGCCCAACTTGCCTTCTTGTAACTAAGCTGTCTCGGAGGAAACATCATTCTAGCTTGCCTGTTGAAGTTGTGGCTTGCCAAAGATCTGACTGCCTTCCTATTCTTAGTACTCATCCATCTCCATCCAAACTCAGCAGCTTGTCCAGATTCAAAGCTCCCACCTTCACTTGCCCTCAGTGTAGCTTCCGCTGTACTTTCCTAGCAGCCCTGAACAAACATATCTCACTAAAACATGTCTCCAAGATTACACTTGCTGATTAGAAGTATTGTTTTGTTTTCAAGTCAGGTTAAGTTTTTACGTTTGCTATGCGAATCTTTGTAGATGGATTTACTCTTCCAGCTTGTTCTCGAGTTTGCTCAGTCATGTTGCATCACTTCTGACCATACCTATTTTATATACGCATGCAGACAAATATTTTACAAAATAAACTGCAAACATAAATTTGCGACTGACGTTGTAGTCCTTGTCACATGTCATTGGTACGCATAGATCTGCTGCTTTTGATTTTCCGAGACCACTATCGGTTGCTTTGCGCACAGCAGACTGTCCAAGACACATCTATTAGCTATTGTATACTGCAACGAAGGCCTTCAAGTCAGTACGTGGCTACTGAGACCAATGATTTTCTGTCATTTCAAGCTGCCAACGCGGGATATTGTACTTGGCGAGATAGCATTTCTGAATACATCTTAAGTGGGAATATTAGTTGGCAAAGTAAAGTGCTTGTGAAATCAGGTATGATAGCCGGAAGAAGAAATACTAGCAGGGCGGATTGCTCCTCTTAAGAATAGTGTAGAAGTGCGTCCCCCACATGAACATCCTGCTCATCCTGCTCGCAGTAGTTTCCATTCCCAATGAGATGACAACTCTGAAAGGATTTCAATTTTCATGATATGACAACTCCTTATGCACCAGTGAAAGTCTTTCAAATTGCGTATTTTTTGATGCTAATCATATTAATTTTTGTACAGTGCGTTGGGGATTTGGTTTGTTCATGTCAAGAAAAACTGGTTCATGCACTGTGTGTGCTGATAAAATTCTGTATATCCAATGAATACAGATGTAAGCATTGCTGCTGCTAATGGAGGGTGGAGAATATATTGAGCAGCATAGACATGTTCAGATATCTGCAGAGGTCAATTAATTTTCTCAATCTTGAATTTCTAAATGTGTCCGAATTGGGTGGATGACAGCGTTAGATGTAGTCCTTCAATACAGTCTCCATTCAGTATTTGACTAGTACTGTACTGTACTAGAAACCATTGCAATATTATGCTACTCTTATATGTTAAGTTTGCGGCCCATATTTTGATTGCCTGCCCTACAGTGTGAGATAGAAGATTGCAATGCAACTGTGCATGCTCTGCTCAATTGATCTTAGTTCTCGATTCCTCACTCACTCACGTACGCACGCACGCACACACACACACACACACACACACTCTCTCTATCCTGCAATACCCCTTGCACTCCCACTTTCTCTGCCACTCCTCCCCTTCCCCTTCCTCCTTCTCTCTTTATAGCTGTGTTAAAATTATGCCTTACTTTATAGCACCAAAGTGGCTCCAATAACAGAAATGCATGTAATGAACGTACGGCGGTGACATACTGAGTCCAGTCGTGGTTGAACTCTGGATGTGAGCATACACGCTATATAAGAAGCTGTGCGATTGATTTTGGTAGTTGTCTTCCCAATAAAAAGGTAATCTCGATCTAGTCTAGTTCCGTGTGTGAAATACAACGAATAAATCTAAATTATTATTAAAATGAATCATCGCAACAATGAAGTTAATTTTTCGTTTGTGAAACTCAGTCATTTGTAAAATATTTGCTGATTTCTTACTAAACTTATAGAGTACCTTGCGCGATTCAAATCTATTCTCTTTTATGGTGTTTCCGAGGGAGCGTATGCTAGTATCCTTTGATGACTCTTACTATCAGTTACATCATCACAGTGGAGTTCACCCATAGTATATGGAAGGTACGTAGATGGGAGGGCGCCTTCCACGTTATTCAGCCAAAGATTAATCAGTGCGCATCGGAGAGAGCAGGAATTCTCGCGGTATTGGTCCAATGATCGAGAGGAATCCCAGCTAGCCTCCGGCAAGTCCACCCCATGACTACTGCCTAGTATTAGCTATTTTATCTATAGCGCTTTTTGTTTGGTGCAGCAATGTATTCTCGATCAATTATCTCCCATAGCAAACAAGCTACAGACATGTTGTATAGCGTAGGGTGCACAAATAATCTATCTTGTGGTAGGTGAAACAACAGCTCCTTAGTTCGCAGATAGATTATCAGGTTCGATTATGCAGGCTAGGCTACCGCAGGAATTTTATTCATCCAATGCACGTAATGTTTCAGAAGTTCTGCTATCGTGATGTTGAAGAGGAAGCTAAAAGCTAGTGTGGACCATATCCTTGCTGGGAAGAGGCAGACAAACGCAGTTCAACTTGACCCCATCTTCCATGAGGGACAGCAGAGACCCAGCTCTGTCCCAGAAGCTCTCGCATTCGTTAAATCTGTCGTTGAGTGGAGAAAGTTCTGTGGTATGACATAGCTCCATGATACTTGGTGTCCCATAATGCAGGCTCCTCTACTGTACTTTCCAATTTATGATTTGCGTATTTTCAGATAAGCTTCCACCGGTGATCTTAAAGAGTCAGATATGTGCTTTACTACAAGATTACACAAAGATTGACTCCGAGTTGAACTCACTCAGGGTTACAGGAAAGGTAGTAGTCGCCAAGTTGGACTCTGGCACGTATGGAATCATTGACAAGGCAGACTACCTCAGCAGAAGTGAGTACAGGTTACATCGTATCACCTGCAGAAACTAGAGGCACAATTAACGACAAACTGTGTCCCAATAAATTCAGTCAGGAAAAAATGTAGAACATCTTTGAGAGTAAAGTCTTGCCGGTTGACACTTCCAAGCTCTTGGGTTTACTAATATCGAGACAACGTCACCCGGGGTGTACAATTATCGAGGACGCAGTCAGCCCGTAGGATTCTATGTGTGATGGGCATCTGATTTCACTATCTTAAGTCTCCAGTTGCAACCAAGTTGTCATGCAGCATCATGAGGCAGATGAGGTGCCCAACCCTACACGCAATGTCACAGCACTCTATGACCAACTGTCTTAGCGTAGGACATTGTGGAACTCCAAGCTTGACCCATTTCTACAATCATATACTCTGCTTTGTGAGGTGTGATTCTGCGCTACTGCGACCTTGCGATGACCTTGTGAAAGCTACACTGTGCTGCAATATCATATATGTATATATATACTAGGCTTCAGATAGCTGCCACAATAATATGCCACTTGTCATATTGTAGTTCACACGGTTCACATCTAAGCAGCTGGTAACGCACAAATTCTCAATATATGATAGCTTAGGTTTCCTTATACGCTTTCGCGTTGCCATCAGCCACAGCGAGTCGACAGAGTCTGACTGTCTGCATATACATGCTGTTGGTGGTGATGTGATCATGTGGCCATGTGATCGTGGTAATGTTTTTCTGAATAATGATTCAAACTTTTCTCAGACTGAAATATACAGAAGTGTATAGCCTTACGCCGTTTGCAATCAATCTATTACCCTGCAGGAGAAGACAACTCAAACTTTAGACTTTTAGGCTCAACTCAACTGATGCATAGCTTGTACCTACTATCTCAAGGTTGTCCGTTTATTTCGTTCCTCCAGTACAAGAGCAAACTCAGGAAGACGACTACCTGGACAGTAAAGCAGCGGAGGCTTTCGCCTCATTCTGTTCACAAGATGACATAGACGTTGAGATTACTCCTGTACAATTACATAGACATCTAAGTGAGGATGAAGTTACATGTATCATAAGGGCAGGGTTTCTCACTTCAGAAGTCACTGGTGAGTGTCTGCTATCACCCCTCACACTTGCCGGTTACGTTCTGAAATACTCACTGACCCGTGTACTATGTGAGGTGAACCCGTGTACTATGTGAGGCGAATAGGAACAGACGGTTTATGAAGTCAGTTTGTGAGTTGCAAGGATTGCTGTAAATTGGAGGATGATTGCGAGAGAAAAACAAATGCGTTAATTGCAATTTGCTATAACTAATAAAAATGCTTTCACAATATTTTATTTTTCAGTCAGTCAGTTACTGGAATTCGCATTTATTTTACAGCGCAAATAATTTACGATTTGTCAAGTCTAGTCAAAATCGCAATTATTTTTAATCGCAATCATTTTCCAGTCTACAGTAATTAAAATGACCATAAAATGATTATTTTTCTAAGTTTTGCATCCGCCATTATCACTGCAATTGCCGTCCAGCCGACTCGTTTCATGCGATTAATATTAAGATGATTTGCTATTAAAATTTATCATCAAAATGCTGGAAACAGTTTGCCTGCACTCCATATGCTGCCGTGATTTTGAATCAGGGGAACACAACTCTGGGATGTAGGTTCGTTGATATGGTTTTGTGGAATTGACAAGACATTCAGTGAGACGTGTTGACGTGCCCTATTCCACAAGGATACCAATCTCTCTGCAATCTATATAGGTCAATATTTACCTCACGTGTCTTCCATTACGAGTTCATGCGCGTAGATATGAGTTGCGCCGACAAGCAGTTGTCTTCTCTTATAAGCGGTATCGACCCTTTAGTAGACTCTCCATGATAATCATTAGATAGCATGGATCTGTAGCGTCAACTATGGTGGTGACTGTAACCAACCCTTTATTTCTAGGCATGTTCTATCTCACCATACCTAACGCCTCGCTATTCCTCCGCACTCTCAACGATGGCAGTAAACAAATCAAATCCGTCATCAGGAGGTCCAAGTTCAAGGAGATGCTGCTCACTGATTTGCTGGCTAAGACCAGTAAGAAGACGAAGCAGCTCGGTAATGTGTATTACGTACTCGATCTAGTGGGAACAGAGTCTGTGCGGCTCGTCGCTACGACTACGGGCCCGATAATACGCTACGTCGATGATGACTGAATGATACGGTTACAACACTTGGAGTTAAATACCAGTTATAATTCTATATTTTTCAATTAATCACGTATGTCAGTTATGTGACTTATTATCGGTGCTAGTTCGTTTCTGAGTTCCTGAACTTTTAAGCCAGTTTGGTGTTGAAATTCGTTTTTTAATAAAGGCAACTTTCAGCATATTTGTTCAATAGAAATTGTTAATGTCAAGAGTTGTCTTCTCTTTATCAACTTCAGCTCACTGTAGGTGTGGAGTAGCCTGGTATTACGGTAGCAGCGTTGATTACTTCCTAGTGATAGTAATAGCTGACCTAAAATTGTCTAAAATGGAAACCTTGGCGATAGAAATATTCAATATTTTCCCAAAATGAGCCATAGTAGTAGTGAGAAAAGATATTAGCATTTTTGTGGATGGAGTCCATTTAAAAAATGGACTTTAAGTGCAACAATACTTCATCAATGAAAAACAAATCAGCATCTGTAAAGTCAAGAACACGATCACCGTACTGTATTCATTACAATTAGGATGCGCGTCCTAATCCCGAGGAAACCCAGGTGCGTTCTATTCCCTCGGGTTTAGACACGGAGTCTCTGTTACATAACCTTCATATTATAAGGTCTCTTAGGCGCAGTTCAGGGATATTTTTTTTGACACACCTGACCTCACCTGCATAGACACGCATCCTTATTATCAGGGAACACGGTAGCGGTTGTATTAATAGTAAGATGACAACTCCAAAAAGTTGTCATGATGTGACAACTCCCATGGAAAGTTAGTGGTATCTACCATTAGGAATTTCCCTCAAATCGCTACATTCACAAAATAATTTTCCACGCTAAGTTTTCCACTGTTACAGTAACTGAGTTACGTTGAGTCACCCCTGATGAATCATTGTAGACTGATGTGGAGGAGTTTATGATTGCCTAGCTTATTGGGGGGAGAGTTCAGCTCTACACATATATGCTCATTGTGACAAAATACGCTTTAGCTGTACCCATGTCTAACCAACATCACAGCTACCAGTATGTGTTGTCAGTCTGACGCAGGCGAGGCAGTTAACATTGCCACTAGGGCAACGTCATCCGCCTGTCAGCCTAGTGCATCCTACAGCGAGATGCAGAGATAACTGATTAGTCACTATAGTGACGATTTTGTTGTTGTGTTGTTTACAACATATGAAGTATTTTGGCACGTGTCCCCCATACCTCATCTCAAAGCTGATACCCCCTCCCTCTGTAAGGATTGGTAATTCGTTAGATTAGCACTCAGGACTATTATTAACACTTTAAATGGATACACCAGTGTCTAACCGACATCACGGCTACTAGCATGTGTTGTCAGTATGACACAGGCAAGGCAGTTAACATTGCCGCGAGGGCAACGTCATCCGCCTATTCTGCAGTCTCCATCTCACCAAAGCACAGAGGTTCACAGCATATCAGATTGTCTCTGACTTCCGTGAATCCCAGCGACCGACAGTTCGATGACTTGAGTTCTATTTGTTTTGCTTCTCTAAATTAACTGCAACAATTAGTCGAGTTCTACATAACAGCATATCTTATTTATTTGAATCACACAGGCTACAATCATTAACCAGCAGACAAAACAATGAAACTTACATGTTGGATGAGTTGAAGATAAATGACTGGCAAGTGCCTTTGAAAAATTGAAAAAGACATGGAGGTGGCTGATCTTACCAGTCCTACCTCTAGAGCTCAAAAAGCCTCTTGTCCATCAGCGTCGTTGCCTTTTATAGGCGTATTAAGGCTGGTTTGCCCACACCCAATTGGATGGTTTGGCAGGGAGGTCAGGGGTCACCAGACATGAGGCTAGCTTGATCCAGCTTAGCTTTTTCCTTTTGCTT
>ERZ1740065.2397-NODE-2397-length-11641-cov-13.247626_pt1 | contig 11641 bp, 7 predicted proteins | sample MGYA00581738_ERZ1740065 | MGnify/ENA primary metagenome ERZ1740065 (study PRJEB43018, sample SAMN04849749) | marine metagenome | isolation source: floating plastic debris | place: Pacific Ocean | collected 2008-09-01 | study: EMG produced TPA metagenomics...
TTGTCTGTCTGCTGGAGGACGGTGCAGGTTCTCTGTCTGCTGGAGGACGGTGCAGGTTGTCTGTCTGCGTCTTCTGTCATCTACTCTGCCTGTGAGCTAGTCGGTGGGTCCTGGATACTGGATACCTACCTGCTGTGGATTGAAATACCTTTCATCAAGGGCTGCTACTAGGACCTACTCTGGGTCTCACTGGTATAAAGGTACGTACTGTGTGTGTCCCAAGGCTTCCAGTGCAGGTGGCATATCATTTTATTTTATATGCTCTATCCATCACAGGAGGCAACCACTTTGTACGGTGTGTCCTGATCCCTATTTTTTTTATATCACTCGCTACCTTTCTGCATTAGCCAAAGAAAGCTGGTTGGTGTCAGACCTATGTCCGTCATAATGCTAACAGCCAAATACGTGTTAGTGTTTCAGCCTGGCCTCGGACTACATACCCAAACTGAATTCCCGTTGCATCTGAAACCTGACTCTCAGCCACCCTCTGGTAAGCTGAGAGAAATACCCTTCAGCAAACGACCTGTTAGACAGTAAAATTTTGTACCACTAAGTACTTACTGCAGTGTGCCCATGCAACTCACGACCCGAACACAGGAGTGGACAATTCCAAAGTAGTTGAAGAACTTCGCTATTCACCACTGTAACTGGTGGTGACCATATCATCCTGTTCCTGGTTGGAAATCTAAATTGCCAATCATTCCAGCATCGATGTGTTTGTAGCACTAGGTGCAGTAAGTAGTATACCCCAGATAGCAGATGCAGCAAGCAGAGAGCAACTGAAAAATGCCAACATGGCTTAAATACCCTCATTCCCACATCATTGCAAGGTAGAAGGGGATAGAGCAGAGGGGTAGAGTGGAGGGGTAGAGCGGAGGGGTGGAGCGGAGCGGTAGAGTGGAGGGGTAGAGCGGAGGGGTAAAGCGGAGGGAGAAGTGGTAACGCAGTGCTGGATTTTCTATATACCTGCCAAAGCAGTTAGTTTGCCGTTGGTTTTGCTATATGTAAGTTCATTGGCTTATTGTAACAGACCGGTGGTCTACTGAAGCTCAGATCCGCTGCAAATTTCGTATTAAACTCGTGTCAGATCTGAGTTAATTGGTGGAGATGGGCAGCCCAAGTCGGCCAAACCTTTTATAGGGGCCAGAACCACCATTCAGGAGAAGACAACTCCTAATACCGTGGACTGTTAAATCTGCCCTAAACTGTTTTTACTGCTCGGAAATCTTTGCACTGTGTCTAACACGTCAAGAAAGATTTCTAAACAATATCAACTACGATTGCTTCATGTTTAACACCAAGGTTGTGAAGCTTCCCACATTTCCCTTCGCAGTCCAGCATTTTATTTTACCTACTGAGAGGTTAGACCAAACAATTGTTTGATTGCTAGTTATCATAATGTTCTCCTGTAGCCCATTGATTGGCTACTGATGACCAGAGCTCAAGCACGCCAGAGGTTTGGCTGTGAGGGAGGAGGTGAATGTTAGATGCTGTGATCCATCAAAGTATGGAAGAACTGCCCTGTGCAGTTTTATGGGTAATTCAATGGTACCCAATCTCCTACAACCCGAAGTCGAGATGATGTAATTTCCAACTTTATTTATAGTACAGCGTACTAAATATACTAATGCAATTGCTGGTGACTAATGATCAGAGATTGACAGTGCATATTTAGAGCCTGGTACATTAGAAAGGCACAATACGCATCGTAATGCACTTTAACAGAGGCCATTTTAATACTGGTGTCCTAACTGCAGGAGTGGCTCAACTCATTCGGCAATTGGAAGGTGTGACTTGTTGCTGTTGGAGGCCGAAATGCGAGATTGAGAGTGAGAGTTTTTGGTGCGATTGTAATTATGTTACAATGAGTATATAACATTCTCTGGCACGACTACAAGTATAACATTTTGCCCTCATTGGCTGTCTGGAGGCGGACATCCTTTTCTTCGGAGAGATAATCCTCAGTAGCTTCAGTCATTACAGGTTTGCCTTCTAGGGAAACATATCCAGAGATATCCATAAGATAATGTGGGGAAAGTTTGTAATTAAATGTAATCTAGTAAATATCATATTTTGAAGCTCACCTATGTTGTCTGTAAAACAGCAGCCACAACACATTTACTGCAGCAGGTTCTGTGATGCGGAACTTGTCAAGCGACAATCTCATGAATGGTGAATTAGCAAATCCTCATACTCATTCAGCTCAGTAGCTTTCAGCATTGGTCCTATGAAAGACAGAACGTTGAAAATAGCCCCAGTTCATGCCACTATTTTATAGATCGTTCAGGCAGACCTTACCAGACTGATAGGTGGCCGATGTTACTCCTCCCATCATAGGTTTGCTGGCTCTTGACTTGCTGAAGTTCTGTTGGTATCAGTGCGTTTTTACCTTTCACAACATATGAAGATCAGGATGATTCGCATGACCGTTGTGTTTTGCTGCCACCATACTTTCTCCGTAACGGAAGACGTTTGATATGGTGGTGAATGAAATCATATCACTGATGATAGTAATAGCGACAGTATTTGGTTTTGAATAAAGAACCACTGGGCGTCGTCACACACATACACGTGTACATGCCATACATATTAGCGCTATTAGAAGTCACAAGGGACGCTTGTGTTGCTATGGCCATAACACATCTCCTGTATACAACTGCGCAGCAAAGCCAGCTGCGCTGCTGAGATTGGAGGCCTTCCTAAATAGGGTAGGCTAGCTATCTATTATTCTCACTGGGAGCAGAGCTTACGCTGATTATGCGCATGTTTTCAAATTTACCTGTTCGTTTGCTTTCTGTGGACAGTGTGATAGATTATCAGTGAAGAGACAGTTCATTATGCAACTCTAATTGTAGGAGAGAATGCAGCCTGCCAGGGTCTTGTAGAGGAGATTTCAGCTACAACAGAGACAACGACGGCGACTGCGACTGCGACAGAAGGCAGCAGGCATACTTACCACTGCTTTTGTCTCAGCTAGTGCTAATCAGCCTTACTATCCAGCTGTCTCAGTTCTGTGTCAGTTCTGTCTCAGTTCTGTGTGAACTCTTTCTCAGTTCTGTATCAGTTCTGTCTCAGTTCTGTCTCAGTTCTGTGTGAACTCTGTCTCAGTTCTGTCTCAGTTCTGAGTCAGTTCTGTGTCAGTTCTGTATCACTTCTCTCTCAGTTCTGTAGAGTGTAACTATAATATAAATCATCTTTAATTCTGTCCACGCTAACTGATGAGACCTTGGAATGAGTTTTCATACACTAAGAGATACACTGTAATTCGGTCTTGAAATATTGATCCTACTTACTACTACTTCTTCTCAATGAATTGCAAACGCCACAAGTTGAAGTGAAAGGAAACGTCCTCCAAACGAGAAAACTAAGTCTAGTCTGTTCCACTACCACAAATCTGCGCATCACACAGCAATGGGACATTGCAGTACATGTGGACTAATCATAATGAAAACATCTCACTTACGGTAAAACGCTAAATCAGTATTAGCCATCTCATGTATCAATGACGCTGCTTACACACAACTAGTCACCTTGACATCATTCACTATTTGTGCCTGGCTTGTAATGTCACCAGGGACTCTCTGTTGCCAGGGCTCCCACATAAATTCCCCTCCCTATATATAGGTTCGGTAGCGGCCCCTACCACACACCAACTCAGGCTCACCTCATCTACCTGTAAGTCTCCTTCACTCCATTATACAGACATGATATAGAGTAGTATAATTATGTTAATCTTTATGGTTTACAGTTGTCTACAGCAGGACTTAGAAAACAGCTACGGGTTAATTCCGAACTGCTCATGGCCGTCTGGCAAGCCGGTAGGTATATGTAACAGATATATCCAAGTTAATTTTCAATGGAACAGCAGAGATTGTGGTAAGAATGAACATAGGGAACATTTACTCCTCTCCGGTGAACTTTATCCTGAAGATGCGTTGCAGCGGCTGAGATTCGATATAGTTCCTGTATAAGTGAAGAGGTGTAAGCTGTGGATGAAAATGGGAACAATGTCTGAGAATAGGGGGTAAAGATGGTGAGTGATGATGGCGTTAAAAGTGATGCAGAACTTGCCAATTTGGAATGCTAGCTATAATTTTAGTGTCTGCAGACTTCAAGCTGGCCAGGGATTAACTGCAAAACTAACTCAGCTATAGTTCTGATGCATGCTATAAATTGAAGCATTTCTCCCCTTGTCAAGAATGAAATGTAAAAATATATGGCATGTGAAAGCAGAAAAATCTAGTCTTCATATAGTTTTTGTGCTGCTGCCACGCCACAGCTACTCACAGTGCAAGCCTCTATTTAATTTGACTAAGCTGACTATTTGATTGACCTAATTCTTTTCTTTCAGTGGCTCTGCTGGGTAGAGATAAGCATGGCGACTGTTCCATGCGGTACTGTGCAAGACACTGCCATAGACGGCGCCACTCACTGGGGTATTGCTCGCCCAAGAGGCACTACGACAGAGGCATTCAAAACTACGAATGTCTCTGTATGACGGATCGGTAATGGACATTACCCTCTGCCATGTCAGCATTCTCTCTGGCCGTGGTTATTGTGAATTTTCTACAATCATGTTCAGCAAGAGTAACTATTACCTCTTTACTGTAATTTTACACATTCCCTTGAATACAAAACTTGACACGACTCTTTAGCTCTTTTTCTACACTGAGCAGCGTGCAGGCATATCGACAGGAGAATGTCAAAAGCCAAATCCCCTACACCGGGTCAGCGCAAGTAGAAACCATCTTAAAACAATAAAACTGCCATCCAGTCAGTTCGTAACCACGGCAACCATTGTATGTACAGTTAGATCTACACTGATGTATGGTGATCAGTACATCAGGTGATCTATGGCGCCGATATCAGAGTATTGAACGGTGCCCAAAGGTAGATATAACCTACTGGACCTCTACCATTATTTCCTACAGCAGTTCGAAACTAAAATAATCAATGTTGAGGAGCTGAGGTCAGTTGAAAATGCCGAACAGTTGATTTGAAAACATTGTTTAGATGCTCTATACGACCCGTCAGTTCTGAAACAGAAGTATTTCTTGCAGCGAAGCTGAATGAATTAGTGCTAATGAAATCAAGTCACTTTTTCATCATACAGCGTCACGCTCAGGTACTCTGTTCATAAGCACCAACCTCCCAACTCTGAACAAACACCAGCCTTCTTTGGAGTTAGTACGTGCTCTAAGCGGTGTTTCCAATGCGGTGTTTCCAATGCAATAGATCATTCCTGCTGGCATGAGTTGGACTCATTTGACCTTGACTGCCACTACTCAAGAACTTTGGGATATCTGACTCTTATTTGAGGAACATTACCATGAAATAGTACAATTATCTCTCTAGCAGACCAAGTACAGATAAGAAGCAAAAATTCAATTCTATCCCACGTAGTTGCCCCTCATATTGCGCATATATACATAAATTTATTATACCACTCTCCCAGCTGAGTGAGAGATTTATCCCAGGGTTTACAATGGGTCAGCTTGTGTATCACTGACACTGTTTACACACAACTAGTCACCTTGACGTCATTCACTATTTGTGCCTGGCTTGCAAGATCACCAGGGACTCTCTGTTGCCACGGTTCCCACATAAATCTCCCTCCCTATATATAGGTTCGGTAGCGGCCCCTACCACACACCAACTCAGGCTCACCTCATCTACCTGTAAGTCTCCTTCACTCCATTATACAGACATGATATAGAGTAGTATAATTATGTTAATCTTTATGGTTTACAGTTGTCTACAGCAGGAATTAGAAAACAGATATGAATTTGATGGCTCGACTGGTCTTACTTGCCTTTGTCGTGGCTACTGTGGGTAAGTTTCAAGTTATGGTTATTCCCAACACGATCAATTGCAAACTGCTCATGGCCGTCTGGCAAGCTATAATAGTTCTGATGTATGCTGAAAATTGAAGCGCTCCTCCCCTTGTCAAGAATGAAATATAAAAATGTATGGCATGTGAAAGCAGAAAAATCTCGTCTTCATACAGTTTTTGTGCCGCGCCACAGCTACTCACAGTGCGAGCCTCTATTTAACTTGACTAAGCTGACTATTTGATTGACCTATTTATTTTCTTTCAGTGGCTCTGCTGGGTAGAGACAAGCATGGCGACTGTTCCATGCGGTACTGCGCAAGACACTGCCATAGACGGCGCCACTCACTGGGCTATTGCTCGCCCAAGAGGCACTACGACAGAGGCATTCAAAACTACGAATGTCTCTGTATGACGGATCGGTAATGGACATTACCCTCTGCCATGTCAGCATTCTCCCTGGCCGTGGTTATTGTGACTTTATCAATTCATTATACAAATTCACTATCACCTAACAGCTTGCCAACTTTACTTCCGCTGTTAAGCTTTTCTATAATCATGCTCAGCAAGAGTAACTATTACGCAACCCCTCTTTACTTTAATTTTACACATTCACCTGAATACAAAACTTCACGCAACTCATTAGCTCTTTTTCTACACACTGCGCAGCACGCAGGCATATCAACAGGAGAATGACAAAAGCCGAATCTTCCACACTGGGTCATCGCAGGTAGAAACCGTCTTAAAACAATAAAACTGCCATCCAGTCAGTTCGTAACCACGGCAACCATTGGTATGTACAGCTAGATCTACACTGACGTACGGTGATTAGCACGTCAGGTGATCTATGGCGCCGATATCAGAGTATTGAACGGTGCTCCAAGGTAGATATAACCTACTAGACCTCTATATTATTTGCTACAGTAGTTCCTAACTAAAATAAACAATGCTACGAAAGTGAGGTCAGTTGAAATTGTCTTACAGTTGATTTGAAAACTTGGTTTAGATGCTTTATATGACCCGTCAGTTCTGAAACGGAAGTATTTCTTTCCAGCAAATCTGAATGAAATCATGCTAATGAAATCAAGTCACTCATTCATCATACAGCGTCACGCTCAGGTACTCTGTTCATAAGCACCATCCTCCCAACCCTGAACAAAACACCAGTCTTCTTTGGGATTAGTACGTGCCCTATGCCGTCTACATCATGCAATAGATCACTTCTGTAGGCATGAGTGGGATCCATTTGACCTTGACTGCTACCACTCAATAACTTTGGGATATATGACAGTTATTTCAGGATCATTACAATGAAATAGTGCAATTATCTCTCTAACAGACCATGTACAGATAACCAGCAAAAATTTGGCACAGTGCCAAGTGAGTTAAGCTCCCTGAATTAGCAACGTTCATTATCAAATAAATTTCTGAGAAAAGATCTTACAGTCCTCGTTCAATTCTATCCCACGTAGTTGCCCTTCATATTGCGCATATATACATAGATTTATTATACCACTCTCCCAGCTGTGTGAGAGATTTATCCCATGGTTTACAATGGGTCAGCTTGTGTATCACTGATACTGTTTACACACAACTAGTCACCTTGACATCATTCACTATTTGTGCCTGGCTTGCAAGATCACCAGGGACTCTCTGTTGCCACGGTTCCCACATAAATCTCCCTCCCTATATATAGGTTCGGTAGCGGCCCCTACCACACACCAACTCAGGCTCACCTCATCTACCTGTAAGTCTCCTTCACTCCATTATACAGACATGATATAGAGTAGTATAATTATGTTAATCTTTATGGTTTACAGTTGTCTACAGCAGGACTTAGAAAACAGCTATGAACTTGATGGCTCAACTGATCTTGCTTGCCTTTGGCGTGGCAACTGTGGGTAAGTTTCAAGTTATGGTTATTCCCAACACGGGTTAATTACGAACTGTTCATGGCCGTCTGGCAAGCCGGTAGGAATATATATATAACAGATATATCCAAGTTAATTTTCAATGGAACAGCAAAGATCGTGGTAAGAATCAACATAGGGAGCATTTACTCCTCTCCAGGGAACTTTATCCTGAAGATGCGTTGCAGCGACTGAGAGTCAATACGGTTTCTGTATAAGTGAGGAGGTGTAATCTGTGAATGAAAATGGGAACAATGTCTGACATATTGTCAACAAGCTTGCAACGACACACTTACACAACTTATCCTTACAGCAGGGGGTAAAGATGGTGACTGCTGATGGCGTTATGAGTGGTGCAGAACTTGCCACTCTGGAATGCTAGCTATAATTTGAGTGTCAGCAGACTTCAAGCTGGCCAGGGATTAACTGTAAAACTAACTCAGCTATAGTTCTGATGCATGCTATAAATTGAAGCATTTCTCCCCTTGTCAAGAATGAAATATAAAAATGTATGGCATGTGAAAGCAGAAAAATCTCGTCTTCATACAGTTTTTGTGCCGCGCCACAGCTACTCACAGTGCGAGCCTCTATTTAACTTGACTAAGCTGACTATTTGATTGACCTATTTATTTTCTTTCAGTGGCTCTGCTGGGTAGAGACAAGCATGGCGACTGTTCCATGCGGTACTGCGCAAGACACTGCCATAGACGGCGCCACTCACTGGGCTATTGCTCGCCCAAGAGGCACTACGACAGAGGCATTCAAAACTACGAATGTCTCTGTATGACAGATCGGTAATGGACATTACCCTCTGCCATGTCAGGATCCTCCCTGACCGTGGTTATCGTGACTTTATCACTTCATTTATTTATTACTTTTACTATAGTAATACTTGCTACTTCCCGGCTAAAATAAACAATGTTGAGGAGCTGAGGTCATTTGAAAATGCCGAACAGTTGATTTGAAAACTTTGTTTAGATGCTCTATACCACCCGTCAGTTCTGAAACGGAAGTATATGACTTTTCAGCGAAGCTGAATGAAATCATGCTAATGAAATCAAGTCACTATATCATACAGCGTCACGACTCATTCACACCATCGCTGAGTGCCTTCTATAGGCTCAAAGAAATCTCAAAAACAAAATCTCGACTGGATCAGAACATATTCATAGTTGTTTATCGCATATCAGATTGAACTTCTGCTTCCGTTCATCGCAATTGATAAGCCTGTGATGGCGAATTCCAACATGAAGATCAGGGGTCAACAGGTGTACCCACTGTTAGCCGCATGAAGGCACTGTGTACAAACATAGTAGTCAGTATCTGTGTCAAACAACTCTGAATCACCTTCACTCCTCAACAGCGAGTGTTTATGCATGGACACAGCATTCATAATGTCAGAGTCCCAGTGAAGGCAGGCATGGAGAGAAAATGTAACAACAAGGATATAGGTGTGGCAGTTGTTGCTGGATTCAAATGAGAGTGGTTGGCTGTCCTGGCGAGCCCTGCGATAGGATTGGTGCTAGTAGATGTCATTATTGGTTGGGATACTGGATGCAGGCGTCTTAGCTAATTATTCCTTCATTCAAGTTTGAATTTACAGCTGCTTGCACAGCACAATGGCTCAGTCAGAGATAGCAATTATTTCCTGCAGCCGTTGCAGAGCTCTACCTCTAATCTGTATATTGTGCTGGTGATTGATCCAGATCAGGTATTCTTTTCATAAGCACCATCCTCCCAACCTTGAACAAAACACCAGTCTTCTTTGGGATTAGTACGTGCCCTATGCCGTCTACATCATGCAATAGATCACTTCTGTAGGCATGAGTGGGATCCATTTGACCTTGACTGCTACCACTCAATGACTTTGGGATATATGACTGTTATTTCAGGATCATTACAATGAAATAGTATAATTATCTCTCTAACAGACCGAGTACAGATAACCAGCAAAACTTTGGCAGAGTGCCAAGTGAGTTCAGCTCCCTGAATTCGCAACGTTGATTTTCAAATAAATTTCTGGGGAAACATCTTACCTTCTTTGTTCAATTCTATCCCACGTAGTTGCCCCTCATATTGCGCGTATATACATAGATTTATTATACCACTCTCTCAGCTGTGTGAGAGATTTCTCCCATGGTTTACAATGGGTCCGCTCATGACTCATGCAAAAATTTCGTGATTAGGTACCTATTTGGTAAATCCAGTAATGAGAGATCAACTCTAGGTCTCACTCGTAGTCCAAATAAGGAACTAAGTTATTCATTTGTCAAAATGCTGCACAATACTTTCAACGCCGTAGAGTAACCAGGATGCAAAGTAGAAGTTAGAGTAGATCTTTTCAACTTTCCAGTCGATTATTTTTCATGATGGGGCAGTTGGTGACAATATGTGGTGACATGTCGCAATATTTGATAACACTTCGCTTGTCACTCGCTCGGAATAAACAGATGAGTCAAGCGGAACGAATGGAAGTAAAAATACTCGAAGCTGTTCACAGCAATTCATCTGTCAAGCAGAAATGAGACCCAATAAAACCACAGCTTTGATTGATAGCCATAAGCTAGTTATTAGCCTGAGCTGCTGGACAGTTTGCCTACTCCCAGTTTCTACTACTGACGTCTAGAATTATGGCTAAGTGAAATCAACCTAAAAGGTAGGATGGAACTGGGTCGAAAGCAAAAGTGAATCTTTGGTCTGCTGCTAAAAGTTGAGCTCTAGCAAGAAGTAGAGTCAGGTAGCAGGTGCTGGCAAGGTTTCAACTGTTCAGTAGAATGGGATCCTAGATGCGTTAAGTCAAGGGCACTCATTGAACTGGAACTTTTGAAACATGAATACCCTACAACAAGTTGCTACCAAATGGAAATGGTGTCCACTGCTTTACCTTGAACTGAACTATGCCCATTAGAGAATCGAACTGAAGGTATGTTTCTGAAAGATAATTTTCAACTGAATCTATAATTCTGAGAGACAATTGGAACTCAACTGAATCATGAAATCAGGGAATCTGCAAGGGTCTGCCCATTTGCAAACTACACAGTTTACAATAATGCATGTACGTCTACCGGAGGTGGTGGACATAACCCTCTAGAACGATAGTGTTCATCCACTTGAGCTTTTACACGCGGTGTAGTTTAACTGCCAGTTTCATTTGCAAAAGCGTTCACTGGAAATGAGAGGCTATTATAGCTTAAGAGTAAAAGTGGTGAGGAGGGGGATTTGTCTAACAAGCTAAGCTTGTTTGTAAGAGCTCAGCTTTGCTGGCTCTGTTATTCAGCCCAGCAGAGCTGGCCTCCCTGGTTGTCAGTGAAAATCCAGCTTTGCTGGCTCTGTTATTCAGCCCAGCGGAGCTGGCCTCCCGGAGCTGCCAATCGTGCTATGCAGGGAGAGGGTACACTAAGGGTTTTGACAAGTCAACCTGCTGTGGACACCTACAACAGCCTCTATTTGACTCTGAATGTCAACTCGTCCAGCGGGTTATTCACATGCTCATCAGCTGTGGCATATAACAGCTGTCGTAGGAGTCCCTTTGAGCATCTGATTGGAAGAGGACAGCAGCTACCATTTCTCTTACCCAGATTTCTTCACATGTTAATACGATCCAGTAGTAGTTCGAAAACAGCCAACAAGTCAATCGCACCCAGAAAATAATGCATAGACACAATCAGACAGGAACATAACGACTTCTTCAAACTGGTCCCACTTGTCACTAAAACTGTTGTGCAAAGATAGAACCTCAATTGGGCTTGCAGCTCAGTGCAATAGGGACAAAACATAACTATTATACACTTTCACAGACACGATAGTTAGGATGAAAACAGGCAACAAGAATGAGACTCACTTTGTCATATTGAAGAGCAGACACCACCGGGTAGAGGGTAGCAGATGCAGTAAGCAGTAT
>ERZ1740065.2398-NODE-2398-length-11634-cov-12.093272_pt1 | contig 11634 bp, 15 predicted proteins | sample MGYA00581738_ERZ1740065 | MGnify/ENA primary metagenome ERZ1740065 (study PRJEB43018, sample SAMN04849749) | marine metagenome | isolation source: floating plastic debris | place: Pacific Ocean | collected 2008-09-01 | study: EMG produced TPA metagenomics...
CCCCCCCCCCCCCCCCTCCCTCCACCCCTCCTCCCTCACTTCCTCCCTTCCTTCCTTCCTCCCTTCCTTCCTTGCTCCCTTCCTTTCTTCCTTCCATCCTTCCATCCAACCATCCCACCATCCAGCCATCCCACCATCCGACCATCCAACCATCCAGCCATCCGACCATCCAGCCATCCGACCATCCAGCCATCCGACCATTGCTGTTTTAGCAGCATTTATTGTTACTGTAACCCCAAATATTTCAGCTGACAAAATATGTTCTATTGTTGCTATTATAGCTATTATAGCTATTATTATGAGGTCAGAGATTGCTATTATAGCTATTATTATGAGGTCAGAGGTCGCTGTTATAGCTATTATTATGAGGTCAGAGGTCGCTAAAATATTTGGGTTTACAGTAATTTGTAAATATATAACATGTCCAATCACTGAGTTCCTGTTTTCCAGTCCGTATGTTTGCCTTATTTCCTCAACTATAAGACTCCAAGTCATGTAAGGACAGCCATATAGATTCGTATGGATCGGGTGTGAATGTACTGTAACATTCCTAACATACACCGCATGGTGAGACACCAAAATAGAGTCACCGTTAGCCAAGTAGCGATTGGGATGACTTCACATCCTTAACCACATGTCACGTAGTGGAGGGAATGCAGTAGTAAGCATTGCTTGCCTGCGACTTTAACTGTAATATCCTGCTTATTGCCAGGAGAGAGAGGAGGCAGAGAGGATGCTGAGTAAGAGTATGGCACCTGCCACAGCAGACACACAGAAGGTCCTATCGGATCCCAAGCTATACCTTAGGAAGTGGATGGGCGAGGGTTTTGTGGGTGTCGTCGATACTCCCGCTGTCATGTTCATCTGGGACCAGCTGTTCATGAAAGTGAGCTACACCAGACTCGTGTAGAGAGCAGACAAATCCCTCTAAACTCAGGCTAACACGAATTAGGTTACCTCAGAACTGTGTATTGGATGTGTGCGCTGAATTTTTATGTTGGATCTTTGTGTTGAATTGTCATATTGACGTTATGCAGTAAATCTTGGTATTGGACCTATATATTTAACTTTTGTATTGTACCTGCGTATTGAATCTTTGCATTGGACATATGTACGCATATGTATCATATTGAACCGGTGTATTGGACGTACAGTATTGAATGGTATTGTACGTATTCAATCATTGCATTACGTCTGTACATGGACTATTTTTACAGCATCTGCTTCACTCCACAGACAGTTTTCACACACCCATTGCTGTTTCCTATATTCCATATTGTCTCGCCCCGCAGGATTGGTCAAGTACGGTCCTACAGGACTTTTCACTTGTCCTGCTGCTGCTACTCAGGAAGAGGTTCCTCACTGCCGACGATCACATGACCATGAGAGAGATATTCCTGGAGGAGCCAAGTAAACTGCTGCTTGCAGACATCCAGAAGGCCTACCTGCTACTGCATGACGAGGAGGACTACAGGAAGATATCATCCTACAACCGTCTGCTGCCTGACCCACCAGGGTGAGTTAGGCTAACGGGAGTGTTGCGTGTCAGGCTAACTGACTGTGAGGGATAGAGTGCAGCGTGTCAGGCTAACTGACTGTGAGAGGCAGAGTGCTGCGTGTGAAGCGACAGCGTGTTGATTGTAAGATTTAACTTGCAGACAATTGATGCCTGTCAGTCCCTCAATCGGAGTCCGAACTGAACCCGGAACTCCAGCGCACCCGAGAATAAAGAGTGAAAGACAAACGCCAGCGTCTGTGGGGCAGAGAGAAGAGCCTATGACACCGGCGTCTATTGGCAGGCAGCAACCAGTGACGCCGACATCTGTGGGGCAGAGAGAAGAACCTGTGACTCCTGTCTCTATACGCCCGAGTCATTGTACAACCCCGGCCTCGGTGGGCTTGAGGGCGAGTCCAATAACCCCTGCCTCGATCTCTCCAGCCAATCACATCTCTCCTCCACCCTCAGTTGGTGTTAGAGGGGAACCTTCTACTCCGCTCTGAGCTCTTCTAGTGTGACAAGCATTTGACTAACATAACAAGCCTGCATTTTATCTGTTTCCTGTGTTATGATATGTTAAGGTGATGTAATCCATCGAACAGCTGGATGTTATTTATTCTCATGCCCTCATACTCCATATATGAACAGACAAAAGTGGTATTTCTTTGAGCTTGATCAAACGCTATTTTACTCTCACAGCATTGAGACTGTCAATGTCAAGGTCGTACAAATTTTGTGATGTTTTAGTATCTGTGACACAGAGAGAATGAAACTATAAAACTTCTAACTAAACCTCTTACTACACTGCTATGTGAGTCAGCCGCAGTAGTAGTGGATTAGCCATGCTGGCATCTAGATGAATGGTCACTGCTGATCATTGTGAGCCGACCAGTTTATGTGAAACTGCACATTACGGAGCTGATTTGAAGATCAGGTATTGAGACCACATCTTCCGCACTTGGACCTTCCATCTTAGCTGATCAGTCCGAGATGGAATTTACCGTCTGATGCAGCATGACTGATTCATCAAAGGGCTACTGCCACCCGTTTTTTACACTCGGACAAATTATTATTGCTGCCTAAAATATATTTCAAGCAGGGTGTGAGGATGTAATATGGTTTTCATCAGTATCGAATAATCCAATATATCTCCTCGGAATCATTCTGGTTCGGATCAACGTTGACGAACTCAGTAGTTGATAGTTCCTCTCCGCGATTGCAGTTGTAGCGTCGGCATTGGTTACCACGATTACAACAAATATGATTTTCGTTGAATTATGTTCATACATTTTTTTGAAGCTTTCACTAAGAAATTCAGTTCTGTTGACCTCAGTGAAACGGAAGTAGGAAATAAAAATAAACGAAAAAATAAAAGAATAATTTAGAAAAAACTAGAAAGCTACTACCGAGGAACTTACAACTAGTTATAGCTTACAAGTTCCTTGACTGCTACTGATCAGGCTTCATAACCAAGAATGCATAAGTGGACTGAAACAAAGCAGTAGAAAGCTTTGGTATGAATGAGGAAAATGACGCGAGCAATACCCTAGAAGTACCTAGAAATAGAAATACCGTAGAACGCTTTGTGTGCAAGGAATTCCAGGTTCACTCGAGAGATTCAAGAACACCGCGACAAATATAACTCGGCTAACTATTGGCTGCTGTGGAGTGGATATCGCGCCGTAATACGTACATGTCACGTGGTGGAAAATGTATATCACTTCATCGGCTATGTACAGCTCGTTGCGATTTCGAGCAACAGCCGCAGTAGAACGAGAAAGTATCGTGAGCTGTATACAGCTCTGGCTGAATCCATAATCCAGTGTACTATGCCAATAATGGACCGTGGGATCTGGCTTGATTGACTGTACCAGAGATTCAAACCACTACATGTATGCATCAATAAGTAGTTTCACTCTGGTAGCAGTTTCACTCTGGTAGAAGTTTTACTTGATAGTAGTTTCACTTTAATATTGAAGCTATTATTTATCTCACCGATGTTAGATACATCTGTCTATCCAGTCATGTGTAACATTCCAGATAATATGATACCTAACCACAGCAAGAGCCAATAAGTGTGTTTTGTTAAGCTTTATTTTTGTTAATGCAAGCACACACACAAAAATCTAGTCAGATCAAACCATCTACAGAGGACACAAAAATACATGCTTATATTGGCAAAATATTGTCTGTTAAATCTACTGATCAAGCCTTCAATAAATATCACTTTAGCGAAATAGATGAATCGCTACACATGCAAAACTCTCTATTGGACGGTGTATGACAGAGTGAGCAACAGGTATATCATACGAGTCGTGTTCACTAACTACCAGACGGTGCGAGAGATTACGTGCCTTTTTTGGTTGGTCGTTACAGCAAAAGCGGAAACTAAAGTTGTTCTGGGACGGCTCAAGAGAGAGAAACACAACCTCTGGCAAGGCAATAATTCCATTCGAATATCAATGAGAAAAAGTCTACCATTGAAGCAAAATAAATTGGCCAGGACGGAATAAAGATGTAAAAGTGTGAGCTAACGATATGGAAATATGCAATGCCGTGTCAACTTCATCGCACGCCCATAACCACTCTCCATTAACTAGATAGATGGAGACAATGGCTGGACGCGACCTTGGAGGTATCGATGAAGGTCGGCACGGCATTGGAGATAGGTACATCCATAATAACATGATCAGCCGTCGAGTGAAGAGGCTAGACTTAGTTCCTCTTGCCTCCTCGGCGAGGGGATCTACCGCCAGGAGCGGGGGACGGAGTCAAACGACCTTGACCTAGAGGCGATGTAGCTCTCGGTGGTCGTCTGTTTGGGCTCAGTCTAGTCGGCGGTGACAACGGGCCTAAAAAGACGAACAGTAAAATCAAATCGTTGACATCCTATTCGCAGACGTCGGCGATACTGGCGAGGACAGAGACGGCTTACCACCGAGTGACTCATTCAGACGTCTGACTTCCTGTTCGAGAAGCATGCTGTCCACCCTGGGGTCAATGCTAGCCAATGAAGTGTTCAGCCTGTCTCCTTGGTCATCCAAACCGAGGCTAGCCGAATTACTGCAGCAGACAAGCTACTAGGTCACTCTCACCACTCATCAACCTTGGCGTATAAAAATCCAACAACCTACCTGATAAACTGCTGCCTTTTCTTCATCTCCTGACTCAATTGATCTTTAAGCGTAGCTACTTGCTCTTCCAGCCCCTTGACTCTCTGTCGGTGGGCTCTCTCCCTAGCATCCAGTGTCTTCTCAGCCTGAGTCTGTGAAGATCTCAGTCTATCAGTCTCCATTTCGGTCTCGGCTCTGTGCCGTGTGGTCAGATCAATCAGCCTACAGCAAATAACGCATTAGAGGTCATCTTCACCATAACCTTCGCAACCTCACAACCTCATCATCGCGACCCCAAGACCTCATCGCGACTTCATCACCTCATTGCGACCTTGTGACCTTACCTCTGAGCATGCTGACTCTCCAGTTCAGACATCTGTGCCTGCAGGTTCTGCACCTGCCTCTGAAGGTCAAGGTTGTCCTCCTCCAGCCTTTGGAGGGTCGAGCTCAGGTTGGATTTCTCAGACTCGCTTCGGCACATCCTCTCCTCATGCATCAGCTTCTCACGCTCAACCTGGTAACAAAAGCAGACGTACGTAAGTAGAGAAGTAAGTACATAGGTAATACTATCATTATGGTACATTTCACAAGCCAATAGGAAACTAGCAATGCGGCGTCCGCACTGCCATCACCTTGTCCAGCGTCTTCTTCAAAGCAGTCTTGTCTTTCTCTAGAGTTCTAGCGGTGCGAGAGGCCTCCTTCTGCTCCGTCTCCAGACCAGCCAGCTGCCTCTGCAGAGCGGCAACCTTGTCTGAGAGCGCAGTTCTGTCTCCCTGCAGCTTCTGGACCCGCTGGTTCAGTTCCTGCTCTGCCTCCTGCCTCTGCACCAACATCTGTGCACAAAAATAGCCCAATAAAATATCCTGTATACATAATGCCAACTAACATCCATAGCAGGGAATGTAGTATACAAACAGGTAGAACTACTTCAGACTGAAGCACACTGTACTCCTATTTATCATGATGGTTCCATCCATAATGTTTATAATGAGTTGCTCAGCAAAACTATCATAAAGTCTGTTCCAGTTATTTAGAGTTGTCTTCTCTTAGCGCTGTTCGTCTGATTTCACTATCGTCTCAACTGCTATCGTTTTTGATGACTCAAAACCGTTATAGTTAAGGCCACAGTGAATACAGCGAGTACAGTAGTCATGACGACATGCGAGTGCAATGATTCGACGACACAAACCGTGTGGCCTTGTCTGACTTGACCCTCCAGCTCGTCACGTCTGACCTCATTCTCCTGGAGCTCTGACTGCAGGCTCTGCACTCTCTCTATCAGTGCGTGGTTCTGCTTCTTCGTGTCATTCTGAGCTTGTCTGCAATAGTCACGACCTCAGTTTAGCATATTCTGTCAATCATTTTTCCAGCAATTTTACAAGACTCTGCAGGAGTTTTACATAAATTCATGGTATTCATCATTTGATGAGTTCCCGCACATTTTTATCAAATTCACAATAATTTAAAGGAAATGCTGACAAAGAAAAGACCGTCACTCAGCTTTCGGTGCCAACAGGACGAGTTAGACTCGAGCAAGACAACTTACCGAGAGCTGTCCAGTCTCTCCTGAAGCACTCTCCTGTCGTGCTCAGAGCCAGTTAGCGCCCTCTGGAGCTGCGTCAGCTTCTCCTGCAGGTCGTTGATAGCAGCGCTGCTCTCCGTCAGTGACATGTTCAGATTTTGGACACGATCCTACAGAGTGGAGAGAAACATGGCTGACATCTAATCCATGACAACCTTGCATTTGCGCAGTTCTAGAAAGTTCCGCGTGATCTGATATATCAATTGAGCAGCTGACAGCCCCTCACCCTCTGCGTCGACTCCTCCTCCTCAGTCTTGGCCAAGTTCAAGGACAGTCTGTCGACGGTGAGCTGCAGGCTCTGGCTCTTACCCTCCAGATCCTGGATCTGCTTCACCAGACTCTCAACCCTGTCCTCCAGTACCTATGGTAAAGAGGAAATCTTAACTCCTTGTTCGACTTAGTTTCCAACCGACACCAGTTTTATTCTGTTCCTACTATCCTATCATTTATCATCCTCTTGTCAAAACTGTAGAGCTTAAATCTGAAGAAATGGACCCCAACTTTCCTACGCTATGTGTATACCAATACCTGTCCCCACCTTCAATTACACTCCAAGGTGCAGGACTTGGGCTATGTTCATGCTGTTTACCGTTTGCTATTTTCATGTCATTTACTGATTGCTGTTTACGATTTTCAAAGCTCAACAGTACCTGGATCTCAGTCTCTTTGTCAGTTAAGAGGCACTTGGTACGCTGAATGTCTCCCTCCAGTGACTTCTTCAGTAACTCCAGCTTGGTGTTGCGGTGCTCAGCATCGTCCAGGGCAGACTTCAGTCCACGCTTGTCCTCTTCCAGCGAGGAAACGTCCTGATAACAGACGGACCAATCAAATGTCAGACATTAAACTATAAATAGTGATGAAGACACATGTATAGATTTCTGTCTACCGACCTGCTTGAGCTTGTTCACTCTATCAGTGAGTTGCCTTCTCTCAGAGTCGCTGGCGTTCAGGTTCCTCTCCAGATTGGCGGCCTTATCAGCGAGCAACTTCCTGTCTCTCTCGGTCCCTGAGTAACAGACGCTTTGGTTATCACGTCTGCATGGGATAAAAATCTAACAGCTTTGCGTTTGCTTACTTCTGATTGTTTCTTCCTGCATCATCATGGCCGTCTGCGCGCTGGCGTAGCGACCATCCAGTCCTCGCTTGTTCTCCTCCACCTCGAGCAGCGACTTCTGGAGCGAGGCTAGGCGCTCTTCAGCTCGCGACTTCTCTGTATTTGTCTCTTCCAGTTGGCCAGCCAGATTGCGTACCTACAGACAGAGAGACATACATGTATCAACTGGACAGAAAACTTAATAGCAAATTATAAATTTTCATGACGATGTTTCAGTTATAGAATTATAACAAGTTCCTCAGCAACTTCATTAAAAGAATTTGCTATAGTAATTTGGAGTCATGTTCTCTTGTCTTGTTCATTGATTTCATTATCATTTTAATTACCATCTTGTTCCATGACTCAAGATGGTCGTAGTTTAAGCCACAATTACAAGTTTGCTTACATTAACCTCACTTCTCATAGACCAAAGTTTTCTCTCGATTGAATTGCGTGCGGTGTAGATACCTGGGCCTGAGCATCGTCCCTATCCCTCTCAGTGGTAGCCATGAGTGTGACATAGTCACGCAGCGCCAGTCTCACTGCCTCCGGATCAACTTCGGCAGCAGACGCCGCTGACTCGTCGAGAGCGGCACGCGATGGAGACATGTTGCGGCGGAGTGGAGATGAAGACCTTGACCTCAGCCTATCAGGTGAGCCAGTTCGCGGGATTGGCGAACCCTTGCCATCAGTTGTCGTGGCAACGGTCGAGTCGAATCCTGTAACAGAATCATGTCACATAAGAGACCAGTTATGGCATGGCCAATTTCACAACATAAAAAGTACAGCAGACCTTTAGCGGGTGACTGCGGCCTTCTCTTGGGGCTTATGCTGCGCGGTCTGACATTCCTCCCGTCGACGTAATCCTCCTGCTTGAAGCCGATCGATCGTCGGAGCGAGGAATGGATGCTGGCGACCTTATACTCAAGGTCCCTCTTCATTCCTTCCGTACGCGCCAGTTGGTTCTCCAGAGCTTCTACGCGGCCTTCAGATGCGTTAAGGTTCAATTTGAGGTCCTAAAAATCGAGCAAAATATGAATAGTGAGCAGAGACGAAGGAGAAGACAACTCCTTGAGTTTGGACGACGCCTCACCTGAATCTCCTCGTTGGCGTTGTCCAGCTGGATCTCGAGGTTACGGCGTGTGTCATCGAGCCGTCTCTCAGACGTACGGCTCTCCTCCAAAGCCATCTTTAGGTCCTTCTCGACACAGCGAGCTCGGTCTTCAAAGTCAGCCATTCGTCGTTGCTGATTGGACAGCTCCTTTCGCAGCGCCTCGCGCGACGCCTCCGTCTCCACGACCTAACGTTATATTACACTCTGTAGTCAGTAAGCCTGTCGGCTGCACATGATGTTAAAGTATATCTGTGATGAGTATCTCACCTTCTGCTTGAGGCCAAAGCTCTCTCTCCTGCTCTCCTCCTCACGCTCCTCATCTCTGGCTACTCTGTTCTGAAGGTCATTGACCTCAGAGTTCAGCTTGTTCCTCTCTCCATCAAGCATCTTGATCTGTCGAAAAAATAGGGAAAGTAAAAATATGTGTCCATCAAAATAAACAGGCAGACAGAAGTTGTTGCAGCGGCACAGACCTGTCGTCGCAGTTCCTGCAGCTCGCGTCTGGCGTCAAGTCGAGCCTTCTCCACCTCCCTCAGTGTGTTCCTCAGCTCAGCAGCTTCCTTCTGGATGGCCATCTTCTGCTCCTCCAGGATCCCCACTCTCTGCTTCAAGTCCTGCACGTTCCTCGTCAGGTCGACCTTCTCTCCCTCGGTGGCCTTGACCTTGTTCCTGAGGTCGGCAGCGGACTTGGAGATGGTCTCCTTCTCGCGAACCTCGTCGTTGAGGTTTCGCTTGAGGTCAAAGATGTCCTTCTGCAGCAGCTCTCGCAGCTCATCAGCTGAAAAAGTGAACGGAAGTTGAAATATATTAATTTATTAGGATCATATAAAACTAGTTGAATTTATCACTAAAACTCAGCTTTAATTGAACAGAAAATAAAATACATTTGTTCATCATATCTATCACAACCTTACGTATTACCTGTTTATTACGATATAATAACAAGCATGATATAACAAATGTAATAATATGGAATAGTATTTACAATTATTATTATTACTATTATCTCTTTTAGTCCCGTGCTATAAGTGACATGTAAATCTATCCAGCTATTAACTAGGAGCTTTATAGCATCTAGTACTCATTCATAGACCACAGCTAAACACTGAACTACCAGCACGTGATCAGCCTACTCACCCTCTCTGATTCGTCGGTTGGCCTCGATCAGGTCACGCCTGATGGTGTCCCTCGTCTCCTCAGTCATCTTCAGCTGTACCTTGAGCTCGGCGACTTCGCGCAGCGCAGCCTCTCTCTGACGGTTCAGGTCACAGATCTGGTCATTCAGGCCCTTCACCTCTGCCTCGTGGGCATCAGTCGTCTCCTCAAACTGCTGCCTAAACTTCTTGAGCTCTGACTCCAGTCCGGCAATGCTGCAACGAACACAATCACGTCCTGAAAGCGTGAGAGCAGAGCCTAAACCAACACAGGGTAAGATGGCCGACTGAACCAAATAATCAGCGTTACCCACTCATAAAACAGCAGCTAAATTTTTATTGGTAAAGAGGCGTGTCCTAGTTCGCAAGCCACGCCCAGCCGCGATTTGACAGTAAACTAGTTCCGGTCTATCATGTTGTAATGGCGGGGAGTTACCTGCTCTTGTCTTGCTCGGCTCTGGTGGCTCCCTCCATCTTACTTCTGTCCAGCATGAGCTTGGTGTCATGGAGCTCGGCCTGCGACGAGGACAGCTTGTCGGTTAGCGTGCTCTTCTCCTGCTCCAGCAGGCTGATGGCCTGCTGCTTCTCATTCTCAGCGAACATTAGGCTGTCATCCCGATCACGGCACGTAGACGCCAGCTCATCCTCGAGGTCAGCCTTCTCCTGAGCATGTCGCGCCAGCATATCCTCCTTCTCAGTGGCGTGGCAGGCGAGGATCTCCTCACGCTGTGCCTCCAGCTCGATCCTCTGGTTCTCCTTCTCTCTGCTCAGCCTCTCCACGTCCTCCTCGTGAGTCGTCTTCTCATTCTGCAGGGCAACAGTCATCTCCTGTTCAGTCTGAGCAAGCCTCTGCTCGAGGTCATCGCGGCTCCTCTCAAACTTGTCATTCTCCGACTGTATGACGTCCCGCAGTTTGGCGACTTCAGCTGTCAAACAGATGGCGCAACTTTCATCAATACCATGATCTGATGGCAACGAGAAAATGTTGAAAATTTCAAATAACTCACTCTGCAGGGCCTCCTTCTTCAGGATCAGCTCCTGGTTCTCTCCCTCAAGCTGCTCCTTCTTTGTCTCCAGCCCAGCGCTGATCTGCTGCTGCTCGTACAGCGCCGAGTCGAGCGAACTCTTGTCCGACTTCAGAGATGCGATCACCTGTTAAACAGACGCATGACCCATAAACAATCAACCAATCACACACTCCAATAGAGAGAAAAATTCAGTTTGAATGACCAAAACGCAGGCATCCCCAGCAGCAGGGGTACTAGTTTTACCTAATTTTGCAGCGCTGCATTCCCAACACGGCACGCAAGTAGGCAAGGGAAGACAAATCCGAAATAAAATAATTTCTCGTCAAACGTACGCACAAAGGATAGATATAACACATGGAATGAACACGGCATCTTAACCCCGCAAAAACATGAGCAAGAATACTGTGTCTCATGAACATTATTACAGAAATCTTGATTCTGGAGAACTCGTTACAGGATTACAACAGTTAGCAGTCATTGCGCAATCGTTTTCCTCCTCACCTCACTCTGTGACCTGTTCTCCCTCTCGGAGGCGGTCAGGTCAACAATCAGCTGAGCTTTCTCCTTCGTCAGGTTCTCCTTCTCCTTGGCGATACGTACGCAGGTCTCGTTAGTTCGCTCGTTCTCACGGCGGGCGTTCACCAGCTCCTCAGCCAATGAAGTCTTCTGCCTCGTCATCTACATCACCAAACAACGTCAGCGTGTTCACTTCCAACAAAGTCACCAGCGCATTGTGACTAGTCTTTATCAGAACTCACAGCGTTGAGCTGGTCGACAACCTCGGCCTTTTCCTTGCTGAGGTACGAGATCTCAGTCTTGAGCTGCTCGATATTATTCTCGGCAATGTCCAGCGTCGTCATGACGCCGGCCTTTTCTGTCTCGACCTCCATCTTCTCCTGCTCAACTCTCAGCAGCTCCTCTCTGATACCAGCCCTCTCATTCTCCAGGTTCTGCTTGTCTCCCTAATAGTTCCGAACACATGAACCATGACACCATGTGGGTCACAGAGAGAGAGGGAGGGAGGGAGGGAGGGGGGGAGAGCGAGAGGGGGG
>ERZ1740065.2399-NODE-2399-length-11633-cov-4.705217_pt1 | contig 11633 bp, 8 predicted proteins | sample MGYA00581738_ERZ1740065 | MGnify/ENA primary metagenome ERZ1740065 (study PRJEB43018, sample SAMN04849749) | marine metagenome | isolation source: floating plastic debris | place: Pacific Ocean | collected 2008-09-01 | study: EMG produced TPA metagenomics...
CGAGGCAGGAGGTACAAGCACCTCTGACTTCAGGGCGTAGGCGGGTACGGGTAGATGGGTGGTGAGTGCGGCAAGCGGATTCAAATCCACCGGTGGGATTGGCGCCGGAGCCGCTTTCACGAGTTCTGGGGTCGTCGAGAACGCCCTTGCTTTTTTGGGTTCCCCTTCCGAGGTCCTCGCCTCCGTGTCTACACCGGAAGTGAGTTGCCGAGCAGAAGATGGGCTAAAGTTGGACTCGACCGTAGTAGTAGCAGTAATCGAATTATTGGCAATAGTAAGCTTACTGGTAATGATGTCAGTAGAGGTAGTAGTAGAGGTAGTGGTAGCTGGGGCTGCCGGACGGACCGGATCGACGGGAGTGCTCGCCTGCGGTGTGGCAACTGTTTGGCTTGCGTCGTTATTTGCTGGAATCATTGCCCCTGGAAGCTGCTCGGTCGCCAAAAGCGGTTTGTGGTCCCCGGCGGGAGACGATTCGAGCCGTTCTTCAACAGTCCAGTTTTGTAGGGAATTGTCGATGGCTCCTTGGGCCTCACGACCACCGTACCACCAATAAAAGGCAACCAAACCCGCCAGGACCAGCCCCGCGCTCCACCACCACAATTTTGGGCGGCGACGATCATTGTGAATGGGTAAATCCGTAGCGATGCTGTCCCACAAGTCCCCATCGGGAGTATTCCACTCCTCTTCCGGGTGGGTACCCTCGCTAAAACGGTTTCTCCATATGTCGTCAAATCTATCCATGATCCTGATTAAGTACTCGCTGATTTAATGAAATTCTTCTCTGCAAAAGGTTGCGCGCCTTCATCAACTGCGACTTGGAAGTACTGATGGAAATATTCAGTTCCGCCGCAATTTCCTTGTGCGAATAGCCATCGATGACGTACATGTTAAAAACGGTACGGTAGCCATAGGGCAGTCGCTGAATTTGGTCCAACATCTCGGCGAGCGTCATCTTGGAAAGCGCGTCGACCTCGGTGGTGGGGGTTTGTTCCGCCCCGGTGAGGTTTACCGAGTAAAGGGTGTTCTTGCGAATGTTGCCCAAACAGGCGTTGATGGCGATGCGTTTGGCCCAGGATTCGAAAACGCCTTTGGTTTGGTCGAATTGCTGGAGATTCCTAAAGATATTAATAAAAGTCTCCTGCAAATAATCTTGTGCCGTACTGCGATCTTTTGCGTAGCGCAAACAAACCAGGAATAAACTCTGCTTGTACTCCTGATACAGGCCCTTGTAGGCCTGCTGACTGCCTCGGAGGGCCGCCTCGATTAGTTTACAATTTTTGGTTTGCTTACTCAAAATCCGTTATCTTTTACTGGCAATATGCGAGGACTTGCAAATGGGTTGCCTGGGGTTAAAAAAAAGTTGAATTTCACATTGATTTTCGAGCACCAGACGGATTGGTGTAAGGAAAACCTGCGACCGGAGTAATTGTTTAGCGGATTTTGCCGCCTACGCGCCCAACAAAAAAAAGGTGATCCACCAAAACGGGATCACCTCATTGATATCATTTATTTAACCTTTGCAATTCGATTTAATCCGCCGCTCCACCTCCCCCCGGAATGGTGTAAAAGAGCACCTCATCGGGACAGCCATTATTGTAGGACACCGTAATCTCCACCACAATCGGTGCACCGGTAGAAACAAAAGGGAACACGGATTGATAGCCAGTCACACAACCCGCCGAACTGTTGAAATCGGTCCAGGTGGTCCCGTTGTCGGCTTTTAGGCAAATCTCCGCCACCGAGGCTTGACAGTCTTCCCCATTGAGCACGTCGACCGTCAAGGTACCCAAGGAGCCCTGTCCGATGGGGTCCTGAGAACCGATGGCCGAAAGCTCGCAACAATCGACCGGCTCCAGGGTAGTGCTGGTACAACCCTTGCAAACCGCGTCGAGCTCAAAGCTAAGATCGGGCTCAAAACTACAGGACCAAACCTCGGGACGAGCGTCGAGGATCGTGTTGTACACGGTACAGACCTCGTCTGGCGTCGAGCCAAAGATGGTGACGTTGAGATCGGGAATAAAGGTACAGCCAAAGGCATCCCCGTTGCTGATTAGGTAAGCGGAGTAGCTGTGGCCGGAGGGCAGCGCGAGCAGGGCATCGGTGGAGGTGGGTACCCGGTAGGGGCCGAAGGTATACGTGTTGCCCAACTCATCTCAGAAGTATAGGTCAAACCCGAGGTAATTGCCGGTGGCACAACAATCACCACAATCGGCGACGTCGTAGCTGAGGAGAAAATAGCACAATTCGGGATTGCCCTGGTTTTCCGAATTGCCCTGACAAGCGGCTAGCAACAGGGGGAGGAGCAGTAGGCTTAAAAAGCGGAAGTAGTTAATTTTCATGGTTTGTATTTTTAGCGTTACTGAAATAATGATTGGGAGAAGGTGGGACAAAAAAGCGTTCTTCGGGGCAGGGAAAGGTAACCTCCGGTCTGGAATTAATTTTTAATTTTCCTATTTTCACCCCTCAAAATCGAGCTTATGGACCTCAGCAATATCGATACCATCCTCTTTGACTTGGGTGGCGTACTCATCGACTGGAACCCCCGCTACGTGTTCCGCCAAATCTACGATACCGAAGAAGAGGTGGAGCATTTCCTGGCCCACATCTGTACCCCGGAGTGGAACGAGCAACAGGACGCCGGCCGCTCCCTCGCCGAAGCCACCACCAGCCTGATTCTTCAGTATCCCGCCTACGCCGACCCCATCCGCGCCTATTACAGCCGCTGGTCCGAGATGCTGGGGGGGCCGATCGAAGGCACGGTAGCCCTGCTCGATCAACTGAAGCGCGAAGAGCGCTACCAACTCTACGCCCTCACCAATTGGTCGGCCGAGACCTTCCCCATCGCCCAAGAACGCTACGCCTTTTTGCAGTGGGTTGCGGGGATTCTGGTGTCGGGGGTGGAATAGATGAAAAAACCCCAGCCCGAAATCTACCACCTGGCCCTGGAACGCTTTGGCCTCGTAGCCGACCGCACCTTGTTCGTCGATGACAGCTTGCGCAATGTAGAAGGTGCCCGCGCCGTGGGCATCCCGGCTTATCATTTCCAGGGCCCCGCAGCGCTACGCGAAGTGCTGGGCTACTGATGGGAAGGCCCCTTGCCTTTATTGGTCCAAATGCCTATATTTGAGCTCCGCTTCTGTTTAATTTTTTCATTCCGCTTGTTTATCACATTTCCTTTTACTCACTTTTCCAAAGTGAGGGAGTGTCCCAATTGAACCCTCCCGATACCACGCTTTGGTCAAATTTTTTCAAGCATGAAAAAGTTAAAACTCTTTTTATGCCTACTACTGAGCTTGGTAGGCATCCAATCCGTGTGGGGGCAATGCCCCATCGAGGGGCCCGATGACTTTGTACTCGGCCAAACGACCATGTTTTCTACCCTTACCGCACCGGGAGTGGGCCATTTTTGGTCGGCTACCGGAAACATTAAAATCGAATCGGGGTCCAGCAATTCCGAAGTCACGGTGTCCGGAAGCTGCCTCGGTACTGGGCGACTTTGCGTCACCTCCTTCGTCGAAGGCTTCGATCCTTGTTGCAATTGTATCGACGTCACGGTGACCGATGGCCAAGACGACATCGACTGTTCCATCACCGGTCCCTCCACCTTCCGCAGCGACCAGACGGCCAGCTACTTTACCGCCGCCGGCGTGGGGCTCGGCCATTTCTGGTCGACCAGCGGCGTCGTCAAAATCGACGTTGGGGGCAATGGCTCGGGCATCACCATCTCCGCAACGGGTTCGGGGAGCGGGCGCGTTTGCGTGACCTCCTACGCCGAGGGGGAGGAGCCCTGCTGCAACTGCATCAACGTAACCGTTACCGATCCCCCCCCACCCTGTATCATCCCCAATTTCGTCAGCGTGTTTCAGGACGACTCCCAGAGCGGCGGCTGCCCCGGTACGACCTTCAACTACGACGCCTTCTTGAGCCCCTCCAACGCCACTACGGGAATTGGGTCCTTCTTCTGGGAGGCCGGCACCGGGCTGATTGCTGGTCAAAACATCTTTTTTACCAAGACCACTACCAACCCGACCGTTAACATTCCCAATATGCCCGAAGGCAACGTCTGGGTACGGGTCACCTTTACCTCTCCCTGCGATGGCTCCACCTACGATAGCGAAACCATCGCCACTTACCGTTCCGATTGCCCCGGCTTCACCGGTGGCCAGCCCGATCGGTTGCTGGACAACGATTCGGCCAACAAGGTACGGGTCAAAGTCCACCCCAATCCCTTCCGCGACCAGCTGACCTTCGAAGTGGCTAGTGCCGAAGCACAGGAGGTACAGCTCGACTTGTACGACAGCCAAGGAAAGCTGCTGCTATCGCGTCGGCTCGACCTGGCAGCGGGTGCACAGCACTTACAAATAGAGGACTTGCCCCGGTTGGCGAAAGGGCTGTTGTACTACCGACTCCACGGCGCGGGGCGTACGCTGAGCAATGGAGAATTGATCCATTTGGAGTAGCCCGTAAATCTCGAGCCGCTTCTTCCGGCGGGTGGAATCGGCCTCGCTGCCCCAACGGAGCAGCCCTCTACGATGGGGGCTGCTCTTTGTCTTTCTCACCCGCAGCCCTTGGCTCTTGCCTTTTCAGCCGAACAAATAAAGCCCCGGGCTGTTATCCAAAAGGCAATACAAACGCTATTAAAAATACCTCAACTATGTTTGGATTATTCAAGAAAGATCCGGTCAAAAAACTGGAAAAGGAGTATTCACAATTGATGGAAAAAGCCATGGCTGTCCAACGGTCGGGTGACCTCAAACACTACGCCCGGCTCATCGAAGAAGCCGAGGCCATTCAAGAGAAAATTACCGCGCTTAAAGAAAAATCATAATGGCCCACAACTACCTCATCGCCGGTGGGAGCTCCGGCATTGGCAAGGCCATCGTCTTGCAACTCCTACAGGAAGGACATTCCGTACTGGTACTATCGCGCCAGCGGGGCGAATTGCCTTCGCATCCCGCTCTGACGCACGTGGCGATCGACCTGGCCACCGAGGAAGTCGACAAGAGCATTATTCCGGCGGAACTACACGGGCTGGCCTATTGCCCCGGCTCGATCAACCTACGCCCCTTTCGCTCGCTCAAAACCGATCAATTCGAACAGGACTTTCGCATCAACGTCCTCGGAGCCGTCAAGGTGCTCCAGGCTTGCCAACGGCCCCTCAAAAAGGCCGGCCATTCCAGCGTCGTTCTCTTCAGTACCGTAGCCGTCGTGCAGGGCATGCCCTTCCACGCCTCGGTAGCGGCCTCCAAGGGTGCCATCGAAGGCCTAGCCCGTTCGCTGGCCGCCGAGTGGTCGCCCCACACCCGCGTCAACTGTCTGGCCCCATCGCTCACCGATACGCCCCTAGCCGCCAACCTACTCTCTACTCCAGAAAAACGGGACAATTCCGCCCAACGCCACCCCCTCAAGCGGATCGGTACGGCCGAAGACATCGCTTCGCTGGCCTGCTTCTTACTCTCGGGTCCCGGCACTTGGATCAGTGGGCAAATTATTGGTATCGATGGGGGGATGAGCCGCATTCGGACCTAATACTAGAAGCCATTTCAAAATGTTTTTGCCGGCGAGGGAGTGGTCATTTACGCCCCTGCCGTAGCCCAAATCGACGCCGGAGATTCACGCCAGTAAAGTATATTTTTGAGATGGCTTCTACACACTACGATTCACACAACAAGTAATTTCCCAAGACGAAGGCCACAGCGTAACCTTACGCTGTGGCCTACCTTGTGAAGACACCACGCCAAAGCTGGGTGGGCCTCCATGACCTAGTATTTTCCCTACTGTTTGATCACCTTACGCACCACCTGCTTGCCCCCTTTCGCCACCGAAAGTAGGTATACGCCCGCCTCCAGGTCAGAGACCGTCAGCCGGTGCTGCCACTGGCCCACTCCCGCCACGCGATCCTCAAGGATGGTCCGTCCGTCGACGCGGTAGAGCCGCAGGGTCAGTTTGGTGGAGGTAGGACTGTAAAAGTCGAGCAGCAACTCACTTTCAAACGGATTGGGCGTAATCGTCAAACGCTCCAGGCCGATGACTTCGGGGTGCTGCGTGATGATTACGGTAATGGCTTCGGAGAGGTACTCACAACCGCTGGGGTGACGCAGCTCCACCCGATAATCTCCACTGACCGTAGGAAGATAGGTAGGATCCGTCGCATCGGCGATGGGACTGCCGTCCAGCAACCACTGGTAAGCCTCAAAGTCTTCGGGAGCCGTGAGTTCCCCGGAGGGTCTTTCCTCCAGTTCGATGACGTCGAAGGCATCGCCCCGGGTGACGTGATAGATGCTGTTGTCGTTGAGTCCCGCAAGGTAAATTTCGCCATCCGCTCCCTGGCCAAAAGTCGTCCAGGCCCCGTTGGGGATACGCAGCAGGTTCTCGTTGGTCCAGCCCCCCTGGCCATCGGGTCGCAGCCCCCAGATATCACCGCTACAGTAATCGGCGTAGAGGTAAAAATCCTTGAGTTCGGGGTACACACAAGAACGGTAGACAAAGCCTCCGGTTACCGAACAGGGACCGTAAAATTCGTGCGCGTAAACCTGTACGGGTTCGACGTAGTTGGACGGATCGACGCAACCATTGTTGCCCACATTGGGATTATCGCGGTCGCCCTCCCGGCAACGCCAGCCGTAATTTTCGCCCCCCGTGCTGGCGGCGGGCTGGAAATTGATCTCTTCCTGACTCCACTGCCCCACGTCGGCGATCCACAGGTCCCCAGTTTCGGGATCAAAGCTAAACCGCCAGGGGTTCCGCAGGCCCAGGGACCAAATTTCGGGTAGGGTATCGGGCCGCCCTACAAAGGGATTGTCCGCGGGAATGGCGTAGGGGCCCGCATCGGGATCGATATCTATGCGCAACATTTTCCCGTGCAAACTGAGTGGATTTTGGGAGCGATTCCCCGGGTCATTGCTCTGGCCACCGTCGCCCATCCCAATGTAGAGGTAGCCATCCGGGCCAAATTCCAAGTCTCCCCCGTTGTGGTTGACGTAGGGTTGGGCAATATTGAGGACCGCGCTTTCGGTGTCGCTGATGCCCCGATCGGGATCGCTGGGATCGACGGAAAAACGCGAAATTTGCGTATCGCCAGCGTTGTCGATATAGTGGACGTAAAAGTAGCCGTTTTCGGCGTAATTGGGGTGAAAAGCCAGGCCCAGTAGGCCCTGCTCGCTCTGCCCACCGGTTTGGATTACGCGGGAGATGATGTCCATGAAGGTACGTGCCTCCCCGCTGGCACTGATGACTTTGATGACGCCGGGTCTTTCTACCGCAAAAATACGGTCGTCACCCGCTGAAGCAATGTCAACAACGTTGTTAAAGCCCTCCGCGAGGGGTTCGAGTTGGAGGTTTTGTGCGTGGCTGGAAAAAGCCAACAAGCCGAATAGGAATAGTAGGGAAATGGGTTTCATGCGCAATGATTGGTAGTTCGATAAAGCTACAAATTACTAAACTCCTACCAATAAATACGATTTCACCTCCCCTGCTGGACATTATCTGACAAAAATAGCCCCCCATTCGTCTCACGACTCCGCATCAATCCACAATCATCCTACGGATCCGGGTCTGGTCTTCGTAGCGCAATTCGTAGAAATACAGACCATCCGCTGCCAGTACGTCCCGACGGATGCGCCACTGCTGGGCACCGGCCCCAAACTGGTCACGCGTCTGGTAAACCAGGCGTCCCGTCAAGTCGTAAATCCGCAGTTCGGCCGATCCCGAGCGAGGCAGTACGAAGGGAATCCAGCTGTACTCGCCAAAGGGATTGGGCCGGTTTTGTCCCAGTTCAAAAGTCGCTACCGAAGCCGGAAGTAAGGCCGTACTGCGATCAAAACGCAGCGCAATGGGCCGCGCCCGATCTTCGCTGGTGAGCACTTCGTTGCGCGCCGCGGGGGCGGCCAATCCAAACGCTTCGGAAAGTGGAACACCTCCCCTCAGCACCTCAAAACGCAGCGTCAGCAACACTTCTTCGGGAGCGACATCCACCCCATCGGCGCGGGCGGCCTGGTCCCACCACACCAGGGGCAATCGCCCCGCATCCAGGAGGCGGGTACCCAACTGACGGTCCAGCGCGGGGCTGGCTTCCCAATCGCTAAGCGCCAAGCGGACCGGATCGAAATAAAATTCCGACTGCCAGGCCGCCAGACCGGCAAAATCGGCGCTGGTCAGATGCACTTCGAGGACGCTACCCGTTTGCAAGCTTTGCTCCGTAGTCCACAATTCCAGGGGCTCCCCGGCGCCAAAAAGCAAGGGATTGGCATTGCCACTGACGTCCCCCACCTTGATCGCCACGAAATCTTGATCCGTCATATCCATCGACAGGCCGTCGATCTGGATCGCCTCGGGATAGGGATCGGTAAAGGGATTCAGCGGATTGGGGAAGACGTGGGCGGCGGGGACAAAACGCCAGGATTCGCTGTTGGGGAAAGCGTCGATATCCAGCAGGATGATCCGCTGTATAATCACCAGATCACTGGGGCTCAGTTGTTGGTTGTTCGTCACGTCAGCCGCGATGATCTGGTAAGGAGAATCGAGGCTATCGAGGAAGAGGAGGTGCCGTTGAATCAGGACCAAATCGAGGATGGAGATTCCGTTGCGGGCCAGGGTATTTTTACTGGCGGTGAGGGTGTAATCGCCACCGGCGGGCAGGGGGCCAAAGGTGTAGTTGCCACCGGCCGGGGTCGTCTGGGGGCTAGCGCCAGTGCAGGACAGTTCTACGTCCACGACGGGCGTACCGTCCTCCATCGCCACCAGGCCCGAAATGCTAAAGTCCGCCAGGGGGAGGACCACACTTACCAAGGTGCAGAATTGGTCCATCCCACAGCTGTTGGAGGTCGTCATACAGACGGTATTATCCCCATCCAGGGCATAGACGTGGGTGGGATTCTCCGTCGTTGCCGAATTGCCATCCCCAAAATCCCAAAAGAAGGTAGCGCCCTCGATCGAGGTATTGTTGAAGCTGACGGTGGCATCGTTGGTCTGGTAGGTAAAACTGGCGAGCGGCGCTTGCCCCTGGTTGTCGATGGTGGCCGCAATACTGGCCGTACAGCCAAGGGCATCCATCGCCGTTACCGTGTAGCTACCAGCCGCCAGATTTTCAAAAAGGGTGTCGCCCTGGGGCCCATTGCCAATATCGTAGTCAAAACTTCCCGTCCCGTTGTCCGCCAAAACGCTCAGCGAGCCATTGGCTTCCAGACAAGTGGCGTCGGTCAAATTCACGACGTTGATGGTGGGTACGGGCGAGTCTCCGATGGTGGTCTCCACTACTACGGTACAACCCAAGCCATCGGTCACGGTGATAAAATAGTCGCCCGCCACCAGGTTGTTCAAGGTTGGACTGGTATTGGGGCCCGTCCCGATATCGTACTGAAAGGGATCGATTCCACCCGTGGCGGATACGGTGGTAAAGCCATTGGCCAGCCCACAGGTCGCGTCGAGCTGATCGACGATGGTGGCTTCGAGGCTACAGGGAAAGTCGACCTGGGCACAGTCCGCAAAGGGCGAGCTGTTTCCATCGGTATCCGTGGTGAGGGCCGTCAGATCCTCCAAACCATTGAGGAGGACTCCACCGGCGTAGGGCACCGTCAGTTCCCATTCCCCGGCGTCGATGGTGGCCGTTCCCAGATAGGTTTTTCCCTGACAAGGAGCGGTCGCGCAGCCCGTCGTATCGGAGACGAACACCTCAACCGTGCCCTCCTGAATCGTTGCGGTACCGCGAATGGTATCCACTACGGAAGTAGTAATGGTGGGAGCGGCCAAGCCGTCGTTGGCCCCACTGCCCTCCAACTGGATTCCCGCCACGCTGTTGCAAAATAGCTCGTTTTGCACAAAACTATTGGCCCGCGAGGTACCCTGTACGCGAATCCCCTGCTCGTTGCCCGCAATGAGGTTGCCCTCTCCCGCGCCACTTCCACCGACGACGTTGTTGTTGCTCGCCGTACGGATGAGGATGCCACAGTATTCGTTGCCCGCAATGATGCTACCGGAAAAGTCCGTCCCGATGGCATTGCCCTTGATCTCATTGCGCAGGGCATCGCTACGGACCACGATGCCACAACCATTCCAGGGGCCCGAATTGGGAGCACCGGGAAAAAAGTCCTGTTCCAGCCCGTTATTGTAGATGACGTTGCCCCGCCCGGGCGCTCCGATCCGGCAGTAGCTGGCCGATAGCAAATCGATGGCGTCGTCGGGAAAGTTGATGATTTGCAAACCGTAGACTTCACAAAAATCGGCGCGGATAAACAAGGCGTTGATCGGCACCTGCCACACGGGGATTTGTCCGTCGAGGATGATGCGGGGCCCGTTGCCCCCCAGCCCGGATTGGGTCGTACCATCGATGATGGTCCCGGGATCGGTCAGATCGGGCAGGGCCTCGTTGCTGGTTTGCCCCACAAAGATGGTGTGTGGCCCGGGGCCGGGGATACTGAAACGAATCAGGTTACCCCCCGCGGTACTGTTGGCACATTCGATGGCGGCGCGTAGCGAACCCGGCCCTTCGTCCAGGATATTGGTCACCACGATGCTGCCATCCGCTTGGGTACAGGCCGACACGCCGAGACTCACCTGGCATTCCGAAAATTCGGAGGTCTCCACGCCATCTTCCGCCAGGGCGGTTAGCCGTTCGCCCCCCTGTAATGCGATGCCGTTGGCGAAGGGAGGCGTCAGGGTCCAGTTGTCGTTGACGATGGTGGCGGTACCCAGATAGGTTCGTCCCTGACAGGGCGTTCCGAAGCAAGGCGTCAGGTCGTTGATGTAGATTTCTACCGAAGTACTGATTCCAAAAGCCGTACCGCTGATTTCGGTGGGGTTGGCCGTCAGGATGGTGGGGCGTTCGATGCCATTGTTGGCCCCATCGAGGAGTTCGATCCCCTTGATATCGTTACAGAAGAAGGCGTTGTGCTGGATCAGGCAGTTGTTGACCCCGTCGACTTGTACCCCAATGGGGTTGCCAGCGATTACGTTGGCCTGGCCGGGGTCGGGGCCGCCGATATTGCAGGAATTGGCATTGTCCCGAACGGAGATTCCACTCCATTCGTTGCCCAAGCCGGGATCGTTGCTGCCGTTGGTTCCGATCACATTGCCGAGGATTTGGCAGCCGATGGAATTACCCCGTACGACGATGCCGCTACCTTCCCAGGGGCCGCTGCCCACGGGAGCGTTGGGGAAAAAGTCCGTTTCCGAGCCATTGCTGTGGATGTAGTTGCCCGCGTTGGGCAGGCCGATGGCGACATTATCGGCATTGAGAACGTCGATGCCATCGTTGGGAAAATTGATGATTTCGAGGGCCAGGACCTGACAGTTGTCCCCTTCGATGCGGAGGGCGCTGATGGGAAAATCCCAGTTTTCAAAAGCGCCGTCGAGGATAATTTTGGGGCTGCGATCCCCATTGTCGCCAAAGCCGGGCTGGGTGGTTCCGTCGATGCTGGTCCCGGGATCGGTGAGGGGAGGGAGGGGCAGGTCGGTACTAAAGCCGACGCGAATTTTTCGGGCCGTGAGATTGGGAATGTGGAAGCGGATGCGATTGGGGCCGGCTGTACTATTGGCACAATCGATGGCTTCGCGTAGGCTCCCGGCGCCGTCGTCTTGGTCGGTGGTGCCACAGATGTCGCCATTGGCGTCGAAACAGTCGGTGGGAGATACGACAA
>ERZ1740065.2400-NODE-2400-length-11626-cov-11.894996_pt1 | contig 11626 bp, 12 predicted proteins | sample MGYA00581738_ERZ1740065 | MGnify/ENA primary metagenome ERZ1740065 (study PRJEB43018, sample SAMN04849749) | marine metagenome | isolation source: floating plastic debris | place: Pacific Ocean | collected 2008-09-01 | study: EMG produced TPA metagenomics...
GTACTCTATATTAGTACTCTATATTAGTACTCTATATTAGTACTCTATATTAGTACTCTATATTAGTATTCTTGCTATTAGGTGGTGACATAAAAAGGCGATTTGTCTTTTTTGTTTTACCATCACTATATGCCCAGCCAACCCAAAAACTACTTATGGTGTAGGTGAGATGTATTAACTCTTGCCTCTATATGATGACCTCAGCCATTCCATTCAAGTCTTACAGCGACTACCCATTGGCCTCTTAAATACTGCTCTGCAAGATGAACCCATGATCAGTCCTGGATCTGATCTATAGTCAATGCCAGATATCATTAACATGCGTTAATGTTGTGGTATAGACAAGAAAAAAAAATAGTCCTATTCAACAGGAAGGGCAGCAGTGGAAGTGACTCAGATCTGCAGAAGCTGAACCAGAAGGAGCACACAGGAAGCTATCTAGCAGCCATTCTTTTGCGAATGTTTTGAATTGAGACATACTTTTATCTCTTGGTGATGTTAATTTATTTCAAGTGTACATAAGTATGTAAGCATTTAAGCTGTACCCAAATTAAGTTAGTGCTGTGTCATTTTAGGGTTAAGATTTGATGGCATGGATGTTAGTGAGGCTGTCTTTGTGGGAAACCATTGACTGATTCATTTAAGTGCATCATTTTTCCACATAGGTTTTACAATGAAGGCATAGAGTGTAAGCAACATGATGGAGATACCGTATCCCCAAAAAAATACTCTGTCCATCTTAGTTGCTACTTGGTACCATCTAGCCGTCTCCTTCAGGTCAGTTCTCATCTTGTCCTGTCTTATTTTGAGATGATGGAATAGTCCATGCAAGCCTTCCTCAGTTTGTTCGTTCCATTTGTCTCCATTGCCCAGACAATGTTGGGTTGGCCTCAAGTGTAAGGCAGACATGGACTGCCCTCTTTGTTTTCTTGAAACTTTGGGACGCAGATCAGCACTTGCAGTTCCATGTGGTTTGCTCTCGATATCTTCAGCTGACTTATTCAGCTTTACCTCAGTCTCATCCTCAGTAGCATTCTTCCTGTAATGTTTGTTATAGCATCCAATGAGCTGATGTCTAATCTAAAACACCAGCAACCACTTGCTACACATCGCCTAGTAGTTACTCATTCTAGTGTCAGGCAGTCTATACTGACCTTGTCGATGATGTAAGGTATTTCATTTCTCACATTCGCTGAAGCGACTAGTTTGTCACAGACTACATGCGCTACTGTTGACATTGCAGTGATGCACATGAGAGCTGTGAGATAGACACCTACCAGCACAAAGTATTCATAGTATGTTACCTTTTCTATTCCAACTGTCACCATGCGATGTAACGACAGCATTATACCCACTTATCAGCGGCACAGATTCAGAAGTGCGAGGAGTATTCTCAGCCACCAGCAGCATAAACAATGACAGTGAGAAGAGTACAGTCAGCTGCACAGATATCTTCTCATCATTCTTATCAGGTGGAATCAGAAATCCAACCATACATATTACCGATAGTACGATACATGGTATCACAATATTAAAGATGTGCTGGACTGTCTGCCTTCTGATGTGTAGATAAATCTGTAAAACATGAGGTGCTATCAGCTACCATACCACAGATGGCTGAGACAATCAGTCCTGTATCACAGCCTTCTGGTTATCAGAGTAGCATTGCGGCAGCCATCCAAACGCTCATCTGATACCACTGATACTGCTGTTAACTCTCACCGTCACATCAGGGTAGGGCTCAATGCAGCAGTCGTACATTGTGATATTCCTAATGACCTTTGAGTCAACCAGATCAAATTCACTGTTTCTCACAACTCTTGACATGTCCAATTTGTCTCCTAAGTTCCAAATGTTGACCTGTGGAATGAATGTGACGGAATTAGCGGCAACAACTATACCTGACCAATATCTGCATCTCCCTCGCTTGAAATCATTAACCATTAACCAATAACCAACATCTGCATTTCCCTCACCTGAAAACCATCATAGGCCCAAGATCCAAGCTTAAGGCGACATATTTGATCGTCAAATGGAAAGTATTTTAGGTCAATACTGCAGGTGCTATGAAATCGCATGATTGGGGGCCAGAAGATCTCGCCAGTGTGGCTGACAAGTGCTCTGCTGCTAGCGTGATACGAGGCTTTCTTTATAGTGTTTTCAGCCCTAAAGATCATATGAAACAATTTTGTTTATCATACATGTTTGGCACCAACATTCAATTAGATGTGCTGACAGTGGCCTCATGTTACGTATTGTAGAGAACTATATCCGGCAGCCAGAGAGAGGTTGATGGTACTTTTAGCTGATGAATACCGTCAAAGTCATTCGGATCCCAGATGATTTTCTCATCGTACCAGCTGTGCTCCATTCGCAGTATGACAGTCAGTGACTGCTCTTTCTCTTCCTATAACAGACATTTATACATGCATTGATTGCTAGAAACCCATTTAACACGAGGTGGGGTCTATCCTTGAGTTCAAAATAGCAACTTTGTTGCCTCCCAAACTGTGTATGGCAGCCCCCCTCGCAGCTACAGCGCAGTAGGTACACTAAGTACAATAGTTATAGTGAGTACAGTTACAGTAGGTACAGTGGGTACAGTAATTACAGTGGGTACAGTATTTACAGTGAGTACAGTAGTGACAGTGGTTGCAGTAGTTACAGTGAGTACAGTATTTGCAGTGAGTACAATGGGTACAGTGGGTACAGTAAGTGCCACAGTAGCTATCAATTTGAGTGTCTGTTTTTGTACTCACCACATTCAAAACCTGAGAGAAGGCAAAGTTGAGGTATATATTAACTATGTGAGAGGCATTCATCACAGGCCTGGTGTTTCGGTCATAGTTTCTCATCAATCGTAGATAGAGCTTTGCTTCTGGGACTACGATTGATCTGGAACAGTTGTTTGCGAAGGTATAATAAGAATAATATTAAACGCTTTTATTTCTCATATCATTTTATGAGACAAAAGGTTGAAGCACGATCGCAAAACATTACAAAACAAAAAAAAGCTCTGCTAGATGCTTGATTGCAGAACTTGTCCACGCGAAAGAGTTTTGTTTTACAATATGCCATGTAAAGGGAGAGATGAGAAATGGCATATTCAAATACAATGAGGAGAGACAGGGTTCTTACTCACTGTCTATTCTGTCCATCCAAGTTGGGATCAAGCCAAATGTTCGAGTCAGACTCAGCACTCCAGTCGCCAGCCAGTCCATCTGGTTTTTCTAAGAATGAAAACCCATAGAATGACCCGTGGTTAGGGCTCTATAGAATGAGTTGACATTACCTTCACTGTGAGGATATGAAGAAACTGAGTAGTGGTTGAGAAGAAGACAGCATGAAATAGCTTGCAAATACATTCTCACGTCAAGTATGTCCATACATAGTCATCAGCAAACTGCCCATTTCAGTTCAACCATTTAGGCAATTAGCTGGCAGTATTTATCTCATCAATGTTATCAAATTAACTTATTACTGATTCGATAAGACGTGACGGTGATCAAATTACGCTCCTAGCCTCTTTCATCTTGGACTCAACACAGTATTACCATCTATCAATACTCAGCCACACATGATAGTCAGTAGAGCTGAAAGATAAGTTAGAAACTATACAATAATAATATAGGTGAGAAGGTAGAGAGATGATGCATGACAATACAATCATATGGCTTGTATGTCTATTGGCTAGGCTATGGGAAGGCTAGGCTATGGGAAGGCTAGGTTATGGGAAGGCTAGGTTATGGGAAGGCTAGGCTAGGGATAGATTGACACTAAATCAGAAGATCAGAATGGAGTACGAAGAGAAGAAGTATCATCTTGTAACGGAAGGAGGGAGAGGAGAGAGGAAATATGTGGTGATATTTCATGGTGCGTTAGTGTATACACGGCTGTTTTTGTCACACAATCAACAATCAGTGAGTTAGAGATTGGGAGGGAGAAATACTTGAAGACAGCCGTTGCTGGCCAGAGCCAGTGAGAATCCTTACCTTTTTACCCGTATTTACATGGCAGTGCTGTTGATGAGGCTGACCAGCCAGTTATTCTCATTTCATGAGGGATGACTCCACATTATCATGACACTCTGCTCTATTCATTTCTCAGTTATTTCTAGTAACATGATGCCGCAACAATTATAGTCTCTTCTGCAACACACCTAACAGGTCAGTTTTTATGGAGAGTTTTCTTCTCTTGTTTTATGTACTCTCATCATGTGATCAAACTATGCTAGGAAATAATCTGCAAGTGCATAATTTTGTGATGACATACTAGAGGTATCATAGCGAAATTACGAATATGTATGATCAATGACTGTTGAAGTAGTACAGAAGGACACAGGTACCGAGAGTTGTCTACTCGTGATGATCCTGTAATCAATTTTGTACAAAATTATTGGAAATATTGTCCATGTTGGATACATTTATTTTGGGTCACAATTACAATCAATCTGCTGATGTTATGGTAGTCTAGCAGCATCGAGTGCAGCAGTTCAGATCCAGATCACAAACTATGATGTAATGAATCAACAATCAGTTATTCATATCACACACAGTATGAATAAGGCATTATACAGCAGTTCCGGCCTGAGCTCATAGAAATATATCATAGTGGACCTTCAAACTCGCCGTGATTGTCAACTGGTGGCTTCGCTTGTGGGAATATGAGGAGGCATCCGATCGTGACAGAAAGCATCATTATCAAATATGTCCAGAATAGACATCTAATAACAGAGAGTCAAAGAATTTCAGAGAGAGGGAAGAGGCAAGCAGCTGCTAGGAGGAAATATGACAGGATTCTACTGCCACATACCTGTCAATGATGACAGCCACTGCATGCCAGTCCTCACTAGTATTCTGTTTCTGCAGTAATTCCTCCTGATGTTCAACGATAGTGTGCAGTCTCTTCAACAACGGATCTTCATCAGGCACTTCTGTGGAACCAGATTTCTTCCCAGAGCCTCCATTTGCTTGTGGCTTGTTGTTAGTCTTCACCGAAGACAATGCCACCTTCTGGAAGAATGGTGGGCCAGAATATAGTGAGAGAATGTTACAATAGACCAAACCTTTATCATAAAAATACTCAAATCCTCACCATTGCCAGCTGCCTCACATTGCAATGCCTCTCCTCCCAACTAACCATCTTGACACACATCAACCTTCCCAGCCCATGACTCATCTTGTGAATCCAGTATGGTACCGCCTGGTCTCCATCAGCTTGGCGATTGATATTGGCGACAAAAACCGCACTTACCACAGAGAATGCAGTCAGACACATGGTAGATGTGATGTATATTCCTAATGAAATAAATATTTTGACTATATACTGAGTAATGTGGAGTTATGTGGAGAGTAGTTGTCCATTTAATCACCTATGATCGGGACATGGAAGCTGGTGGAAGGCATACGTTCAGCTATAAGTAACATGAAGACGGAGAATGCAAGCAAAATGGTAAGGCCAAGGTTGATCTTCTCCCCAGAATCTGGCTTCATCCAGAAGCTGAGCAGTGTCAACACAGACAGCATCACGCAGGGAATTATCAAGTTATAGAAGTAGTAGAGCGTCCTAAAATCGAGTAGAATTGGTTCTCCAGCACTTATTTGAGTCAGCCAATCATACAACTCTGATCATCGAACTGAGTTCACCTGCGTCTCAAGTAGATGGTAAATGTTACGTCCATATATGGCTCTGGACAGCAGCTGTAGTATACGACATTGCGATTGGTTATTGTGCGCAGCAACTGCCATTCTCCATTTGATTGGTAGTTACTTAAGTCAATGCCATCTCGTCTCTTTGTCACGTTTACCTGAGATCCATCGTAAGCCCAGGTACCCAACTTCAAGTGGCAGATCTATGGATAAATCACCTCCGACATGAATGATCAGTGACAGATTGTACTAGCTTACTGTTTGCAGTGAGGTTTTACCTGGTCGTCAAAAGGGAAGTATTTAATCTCGATCTCACAGTTTCCTCTGTATTTTACTATGGGAGGCCAGAATACATTTCCAGTGTGCGACACCATGGCTATAGCCTGCATGTATCCTTCTCTCAAATCTTCAACACTGGAACAGTTATCAGGTAGTCAGTTAGGTGTGGAATAGTAAGAACAGCTCCATCTCTCAGCACTGGAAAGACTGATTGCTAGTTATAAGGGATAAGGTTCACCCTGAAATTCATCTCCATAATTTAGCAGACTTGAGAGGGTTGGTCAGAGGAATTAGTGGTATCACCTATTGTACAGCACAATATCTGGTAGCCAGAGCTTGTTACATGGCACACGGAGTACTTCCAAACCAGTGTAATCATCAGGGTTCCATAGCAACTTCTCGTCGGTCCATTCCTGGCAGCAGAAGGATACATATTATATAGATCAATTTGACGACCCCTTTGTCATCATTGTCAGTGATGAATATGTAATCATGTTTTCCAACTAATAAATCTTATGGAGACAAAGCCAACTAAAAATGCTGTCAGAGGAAAATAATCACTTATATTATTGGGGCTTCTGACCTGGTCAAGCCAAACCAGTACAGTCAAGACCTGATTCTTTTCATCCTGCAGCAATAGAATAGTAGGAATGATCATCCACAATATAGTACACTATCATGCATTAGTCCTTGACCCCAGCGCTCACCACATCAATCTGATTCAGAGTAAGGCCAATCTTTAGGTTCACAGGTTGAGATGACTTCAGCACAGGGCGCACTGATTTCTCATAATTTGTCATCAAAGCATAGAATAACCTCTGCTCATCACTAAGCTGCTGACGGAAGGCTTCATAGTCAAAGCCGGGCTCCTTCTCAGATAAAGATTTCTCTGTCATGTTGGTTACATAGTGACATAATTCACTGATAGCTCGCTCCACATCCCATTTAGAAAAATAATCACAAATCTTTGATCTCATTGTCACCGGTAGCAGGCTCTGATCGTATTTCGCGGAGATGAGATATTCATAAGTATCATTGGTGTTATTCATGCACAAAATATTCTGGAGAGTGAAGTTGAAGCCGCTGATAGTTTCTAGATGTGTGCGATTATTAGTTTCACTAGTGCTAGTCTCTGTGCAGAAGAGTGCAACAATCGATTTGTTACTGCCTGCAGTGTGGGTGTCACCAGCGTCAATCTGTCTGTTTGCCTTTGCCTCTGGCTGTTGAGCTGATGAATGATGGACGTCATCATTCATCAATGCCCCAGCTACATCAGTTCCTACTGCCTTCGAGGAATCTAGAGAAATGTGAAGCCCAGAACTGCCTCCTAGTAGAACAGGTACGAGAGTTTATACAGCTGAAACTTGAAATGACCTGTCATCACAGTAGATGAGGATGGTTTCGCTTACCTTTGTATGCTAGCAAGAGAAATGACACAGCTATTATCCTGATGGTTGACATCTTCAATACGTCAGTTTCACAATATTTTTATTCCACAATATTTTGATTCCAGCCAAGTCTGAGTCTGTCCTACAAGTGATCATCAAATGCATATTACCAAAACTGATCCTCAGGTAAGTGAAAGCATTTCTCACCAACTACCAATAATTATTAAGGCAGCTGCAGCAGCAGCAATTGATTAGGAGAAGTATGAGTTCACTGGGCCAATCCACATTGAAGCAAATGATTGTTGTGTGCATCCAATATGCAGAATCCGTCATAGCAGTGAACCTCTAAGCAAAGTGAAGTGCAGTAGCTTTGAAGCTCAATGATTGCACACGCTGACTTTGAAGCTGCCAATGAATCTGTATGCACTGTTAGAGTGTGTTAGCCATGTGGGTGATGCACTTACAGCACTGACTGTATATGAACCTCCCTGATGCGCACAAGATGGAGGAACACTAATTGTCTTCCTACACAGCTAGCCTTGTCAGAGCAACAATCAGAGACTGGTTGTTCTGAAATATCCGTCAACTTTGAAACAACTGAAAATTATGCCTAATAATCGAGAAAGAAAAATGAAATTTGTACAGCATTATTTATACAGGACATGGAGATCTCATGCCTCTCTACGTACGAGTGTGTTCCAGCATATTTCAATCTTGACCGAGGTGAAGGTTGAAATTAATAGACGTGAAAGAAAGCTACTCTGCCCTTCAATACACATGTCGACATTACGACATATCAGACATTTATGAGCCGAGCAGAAATGGAATGGCAGGTGACTTTATTCATGTTGCTGTTATTCAGTGGGCAGGTTTACAGATGTATATATACGTATATATGTATATATACATATACATATACATGTTACAAGCAGTGAGAGACAAGATATATTTCCAAGCTTGTGATATGAAGTGATGTAAGCCTGGCTATATAATTCTGCTTATGAATTCCATCTGGTCTGTATCATATAAGCTAGCTATGGCAACTTTCAACTTGTTACTGCAGAAATATTATTCCACTGCCTTACCCACTTGAAGCAGTTCAGATAAACAATAACAGCCCTCCAAGAGGTTGAGTTATGCCATGCACACAGTGCAGTCAAATAATGGAGAGATATTGCATGGTATTAATGTTTACTCACACCACCTTTATCTAGTAGGAATCGTAATGGAACACAGATTTGGTTTATAAAACCTTGTACTGTACTTTACTGTACTGTACTGTCCTGTACTGTACTTGGATGATGGGAAAGTTTCAATATTATGAGGATATTAGATCGTCATCGCGCAAACAAAAATCCATCCATTCTGATTTTCTTCCAACTTCTACTTTTTCACCTCAACGAAATCAACGGTGAATGTCTTCTCTCTGAGTAATTAACACGCCTGGATTATGTCTCAAAAACCACTGAGTCACGAACAGCAATACGGCGGAAAGTAAACTTACTGGACATCAATCGATTAACCAGTCACTATAATATAGATTCCTGAAAGTGCAATTTTATCTCTCCTCTCTCACAGTTGGGTGTCAACTACTAACTGTATTATTGAGTGAACGTAATTGAGACATATTTCTGAGCAGTCTGAATGCTTGATGACAACTGACGTAGAAGTGCCCTACACACAACACTCACTCAGTACCAGCTGAGGTCAGATAGATACAAGTGAGTCACATATATTACTGTGAGTACTTACGGTAATTCACTGGGCTGTATTCAGTGCATAGTGAGTTATCCCTCATCTATAGGAGCAGAGACACGGTGGCTGCGTTTATCCGAGAGCCTGATTCCACTATACCCGAAACCCTAGCGCCAACTGAAACTTGTTCAATAAGTGTTGTTGATTTGTTTGCCATTCCTAGCATCCAATCATATCGTAGGTTAAGCATTGCTCCGAGTTGTTGTAGAAGTACACTTTGATGGATATCCATCAGTGCAGCGTGATCTCTGCTGTGGTATATCTGACTTTGATGATAAATGAAGCTGTTCACCTCCCAGTTGTTTACCAGTCATTGCAGATGTCTGGCATCTAAGAGTTGTCAGGTGACGTTTTACCATCAATTTGTTGCCTGTCATATTATCAGTTTGATGGGTTTCAGTCACTCAAATGCCTCTTTCCATCTGCCAAAGTTTGCTCGCTACTGTAGACTTATCATACCGACTGCCTCTAGTCTATAAAGGCTAGATGAATATGACGCCTTACCACGCGATACTCCACTCCCCCCCACCTCACATAGGGGACCATTCATATTGATGAGATAGCAACCCAAGCCACGAATTCAATGATATATTATGCATGCTTTACTATATGACCCAATCCAAGTAGTTCCGTTTACATCCTAAGATGTCCCCATAGATTGGTAATTTGGAGCCAAATAGAACCTACCAATCAGGACATAAAGGAAGGACTCCGTACCGAGATAACATAAAACATGAGCCTGCAGAATACTCACAGAATAAGAAAAGCAAATGTGTAACTTTCTCAGAGAGTATTATTATCCACCTATATTTAAGCCAAATATCCAATTAGTAAATGACAGAAAAATAGTGTTAGATGAGCCCGAGATTGGCATTTCGAGTACTGGGCATGAGTAGTTGGGACGTTTTAGTAGCATCAGGAAATAGCTGGTGGTAGTTGGGTAATGGCACATAAGCGGCTGTGATCATTTTACCTGAAATGACATGAAATACAGGTACAACATAGAAGAGTTGTCATCTCTCACAAATAATGGTTTGATACTTACCAGCAAACCAGCGACCATGTAATGCAGTAACAGATGCCACAGCACTTGCTATGCTTGGACATTTCACATACACATTTCCTTGGGCTGAAGCTTTGTCCACATAGATATGAAGGACACCGCCATGTTTGTTACACTCTTCTATAACATCATCTCGAATCTCAACATCAAAAGTTGGATTTGTCTCCCTGAAATATGAAAGTCACAAATACATAATATATAGCATAGCACCACATCAAGCGCAGCATGTCTATTGACCCTTGAAGGTTGAATTTTAGGTAACACGAGCTGACAGCTACTACTGCAATAAAATATGACTTTAGATAAACTTACGAGTTGGAATCAAACATGTTGCTGAGCATGAAGCATTGGGTAGCGATAGCGGGAGTCTGTTGTGCAGCAGCTGGCACCTGATTGGCCATCTGCATATCGAGGGCATTCTGCGCTGCTGCAGGGATGTTGAGCCCTGTACCTTCAGCAAGTTTTGCCATCAATGCAATACGACCCGTTGCACCAAGATCATAGCCTACAGAATTTATCAGATATCATTCAAGCACTGATAAAGTGAATTCTTGCCAACGTAAGTGGTAGAAAGTCGCCACACTAACCCTGCCTCTCCATTTCATCACTGTCCAGATTATCTTTACCCATACCATCCTGCTTTTCTGTCACATGACCGACTTTCATTGGTCTTCCAGCCAGTTCAAAACCATTCAACTGACTCATGGCCTTGAGAGCATCTTCTGAATTCTTGAACTACAAAAAAGACAGGCAGTGGGTTCACCTAGCAGCATGATAGCCAACAGACAAGTGTAATTGTATGGTGGGATGTGTTTGTGGATACTGTACTTTGTGGTAATTATAATGAGGTTCTATTTATAGTGTTTATAACGGCCGTTTTAGTTATGAGGAGTTATCTTCTCTTTTCGTCTAACTTCTTTCTATACTTGTGGAAGAAGTTGTTTTCTCTGATTTGTATATGTTATAACGTTGCGATATTTTTATATTTATTATTAGCTCATTCCCTTGTGTTTTAGCAGTATAAAAGAGATAGTAACACATTTATTGGTCACCCCTTCTGCTATTTTATTTCATGATGAGAGCACCAGGTTAGATTATGAAATAAACGACTATTCAACCTTAACACAATTAACAATCTGGTGCAAGTCTGTGAGCTGCTGGGATAGCAGCTAGGTATTATCAGAGGTTAGAGTCCTGTTGGCCAACCCTCCCAGTTGTGGCATTAAGCAAAATCCACAACATACTGCCATCATCACGCTATAGTTTAGTTAGCCTGTATTTCTCATCCCGATCCGTTATCGACATAACCGCTAGCTTTCTCCACCACTCAAAACTGTTATCGTTTAGGCCGTAATAATTACCACGAGTACATTATACACGTTAGTGCTGTCGTTTAATCGCATTAACTGAAGATTAATTACAAACAATTTTCACCAAGATTAAAGGGGTTGGGAAAGGATTACAGTTTTCTTCCACTTGGAATCAAGTATAGT
>ERZ1740065.2401-NODE-2401-length-11625-cov-11.324373_pt1 | contig 11625 bp, 6 predicted proteins | sample MGYA00581738_ERZ1740065 | MGnify/ENA primary metagenome ERZ1740065 (study PRJEB43018, sample SAMN04849749) | marine metagenome | isolation source: floating plastic debris | place: Pacific Ocean | collected 2008-09-01 | study: EMG produced TPA metagenomics...
TACTGGCACTAGTACTAGTACTGGTACTGGCACTAGTACTAGTACTGGTACTGGCACTAGTACCAGTATACCAATACCAGTTTTTGGTCATCTTTGTTCGATTGGAACAAGAAAATGTAACTAGCGAGTATTTCTCTATTCCAGTGATACTCTCTCTATACATTAGTCGTAAGATATGCAGAAATAAATGTTGCAAAATTTTTGTAACAGATAGAAAAGTAAAAAATATGCTTGCGAATGAATAACGCTTTACAGCGTCAGTATCAGTATCAGTATCAGTACCAGTGCCAGTATCAGTGCCAGGACCGGTATCAGTGCCAGTACCAGTATCAGTGCCAGTACCAGTGCTAGGACCAGTATCAGCGCCAGTATCAGTGCTAGTATCAGCGCCGGGACCAGTATCAGTACAAGACAGCAACCGACCAAAATATGATAATAAACATTCCCAGGCATGACCCCACAAAGGACAAGAACAGAGTCGGTGCGCCCATCACACCAAATGAATTCAAATTCAAAGAAAAATGTAACAAAACACAATTGGTTCTCTTTGATATTACATTGGCAAATATACTGTGGAAAACAGGAATAACCTGGAATAACCTAGTAAGAATAATAGACTACTAATAAACCACCTGTTGAGAAGTACTGTACATATAGTTATTGTAACAGAGACAGACAGACAGACAAGATACTAATAGCTTGTTGCTCAGATCAGCAGTATTTTGAGTAATAGGGTTTTAATCAGTGTATGGTATAGAAGAGCTATCAACACTACAGTGTTCAAGTTTAATAGTGAGAACCACTATTAAACCCACTATTATACCTACTATTGTTGGTCGCTGAAATCTCTATGTATAAAGTATAACGATGAGCTTCGCAGGAAACCGTTAGAAGCAACAGCTTACTAGCAGTAAATTGTCTTCTCCAGTTTGTGGTGTGTCTAATACACCTCCCCATTATTACGGCGGTTAAATGTCTCTAGTTTGAGGTCAATTGCTGGTCGCAGCAGTGTATTCAGCAAATATTTTCCATTATAAGCATTTTTAATCGTACTGCAGTGCCAGAACGCAGACACTTTCATGCATAAAAAATTCCCAGTATGTGGTGATAATGCGTGACGCATTGAACTATCAGATATAGATGTACACTACACTTCCATCGTTACACATTTATTCCTGCATGCGTTGTTGTGGTATAGTTGAGATGGGTACTGTATGAACAGATTTAATTTTTGTTACCTACTGTTTCAAAGTATGATGGCATTATTTTCAGAGTTGTCTTCTCCTGCAAGATTTTCTTACACAGTATGGAGAGAATCGTTTAAAAAGTCAGCAGATAGTGATAGTCTAACGGCCGTGAAAATAGTGAGGAAAAATAACTGCTATCTTTGGAATTTGCTATATAAATTATACCCATTATGCCTTATATAGGAGTTGTCTTCCCATTTATGGGATCGCTATCACTTTGATTTCTTAATGATTTTAAAGGAAATGCTGACATTTTTGTCGCTATCAAATACGGTTCTACAGTAGTAGAAAGATCAGCCGTCGGTTGGATTCAACCCTGGCAGCCACTCAGATAATTGATCGAATTCGAGTCCACCTTCACACCACTGCTGTTCTTGTTCAGAATATCTGAAGTTCTGACTAAAGTACTCACTTTGCAGAGGTAGAAAAAGGGGTTTGTAATTTGATTTCACTTTTGATGCAAAAATGGATGACTGCAAAATTTTTTCTAAGCGCTGAAAACCTCAGCAAATTTCTATGAAAGGCAAGAAATAGAATCTAAACTCTCCTCTCATCCTTGGCCACTGCCTAGCGAGTTCTCAGTCAGTCAGTATTTCCAAACAGTTCTAGTAATAACACTGAGTTTGAGAGAACTAACACAATGAGTGTCACTGCTACGGAGTCACAACATATATCGGAGTTATCCTCCCTCTATCTACCAACATATGTCGGAGTTATCCTCCCTCTATCTATCTACTGTCGAACAGGAAATTTTTGCGTTCGTTTAATTTTTGCGTTTTCAAAAATTTTCAGTCAATCGCAAAAATTGAACGCGCAAATATTTCTTTGTTTGATTGTCTAGCGGCGAAAAAATGCAAAAATACATTTTCGCAAAATTATATCACAAACTAAAACGCAAAGATTGTGCTCGCAAATATTTCCTGTTCTACAGTACCAGTTTGCCAGCCTCGAGCGATGTCACACGTACCTCTAGATCCGTGTCCATAAAGTCCATCACCAGACTGACGTTGGATTTCTGACCAAACACATCTCTCAGCTGGAATTATAAGATAGTAGGAGGTGATGTGGTAGGCGACAGCGTCTACATTATTGGAGGCAGTGTGACAATAGCCGGTCTGAGAACGTCACATGTCACATCATTATATCATGAATTGTGACATGTAGATGGCTTGCAGTAACTACAGTTGCAAGGGCTATGACATAGACCCATAGCCTATTGACAAACAAAATATGCATACACAAAAACTAGGAACAAGATTGTAAAATGGTCTAAGCCTAACAAGATCTAATGGCTGCGAAAATAGCGGCGGAAAATCATCGCGATCATTAGAATTCGCTATAGAATGACGATCGTTATAGCCTATAGAGGAGTTGTTGCCTTATTTATAGGATCGCTATCGTTAGATTGCTATCGTCAGATCGCTATCGTTAGATCGCTATCGTTAGATCGCTATCGTTAGATCGCTATCAACTTGATTTCTTGATGATTTTGAACGAAGCGCTAACATTTATGTTGCTATAAAATTGAGTTCTACAGTATCACTAAAATTCATTGTCCAAAGCAATAGCTAACCACTCCTGTTAGATCCGTATCGTTACAAGTTTTCGAGTGCTAAAATTTCTGTTGGTGTCAAACCTGGTTCTGCAGTATTTGAATCTTGCAGGCGTCATATATCTACTCTATAATCAATCCATACTGTCAAGCTGAATACTGTTGAGGGATAGGTGGTAAAGAGGATTGAGAAAATGCTTTAGAGTTATCTTCTCCTGCGAAGACCACTGCTTGGTGACTATCCGTATGTAATGGGACTTGTTATATTATCATCGACAAAAAGGTGGCAGATTCATAGTTGATGGTGAAGGGGTTTCATTTAGCATTTGTTTCTGACAATAGCAGAACAATTTTTTCTTTTGAAAAATTAATTCTCTACCAAGTAAGCGTACTACCATAGGTAAACAGAGGCAACTCAGTGTCGCAGGTAAGAAAACATGGGAATGCCAAATATTCCAACGCAAACATAGAGGTGATGATCTGTTAGGAACAGAAACTATAGGATCTGACCTCGGATACATTGCTTACATACGACTGACTGCATGCATTGGTGGATGGGTAGAACAACGGTATCTTATCTAGACATCAGATCATTATGGCATCCTACCCATGGGCATACCTGTCAACCTGTCAGGCTAAAAATACGGGAGATTCTGTTTTTCTGAACTTCAAGAAGCCATAGCTCAAAACCCCTGCCCCTACAGCTGGGATTCTGTCATATTTGAGTTAAGCTCAGCAAGATCTAACTGGTGTGCCACAGGAGAACACTAGAAAACCATTAATAGCAATTTTGACCCTAAATTCTGGCACCAAAAATACGGGAGTCTCCCGGGAAATACGGGAGACTTGACAGGTATGCCTATGGGTAGAAATAGAAGCAGTTTATGGTTGTTGTTTGGGTGAGTGATTCTGATTGATAATCTTCTGGCAATAGGCTGTGTCTAATAACCAGAGAAATACGGTTGCATTTTCTGTAGCCAGTGTTAGCAGCAGTGTCTATAATAAATGGGGAATGTTTCATACAGAGTTATATACATATTTAGGGTGTGGTGGAGTGAATTGAGACTTGTGGAATTAGCCAGCCACGCAACTTGTTAGCAGGTGAACAGTTCACTAAAGTAAAACTCATTATCAATAGGCAAATCGTGCATTTGATTGGGAGAGAGAGCAGATAACTCCCAAACTTACACATATCACATTAGTATGACTCAGCTCTCTCAGCAGCTTGATCTCTCGTAGCGCAGTCCTGTTTATACCATCTGCTGCCTCTGCCCTTCGTCCCAGCTTTATCTGAGCGGAAGGATGGATGCCATGACAGACAGATGACAGACCGATGACAGGCAGGCGACAGGGAAGTGACAGGCGGATGATAGACAGGCGACAGGCAGGTGGCAGTCAGTGATATGGGAGCGCATGACACAGGAATTACCTTTTTCACAGCTACGATGGTGTCATTGTCCTCTAGATCCTTGGCTTTATACACAGTAGCAAACTACAACAGTCCATAAAAGCTAAAACAGTGTCCACGCTCTAATAGAGGAAATATAATTAATAAATTATATAAATTATTAAATAAATCAATTAATAAATATAATCTTCACTGAATTCTTTTCGACGGTAGCAGAATTTTTCAAATCAAGATCAAACATCATTTTTAAGCAACATGTCTTTTTATCTATTACTGGGATGTTTCCAGTTTTAACAAAGTTTTATTCAAGGGATGTTTCCAGTGTTGACGAAGTTTTATTTAAGGGATGGGTTCAGGGTTCCCACAGGCCACAGTGGGGGAAGTGATTCTCCTGGTGAGGTCAGGGGCAAACACCGCCACTGTATTGTATAAGATTAGCAAACCTTTGATCATAGCAGTGTGAGAAAACTGGTGATCAATAATGATGATGACAATAAGAACAATGATCATACCGACGTAATTTACGTGACTGCCCTATCATATCATAGGAAACTCAAAGGAAATATTTAACACAGCAGTTTATGGAATTCTTGCACTGACTTACATGTAATTGAAAATACAGACACGGTCAGTTAGAATGCGAGAAATGGTATCCAACCATTGTGATCGGTTCTAGTGTATATAAGTCGTCATTTATTGAACACATCACCCATGTTACATCGTCGAATCAAATGAATGCCTGCATCATTAAATAGCTCAATATTGGAGCTAATAGATCAATGAAATGACGAAGGCGTCTAGTAGTATGCCATACTATTACTACTACATGCCAATCAGCAGTTCACAATACTAAGCTAACATACCTGGCCTTCACCAAGGAATTCTATCTTTTCATATCGCTTTAAAGATCTGTTATCCATTGCACACCAAACTTACGCCACAGGTACAAACTCTACAACATAGCCCAGAGGTCAGTCGACATACAATATCATAGCAAAAGAAAATACTCGCCTGAAAATCGATTTTCAAAACTTAGTGCGCGATGCCTCTTGCCAGCAAAATTGCAGGACGACAGCTGAGGCCAGAGGTAAATTTGAACTTACAATACTGCTGTACAGTGAGAACTAGAACAGTATCATCTTACTACTCATCTACAGAGCTATTAGTGGCACCCCAGTTTGGTTTCCATCGACATGCGTCTGGTCAGTATTGCACGTAGTGGCTCTTTCCATTTTCTTCAGTCTCGCGTAGTACACGATTAGTGATACATTCTAGTTGGAAATGAAAAGTACTATTTCGATAGCGGATGAAAGTCAAAGATTCGCCCTGAAACAACAAATATCGAAATATAATTTTGTATATGATACTTTAAATATCTTTAAAACGTTATATTTAATATAAATTCTGAAAATTTTATCTCACTATACTCTGTTTTTATGAACCTCATCGCCGATAAACAGCCCTAAATAATGCCACCTATACTAGGTAAAACGGTCAAGGTCTACGCAGTTGTAAAACACCATCTAATTGGCTGATAAGAATACGTGAATGAGTTGATGATTTGCTAGGATATCGATGGACTTTGGACTCACGAGGAAAAATTTCCTGTACGAGTGCCTCAAGTCAGACGCGATCAGTGAGAGCATCGTTTTCAGTGTACTGTAATGTCAGCTAAACTGGACTACAGCTGACCATCTCAGAACGCCAATTCAGGTAAGTGAGCTACTAGTATCTGCTTATATTTGTTTTAGCCTTACTCGATTATGCTGAACCACTATAAAAGTGGGTATTGTTGGTTTTATGATGCATGTGGTCGAGTATTTCTGACTACTTTAAGCACTTTTTTATGCTCTCATGTTTCATTAGTTGTATGCTGTGTATGCTTCCAATTCATCTATAGGTATGTTAAGCGTGATCTACTGATGTTACTAGCTTCGCTACTTTAAAAAAAAAACTTGCCTGATACGACAGTGACTGATGCGTGATCAGGCGCTGATGAATCCATTAGCCTGCGTGTGAAATTAGTGAACGAATAGATACGTGTTGGCTGTTTGCTTTGTTTCGCTTCCTGGGTATGGTGATTTTTTCGGCCACTGCCTTATCATGGATCAGTTTGACTTAGTTTTGAGGCACAGTGCAGACTTGAACTGGCTATACTGAACTGCAACAACAGCAACAGCTAGTAATGATCCCTACTATAAAACGCTTGTGATTTGACCGCGTTGTGTGGTCTATATGACAATAACCACGAAATTACTGGATTGATGAGACTAGTCAAGTGGACTGTCATTTCTCAAAAGACAGCCCTCTCATTTGCACACGTAAACCAGAATTGCTCTCAATATCCCATGACTTATGCCATGCCACACCTACGCTAGTGACAGCACAGCACCACAGTCGAAATATAGATTTCCTATTTTCACGAAGGTTAGAACCTCCAAGGAAGATCTTCCGTAGCCTGAACCCTATAGACGTTACTTTCTGTCTTATGCGCTATACTTGCTTGGCCTCATTCCCTTGGCAGTCCCAACATGAATTTGATAGGTATGGCCCTGGTCCATGTACCAGTGGTACCCTATTCGGCAGTGGTACGAAACTGCAGCTCTGTTTCAGTACTTGTATACAATGGGGTGTATGGCTGAGTCAAAGGGAAGTCCAGCATTGAGAAATATGGTACAGTTTGTCAATACTCATTGTTATCATTGCTGATTAGTCAGGCATGACCACATGGTCACGTGTGCAGCATGGCCTCAGTGCCCGCGAATATGGTCCGATATCCCAACGGGTTGTTGCTATTGGCTGATGTAGTACACCTACCAGTTTACTCCACAGCGCGTTGATACTAGATTAGAAAGGACGCACTGTGTATCCCGGAGGCATCGAACTTCTTGTTGCTTGTGAGCCGTTTAAAGATTAGTGCTATCTATTTCCTGTTGGAGATGAATTTGGCTGATTTGGTTATGCATCTACTGATAGGGATAGCCATTCTTGGCACATACCCGGCCAGACTGACTGGCCAGACTGACTGACGAGCGCTCTCAATCCAATCCCACTTCTAGGCCTGACTGTTTACATTACCTCAAATATTTTGTGCGCTTGCCAATTTCGTGATAAAGCTTTGTGCAGGGCTGCAACATTCACGTGATCGTTGTGCAAGCCGTTGCCTCACGCGACCGCGGCGGTATTGGCCGACAAGGACGCGAGCCCAGCCACTCCCCTAAAACTGGCCAATCACGTCGCCGTTTTGGCAACCAGCCCACCAGGCCGAGTCGTCCTAGATAGTCGCTCAATATGTCATTACACAACTAGTAGTAACTGCTGGCTGCCGGCCAAGTTAATACGACCAATCGGTCAGTATGGTCAGTGGAAACGTAGAGTGAGGGGTGCAGACCAGATTGCTGCTTCATGGTGTCATTCGGAGGCTTCCAGATTGGCAGGTACTATCACCAACCATATCTATAGATTGTACATAGACATATATAGAGAGACATTTATCTAGCAGTAGGCCGAGATTTCTGTTGTGAGTGGGATGTGTGTTTAGTTTGCGCGATTATGCCGAATGGCCTGCTAGCGTGGGCCCAAAGGTTGTGCAGTAGGTAAAACGACTCAGTAATTACTCACACATAATATATGTCATAGACTCACTAGTTGTGTAATCGTACATAGTTGCTGTGTGGTTGGTATCCCTGGCTAGTGTATTATATCTGTCTCTCTCATTGCAGCTTGGAGATGCTTGCCAGTGTTGGTAAACTACTGTCCAATGTCAAGTCATACTACAATGAGATCAACTCAGCGACACTCACCGGTGCCATAGACATCCTGGTCGTAGAGCAGCCCGATGGAACGTACCAGTCCTCGCCATTCCACGTACGCTTCGGCAAGCTAGGGGTCATACGTTCCAGAGAGAAAGTAGTAAGTGTTTGTTTACCGCTCTGCTATATAAACTCCGTAGAGTGTACGTTACCAATATCAGATTGTACGTACTGCTATATAAACTCAGTAGAGTGTACGTTACCAGTATCATATTGTACGTACTGCTATATAAACTCAGTAGAGTGTACGTTACCAGTATCATATGGTACGTACTGTCGTACATACCTAGGGCAAGTTACAGCTGGCGTAAATGGTGCATTTATAATCCTGTCACTTGCAGTGCTTGGTGAAAGCTCAGTAACCATGGCGATATGTTGGTTAGTCAAGTGCGCCTGGCTGTATTTGTGTTGGGTGTGCATATCTTGACTTCCAGGGGCGGCATATGGCCTGATGGGTTGATGATGGAGCCACTGTGCCCTTCAATTGATGGCCTTTTATGCGGGCAAACATGCTTCGATGTTGACCCTGATAACAATGTCAATGGTCTGTGCAAATTCTTATCTCGCAGGTGTATATAGAGATCAATGGCGAGCCCATTGACCTCCACATGAAGCTGGGCCCATCGGGCGAAGCGTTCTTTGTGAAGGAGGTGCTAGAGAAATGGGAGGTAGAGTAGAGCCTTATCTATCATCATCGTACATTACACTCTACTGATTGTACGTCGTTATCATCTGTACGTCTCTCGCTGTCTAGGGTCCTGATTACTTAGCCACATCGCCAGTCATACCGTCTCATCTGAAAGACTCGACTACACTCCGCACCAGCCACTCTGACCCATGCCTGGATGCAGACAAACGCAACCAATCAAAGTGTAGGAGACGTCGTAACCAGTCCGAGCTCAGCAACAGCTCCTCCTCCAGTGGATCTGATGTCGTCCGTCCAAAAACCAACGTCCCTAAATACTCGTTCGAACCGATCAGTCAGGCGGACGACGAACTGCTGGAGTCAGGAGGCATGTTTGAAATGGAGGTACGGATGCTGTTAATATCGCGGGGAATTTTCGTCTGGACGGTGCGAACGAGGAAGTCATGTGATCTTATTGACTATCAGCTCTCCCTCTCTCCTTGTGGAAGAGAAATGGAATTACCTTCATAGATTAGCTTATTCAGTTGTTTTCTTAGTTGGGGGAAATCCCAGGAATGTTGACTAGCTGTCGCAGCCTGTAGTTTCCACTCTCCCATTACAACGGAACTTCCATGAGTCACTCCTGTCAGTTGACCGCTATTCCGCTGCTGTAGGTATCAGACGAAGATTTCAAGTTGCCTGTGCCCGACCTGCCCGGCGGCCTGGCCAAGGCTGTCAGCCTGCCGCTCATCGAGGAGAGCAGCCAGACACGCACACACAACTGGGCACTCAGCTCATACCACGGCTCAAAATCATTCCCTCCATTCAGTGACACGGACCTGACCCCTGCAGTCAGGTAATATCCCTCCCTCCCCGTTTACGTGTAGCTGTAATAACGTACATCCCTCTCCCCGTACATGTAGTTGTAATAACGTATGTCTCTCCCCGTACGTGTAGTTGTAGTAACGTATGTCTCTCCCCGTACGTGTAGTTGTAGTAACGTATGGAATATTGATGACTGTGTTGTTGTATAGAATCGATTATTAGTGACGATACAGCTTGCTCACATTGTTATCTTACTCTACTCATTGTTAATCAAAGGTTGCGTTACAACATGAGGTATGAAACAACAAGAGAGCTCTGAGCTTATGATTGCGTGATTCTGATTGCTGCCCTGATTGGGATGATAACCCCTTCTCATCTATGTCACACGTCACGAGTGACACGTCGGCCATTGATGACTCAGCGTCGTCTGTTTGTAGTCCAATCAGTTCGAGGCCCGAGACACCAAAAAGCGACACAGAGTTGGAGTATTCGGAGAGGAAGATGGCCGAGGCAGCACCTATCCAACAGTGGAACTGGGGTGAACTGCCGGAGAGCAGCCAGAACTTGTCGCAGATGGTGGTATCGCAGCAATCAGAGCCCATTGATGACAGCCAGTCAAATCTACCTGGTCAGTAGCCAATCGGCTGTCTGCCTCTATTTCTGTGTTTCGCTTTGTCAGTCTGCCGTCAATAGAGCAGGTCAGAACTATGGAGAGTCGGCTGACTGGAGCAGTTTAATAGAGTCTCATCTGCTGTCAAAACATGCAGTCAATGCTGCTGGTATTGGAACGAGTCCAGGCTGCCTGAATGGCCGCGTCTGATCGCGCTTTTGTTTTATCAATACAGGGTGATGTGGGCCATGAGTAATGTTCCTCGATCGAATGAAGTTTGATCTGATAGTGTGTATAGAATCAGATAGAGTAAATTGCAGTTGCGGCAGAATGCCATAAATACATTGACGTCAATTTAGATGTTCTGTATTCTATGCCTACATTTGTAGCTGACAGCGAGACTAGAGGTCTTTGGTCGTTCATGAGGAACACCAAGAAAATACGTCACAAGCCCGAGGAAGGTGGCATCTACCTCGATGACCTTAAGCTAGATGAAATGGACCCTGAGGTGGCAGCGCTCTACTTCCCTAAAAAGTATGTCACAACGGCTATTTACTGCGCACCCACTATCCATGACTTCCTGTCTGGCCTGATCTGACGGGATGACTGTTTTACTTCAGATCGATTGAAAACGAGGCGATGGCGGTGCCATTGCCAGCGAACCAGCTGCTCGAGGAGGACTCTGAGTCGGGCCGTGGTGCCTCCCTGCCTCAGTCTCCAGCTAACCTTGCTGTTGATCAGCGGGCTATCCCCACACCTACCAGCGACACAGGAACGATGAGGGATAACGACGCAGCGTAAGTACCAGGCCCTACTGAAGAACCTGGATGTACGATCCCAGACTCAGTGATGGTTACTGTAAGCAGGTTGTACGGAGAGATGGCCATGTCTTTATGCGGGGGCCTCACTGACTGCGAGACGCCGATCCCCGATGAGCTGTTTACTGAACACATGGTCACTTACAGCAAGTTCATTGAGAGGCCACACGAGGTGATGCAGGATCCCAAACTAGTCATCAGGATCAGCGGAAAGTAAGTGCAATCTATTTCCCCATCAGCTTACGTGCCCTGGTATCTACCGCATCATTGGAATAAACAGCAGCTGTCACTGGATCTGTCACCAGCCTAAGCTTCACTGATCACGATGAGATAACAAAACACTTGTTTACTGCCTCCCCTGCGTGTGGACATGTTCGACATGGAGGTATAACGGTATTGCAAAGGCATGCCGTCATGCCACGGATAAATACCATGATCAATGATCAGCTGATATGTGGTTAGCTCACACTGGATTTCGTCCAAGTAGGGCTGGCGTGGATCGTAGATGCTTGAATGGCGACCATGAGCTGCTTTTAGGAATGATTGAGAAATTTCCAGCCCCATCGATACACATCGATACAATTTCTGCTGCTGGTGTAAATTTTACAGATGAATTTAGTGGATTCACTACCTTTGGGTTGTTTCATCAAGTGTGTCACTAGTGACGGTCTCCGTGACGGTCTCTGTGACGGTCTCTGTGACGGTCTCTGTGACGGTCTCTGTGACGG
>ERZ1740065.2402-NODE-2402-length-11624-cov-4.628490_pt1 | contig 11624 bp, 12 predicted proteins | sample MGYA00581738_ERZ1740065 | MGnify/ENA primary metagenome ERZ1740065 (study PRJEB43018, sample SAMN04849749) | marine metagenome | isolation source: floating plastic debris | place: Pacific Ocean | collected 2008-09-01 | study: EMG produced TPA metagenomics...
CCCTACGGGACTGGGCAGAAGCCATTTGGCAAAGTCTTGTGGCCATTCCCCAGTCTTATATGGAGGCGGTGGAAATTATGGTGCGCCCCCACCGGTACGAGGATCTGACTCGAAAAAAAGTGCCCCCTCGCCGCACGCCTGGGTTGGTATTTCTCGATATTTTTGTAATTACCTTTACACCGAAAACCATCGTCACCCGGTATCACAAGCGGGGTTGGTACGAGGTGCACTGGATCCGTCGGAGGAAGCCCCAATGAACTGGATCCTAGGACCGATGCTCCTGATCCTGCTCATTCCCATTTATGAGGCGTTCCAAGATGAGGATATTTGGCAGAAGATGCTGGCCTTTGCCAGTGTGTCCACCAAAACGTCCATTATGGTTCTGGTGATTTCAGTCCTGCGCGACGACTGGATGATTGGCTTGGTGGGGGTGCTGATTTTGAGCGTGGGCAATGCGTCGCTGATGCTTCTGGCCCAGGTGTTGAAGCGGGTGAACGAATTATGATCAGGCCCCTTGTAAACCGGATGAACGCCGGTCGTATCCGCCATAGGGACGGGGTTGATAAGGCACTGGTGTCGCGCCCCTCCCAGGTCTATCCCCTAGCCAAGAGCCTTAGTCCGTTGTTGCCCACTGTGGTGGGGCCGATGACCTTGGCGTGGGATAATCCAACGTTGAAAACGAACCGTGCCAACATAGCCCCTTTTTCCAGCAACTTTATTGAAACGGCTTTTATTAATCAGCACCTTATGAAACGGAGCGCCTGCCCATGATCGAGATAACGCCAACGTTGGCGATCGCCTGGGTGGCCTTTCCATTTTTCATTGGGTTTACCGTTTATCTGCTGCCGCAACTGGATCGATATTTTGCCCTGGCGGTCACCCTGGCATCCTTGGGCTTTAGCACCCTGGTCTTTTTGCAGGAATCGTCCCATACGTTCCAGCTTTTAGACAGCTTTGGGGTCACCTTAATCGTGGATACCCTCGGCGGCTTTTTTATACTGACCAGCGCCCTGGTGACCTTAGGGGTGCTGCTGTACTGCTGGCACAGCGATAAAACCTCATTTTTCTACATCCAGCTTATTTTGCTCCATGGCAGCGTGAATGCGGCGTTCCTATGCGCCGATTTTATTAGCCTGTACGTGGCCCTGGAGGTGCTCAGCATTGCGTCGTTTTTGCTGGTGGCCTATTCGCGATCGCCCCGGTCCATTTGGATAGGATTGCGATATTTATTTATCAGCAACACAGCCATGCTGTTTTACCTGGTGGGCACGGCGCTGGTGTGCAAAGCGAACCACTCGTTCCTGAATTTTGGGCTGGGCAACTCGCCGCCGGAAGCCACAGCGCTAATCTTTTTGGGACTGTTGTCGAAAGGGGGCATCTTTGTGTCCGGGCTATGGCTGCCCCAAACCCACTCCCAATCGGAAAGTCCCGTATCGGCCATGCTGTCGGGGGTGGTGGTAAAAACTGCCGTATTGGCCCTAGTGCGCTGTGCGTTGCTGGTGCCAGCGGTGGACCCCGTTGTGCGTTTGGCAGGAGTGGGCACGGCCCTGCTTGGGGTGGGCTATGCGGTGTTTGAAAAGGACTGTAAGCGGATGCTGGCGTTCCATACGGTATCCCAGTTGGGGTTCGTGCTAGCGGCTCCGGCGGTGGCGGGGTTCTATGCCCTTACCCATGGTCTAGTGAAAGCATCCCTATTTTTGGTGGCGGGGTCGTTGCCCAGTAAGAATTTCAAAGAATTAAATAAAACGCCGATCGCCCTATCCCTGTGGTGTTTAGGGGCGATCGCCGCCTTCTCCATCTCCGGCTTACCCCTGCTGGCAGGCTTTGGGGCAAAAACCCTCACCACCAAGGAACTGCTGCCCTGGCAAGTGATCGCCATGAATATCGCCGCCGTGGGCACCGCCATCTCCTTCGCCAAATTTATCTTCTTACCTAAATCCGCCCACATTAAAGCCCCAGAAAAATTCAAAACCCTGCTGCTACCCATGGTGATTTTGCTCGGGGGATTATTTGTCAGCAATGCCTTTTACCCCAAAGCCTATGCCCTGGACAATATTGTGAAAGCGTTAGGCACGATCAGCGCGGGCTGGCTCGCGTACTGGCTAGTGATTAAGCGGGTATCCATTAAACTACCCCGAGGGGCAGAACGGCTGGAGCATCTGATTGGCATGATGAGCCTCAGCGCGATCGCCCTCTCATTCCTTATGCTGTACCTAATGCCTCAGGAGGGGTTAGCCCCATGATGTTTTTCCTCAACCTGGGTTTGCGACTGACGGTGTGGTTTCTGCTAACGGCAGACCTTAGCCCGGTCAATATCGTTATTGGCATGGTGGTATGCCTGATCATTCCCCGCAGTTTCACCTTTAATCACGCCTCCAGTTTGCGGGACTGGGCGGAAGCCATTTGGCAAAGTGTGGTGGCCGTTCCCCAGGCTTATATGGAGGCGGTGGAAATTATGGTGCGCCCCCACCGATACGAAGACCTGACTCTCAAAGAGGTGCCTCCCCGCCGCGCGCCCGGTTTAGTGTTTCTGGATATTTTCGCGATCACCTTTACGCCAAAAACCATCGTGACACGCTATGACAATCGGGGTTGGTACGAGGTGCACTGGATTCGTCGGAGGCAACCCCAATGAACTGGATTTTAGGACCGATGCTCCTAATTCTGCTAATTCCAATCTATGAGACGTTTCAAGATAAGGATATTTGGCAGAAAATGCTGGCCTTTGCCAGTGTGTCCACCAAGACGTCCATTATGATTCTGGTGATTTCCGTTTTACGGGACGACTGGATGATTGGGCTGGTAGGAGTCTTGATCTTAAGTGTGGGCAATGCGTCGTTGATGTTGCTGGCCCAGGTGTTGAAGCGGGTGAACGAATTATGATGGACCAGCTTGTAAATATTGTTAGCAACGGCTGTATTGGAGCGGGGCTGGTGCTTTGGCTGTGGGGCACGTGGCCGCTGGTGGGACCGCGATCAGTGCTGTATAAGCTTCATACCCTGTCGATGGCGGACACTTTGGGCTCGGTGGCCATTGTGGTGGGGCTGCTACTGAGAATTCCCAGTGAGTGGCCGCTGCTGGTGATGGCGTTGATTTCCCTGGCCATCTGGAATACGATTTTGGGCTACGTGTTGGCGTACTGTTCAACGGAGGAGCCTAATGACTAACGTAATGACCGATTGGGATTTAGCGGCGATTACTGCGTTGTTGCCCATTGCTGCGGTGATGACGGTGCTGCAAAAAAATCCTTACCATGCCCTGGTAGTACGGGGAATTTTGGGGGCGATCGCCGCTTTAGTGTACGCCCTGTTGGGGGCCGCCGATGTGGCCCTTACGGAAGCCCTGGTGGGAACCATGCTGGCGATTACCCTGTATGCGGTGGCGGTGCGATCGTCTTTGGTGCTGAAGCTCGGCATTATTGCGCCGGTGGATTTGCCGGAAATTTCCATAGAAAATGGCTCCCAAAACGGTCAGCAAAATGGCGAAACGGAAGATTTAGTCCATCCTGTGAGTCAGCCGTTAGAGGACATGTTTAACCTGATTCATTCTTTTGAGGATCCCCCTGAGCTGAAACCCTTGCTGGCGGATTTGCGGGTATTTTGCGATCGCCATTCCCTGCGCCTAGAATTGCACCCCATGCCGGACCGCCAAGCCCTGGACTATGCCATGGAAACAAAAGAAGTGCACGGCGTTGCCTTATTAAATGGCGATTCTGCAGCCCATCCCTATTCTGTTACCGTGCGGGTTGATCGCCTTTACGAGCTAATGCAAACGGAACTAAATCCAGCGATCGCCACCTTAGACACCACCACCGTGTCTCTCCCCGAAAATCCCCTAATGTCTGACACCTCCAGCCGGTAAATCCTCCAGCCGGTCAATGTCCAGCGGGCTCCCCCGACAGCGCCAAAATCCTATTGCCAACAAGCCGATGAAGTGGATCTACGTTATTGCAGGAATCGCCCTTTACATCAAAATGATGTTGCTGCCCAACCCGGTATCGGAGTTATCCAGTCCCGAGGTGATGGGAGCCATTGTGGGCGAAACCGGCATCCCCAACGCCGTTTCGGGGATTATTTTCCGCAATCGCCTGTACGATACCATCTTTGAAGTGGTGGTCTTTACCCTGTCCATTATGGGGGTTCGATATCTACTGGCAGACGAAAAACCCTCTCCCACCATTCGCCAATTTACCGACCAGCCGTCCATTGTGCTGGCGCGATTAGGGGCAACGATCGCTGCTTTAATCTGTGTGGAGCTAATGTTGCGGGGACACCTCAGTCCAGGGGGTGGCTTTGCGGCGGGGGTAGCTGGCGGCACGGCGATTGGACTGGTGGCAATCACCTCTCCAGCGGAAAAAATAGAAGGCATTTACAAACGCTGGCAGGTGTCGAAGTTAGAAAAATTGTCGGTGTTGGTATTTATTGTGCTGGCGGTATTGACCCTCAGCGGCTGGGAGCTGCCTTTGGGAGAATTTGGCGGACTGATTAGCGGCGGCTCGATTCCCATTTTGAATGGTTTGGTGGCGGTAAAAGTGGCCCTCGGATCCTGGGCTGCCATTTTGCTATTTATTCGTTATCGCGGCTTATTGTAGACGCCGCCCTACACTGCTGGTCGAGCCCATCAAAGTGAAGGGCCATTGCTAATCAAGCGGATCTGTAACCTGCGGACAAGCTCAGGACGCTGCTATTGGCTGCGCCAATGTTTCGCGACGAACAACGAGGGGTACGAGGGGTGGCTGAGTTTTGCCAAAGTCTTTGGCGATCGCTGGCTGCTGTCTCGTTAATTAATGAAGTGACCATAACCTGAGGGAGAGATTGACCGAATCATCGCTGAATAGGCGGATTTGATATGGGTGCTGAGGGCGAGGAGCGCCTCTCAAGCCCTCTTTATTCAGGGGAAAAGCTCGACTCAGTGGACGATTGAGGAAGTGTTTGAGGCTCCGGAAAATCCATAGGACCGTTGAAAGGAGGAGGTAAGTCTTTCACCGGTCTTAAGGGTCTTCTCGTATGGTTTTTTCCTATTCACTCCCATTCCAGTCGGTTCCCGAGAACCTGACTTCTAGCCCCAGTGGGCGCGATCGCCCAGTTCCCAGCCCCCCGTCCCAAATTCCCGGCCAGGCTGTGGTTTTGGGAGCCAGCATTGCCGGACTATTGACGGCGCGGGAACTGGCCGATCGCTTTAGCCAAGTGGTGGTGATTGAACGCGATCACCTATATCCCGATGCCCCTCGCCCTGGGGTGCCCCAAACGGACCACGTGCACGTGCTGCTAGCAAAGGGGCTAGAGGTTCTGGAAGGTCTCTTCCCTGGGTTAACTGAGGAATTAGCAGCGGCAGGTTCCCCTGAAGTGGACTGGACTGCGGACTGTCAAATGATGGGGTTTGGTGGCTGGAACCCGCGCTTTGAATCGGGTCTGACTACCCGCACCTGTAGCCGATCGCTTCTGGAAAATCTGATTCGCAAGCGCCTGCGCACCTGGAACAACATTGAATTTGTGACCGGAGTATCCGTCTCGGGGCTGTTACTAAAGCGGGACTCGAGGAATCGTGACCAGGTCACCGGCGTCACCGTGAAGCGTGACACCCATCCCTACTCCATTTCTGGCGAGCTAGTGGTGGATGCCACTGGGCGGCGATCGCTCCTGCCCCAGTGGCTGGAGGAATGGGGATATAAGGCACCCCAGGAGACGACAATCGACGCCCGCTTAGGATATGCCAGCCAGTGGTTTGAAATTCCCTCCGAATATCACCACCATCAGAGCTCCGATGGCGATCGCTGGAATTGGAAATCCCTACTGATTTGGGCCAAGCCCCCCTACCAAAGCCGCGCTGGCGTTCTATATCCGGTGGAGGGGAATCGTTGGGTGGTCACCCTATCGGGAACCGGCGGTGACTATCCCAATGCCCAGAACCAAGACTTCCTTAAATTTGCTCGCAGCCTTCGCAACCGCGCCATTTATCAAGCGATTCGCCATGCGGTGCCCGTATCTCCGGTGAAAGTGTACCGGGGCACCGCCAACCGCTGGCGACATTACGAAAAAATGGATCGTTTTCCCAGCGGGCTTGTGGCCCTGGGTGACGGGGTGTGTGCCTTTAACCCCCTCTATGGGCAAGGCATGACCGTTGCCGCCCTTTCGGCCCAGCGCCTGGGGCAGTGGCTCGACAAAACTTGCCAAGGAGATCGTCCCAACCTCACTCGAGCGGGCGATCGCTTTCGCAAAACCTTGGGCTCAGTGCTGCAACTGCCGTGGCTTATGGCCACCGGTGAAGACCTGCGTTGGCCCAAAACCCAAGGGGAACAGCCCCACTGGTGGATGCGTGCTTTGCAACGCTACCTCAAAGAAGTGCTGACCCTCACTGACCAATTTCCGAACATTCACAAACGTGTTTGGCACGTTCAACATATGGCTAATCATCCCGTTTCCCTATTTCATCCTGCCGTTCTCGGTCCCGTAGTGGGCAACTTTCTGGCAGGATCGCAAAATTCAGCACAGACTCTGCCCTATCGCGGCTCCGGGCGTTAGGAAAAATCACTCCACTAAGATTGACATCAAGATCAAAAGCGCACCGGCTATTGTGTTAGCCAGTGCGCTTTTTTGTTTAACCTGCAAATTTATAATGGAACGTTGCGATCGCCTAGCAAGGGCTATTTTCAGGACTTGGTTAACGCCTCATCAGAAGGAGGGGCGGTCAACTTAAGGGATACAAACAGAACGGAGTAAAGTATCGCTGCTGATGCGACGGTTAATTTAAACCCGAGGGTAACAACCATTCCGCCAATAAAAGAAAGGGCGATCGCCAACACAATGGTTGCGGTCCAGGGAAAAGCGTTGCCTCCCTTTCTCTTGCCGTCATACCTCACAAAATACCAACCCAGCCGCACTGCGATCCAAGCCAGAAAAGCCGTAATGGGCATCGCATTCACGGTGACAATCAGATCGTGAAAGACTTGATCCGCACAATCTCGATTGACCGATCTGAACACCACCTGCTCTTCGTCTTGCGACTCATCCTGCACCTTATAAAGCAGCCCGCCATACTCGAAGGCAAAATCATGAATGATCGAGGCGGTCAACATCACGCCGAGGGGGCGGAGCAACCCCAAACTGAGGAAGCTGAATAGCCAGGGTAAGGGCACAGATGCTCCATCCAGCAGGAGAAGATCAGGGTCATCTCGATTATCTGAGTTGTCTTGACATTGCAGACTTGTTTGGGAGATCGTACTGCCATCCTCAGGAATTAGCGCTTTATAAAAGCGTACTGGAATGACAACAGTGCCGCTTAGATCCTCGTCACCATATTTTTTTTCTCTCCTTTGCTCAGAAATTTGGATAGCAATTTCCCAGGGTGAGTTCAGCCTAAAAAGACGCCGAGCACTTGCCCCCCGCCAAGCCCTGAGAATGCTTGTTTCTCGCTCTCGCGTTGTCGTGGCTAGTAGCTGGGGCGTCAGGGAAGGAAAATCGTTAAAACCAACTTGTACCCCTTTTGGGTGGCGATGAGGATACCTGTACCTGTAATTATTGTGCCAATCGTTATTCAGTGTTGTCTCAGCCATTGAATTCGCAAGAGGTAGACGACGCCAGGCTTTAGGAACGGCTCCCATGGTGTAGATCAAATCTGCCGCCACTCCTAATTGCTCCCTTGCGCGAAACCAGAGCCTAGATTGTTGACTCTGCTGATTCGCCACAAGGGAAAGCCACTACTGTTATATTCCCTGCGCCACCAAAAGCGACCTAGCCCAGAATTTGGTCGTCTAGGGAGAAGTCGACGTCGGCTTTATCGTTGCCGTTCTTTAGGTAGTCATTGGTGAAGGAATCTTTGAGGCCATCCACTAGCTCGAATTCGGGTTGCCAATCCAGATCAGTTTTGGCTTTTTGGTTGGAGGCGAAGAAGTGTTGGACGCGTAGGGGGAAGGCTTTGCGTTTGCCGAAGTCAAAAGCTTTGGGATCGTAGTGGCGGATATCCAGTTTGCTGGGGTCTTTGCCAGCAGCTTCAGCACAGGCGCGGGCTAAGCCATCAAAGGTGACGTAGCGATCGCCCGACACGTTGTAAATCTCTTCAATTGTCTTCGGATTCCGAATGGTTTTCACCATGGCGCTGGCTAGATCTTTCACGTGACCGAATTGGGTAATGGCGGTGCCGTCGCCGGGGATGGGGATGGGGCGATCGCGGACAATGCGATCAAAAAACCACCCCTCTAGCGGATTGTAGTTTTGGGGTCCGTAAATGTAAGTGGGGCGGATGGAGGTGAAGGGGACGTCGTGCTGGGACAGGTAGGATTCGGTGTCGTGTTTTCCCTTGTGGCGGCTGTTGGGATCTACGGCGTCTCCTTCCAGGTGGGGAAACTGGTCGCCCTTTAGATAGACCCCGGCGGAACTCATGTAAATTAGTTGTTCGAACTTGCCCCGCAGTGCTTCTACCAACGGTTGAGTGTCCCCCACTTTGCGACCGTTATTGTCGAAAATGATGTCGAACACTTTGCCGTTTAGGACTGCCTTTAGGGCGTCGCCGTCGGTGCGATCGCAGTGAATTTGGTTAATTCCAGCGACGGGCGCTGGCTTATTGCCCCGGTTACACAGGGTGATGTCATAGCCCGCCTCCACCAACATTTTTGTTAGATAAACCCCAATAAACCGCGTGCCGCCCATTACCAAAATTTTCATATCCAACCCCTTGGGCTAATTTTTGTTCTTTCGCGTTTATCTTGTAATGACCGACTCCCTTGCGGTTTCGGTGCCCTGTCAGTGATTCTGCCAGTAAAATTAAAGCAGAGAATCAAAACCGCAGAAAATCAAAGCAAACAATCGGCTAACGACCCTAAAGCCCATCCCCTTGCCCCCTATGGATCGCTCCGAGTCACAACCTAATCCCTTTGAATCGACTCCGGATTTTGATTCTTCGAATTTTAATTCTTCGAATTTTAATTCTTCGGATTTTAATTCTTCGGATTTTGACGCGTCCGTTTCCGACGGCGGTCCCCGGCGATCGCGCCAGACCCTAGAAAAGCTAGAAGCCCTGGGCAATGCCCTGCCGGAAGATGGCAGCACCGTCACCCGTCTGCCCCTGCAACCGTTCGATACCAATCCCTACCGCGATCACCAGCCCCGTCCCGCCCCCCCCCGCAACGTTACCCCTTTTCCCCGTCGCGATCACCCTACGTCGCCGGTCCCCACCGCCACAAACCCGGTTGAACGACTAAAAGCCCTAGGTGCCGAAGCCCTACGGGCTTTGCGCTGGCAATGGCCCGACCCGCGCAGTATTAGCCCATCGCGGATGCGGGTGCTGATGGTGGGGATGGTTTTACTGGGCGGCACCGGACTGCTGAGCTGGCGACTGTTTACCCTGCAAGTTTTAGAATCCGCTAGCCTGCAAGCCAAAGCGAAAGGCTACCAGGAACTAACCATCACGCCCTTTGTGCCTCGCCGGTCCATCGTGGACCATCGCGGCACGGTGCTGGCCCTGGACCGGCGCGCCTATACCCTGTACGCCCACCCCAGTTTGTTTAAAGACCGACCGGGGGATGTGGCGGAAAAGCTGGCTCCGGTGGTGGATATGTCCACGGACGAGCTGATGAAAATTTTCGCTAAGGGGAAAACTGGGCTGCGTCTGCGGAACCGCCTGAGTGAAGATACGGCGTCACGGGTGCGATCGCTCAACACCGACGGGCTAGAGCTGGTGCAACAGGCGAGCCGGGTGTATCCCCAGCAGGAGCTGATGGCGGACGTTTTGGGCTATACGGATTTGGATAGCAAGGGGCAGGCGGGGCTGGAGCTACGTTGGCAGAAGCTATTGCAGCGCAATGCGGACCCGCTGAAATTTGAGCGATCATCGTCGGGATTAATTTTGGCTTCGCCGGGGCAGGGGGACGACGACCCGCTTCAGCAGTTGACCTATTTAGACGACCTAAAGCTCAAGCTGACGTTGGATTCACGGCTACAGCGGGCGGCGCGATTGGCCTTGGATAAAACCATGGGGCAGTTTAAGGCGAAAAAGGCAACGGCGATCGTCATGGACGCCCGCACCGGTGCCCTACTGGCGCTGGCCAACGTCCCCACCTACGATCCCAACCGGTACTTCGAATCCGACGTAGGCAATTTCCGCAACTGGGCTGTCGCCGACCTCTACGAACCGGGTTCCACCTTTAAGCCGTTGGTGGTGGCGGCGGCTTTGGAATCAAAAAAAATCGACCCGACGGAAACCTTTAACGACCCTGGGGCGATTCAAATTTACGATCGCCTGATCAAAAACTACGGCTACCCTCGCATCCCTGGGCGGGGCACCGTGTCTGTCAAAGACATTATTCAATACTCCAGCAACGTGGGGATGGTGCGTGTTAGTCAGCGGTTTAAGCCGGAGGAATTTTACGATTGGTTGCGGCGGCTGGGGTTGGGGGAGAAAAGCGGCGTGGATTTGCCCTTTGAAACGGCCAGTCAGGTGCGGAGTCGCTCGACCTTTTTGCGATCGCCCGTGGATCGCGCCACGAACGCCTTCGGTCAAGGGTTTTCCGTCACCCCGTTGCAACTGGTGCAAATGATGGGCACCTTGGCTAACGGCGGTGAGCTGGTAACCCCCCACGTGGTGGAAGGGCTGATGACCGACGACGACCAATCCTACTGGCAACCCTACCGATCACGCCCCACTCGCCTGTTTTCAAAAATCACCACCACCCAAGTCGTGGAAATGATGGAATCGGTGGTGCAAGCGGGAACCGCTAAAGCCGCCCAAATTCCTGGCTATCGTATTGCGGGCAAAACCGGCACGTCCCAAAAAATTGGCAGCGGCGGCGTGTATCGAAAGGGGGCCATTATCGCCAGCTTTGTGGGAATTTTGCCCGCGTCGAACCCTCGCTATGTGGTGGCGGTCATTGTGGACGAACCCCAGGGAGGATCCGGCGGCAAGGTCGCCGCACCGCCCGCCAAACTAATTATGGAAACACTGATTGCTTTGGAACGTATCCCGCCCGATGCTAAAAAATAGGGAAAAAAATTAAGGGTGAAAAAATAAGGGCAAAAAATAAGAGCAAAGATTAAGAGTAAAAAAGATAAGAACGCAACCATTTTTTTCCATGTTCTGCCGTTAAAGACTGGCTAGTGGCGAGAGAATATGTCAACATCGTTGTGACACCGATACTTTGTGGTGACGAGGATAGAACTATGGCACGGAAAGGGTTTGTTACTAAAGCTTTGGTTGGAGGAAGCTTGGCGGTTGGGTTGGTCCTTGGGGCGATCGCTCCCGCCAACGCTCAGCGAGTGACCGAGCCCAACCGTAGCAATCGCGATCGCAGCGATCGGGGCCCTGTTTCCGAACGGGTAGAGGTAACCACTCCCCCCACCGTTCTGGAAGCGGTAGATGAAGCATTCTTCAATCGGGATAAAGATTACGCATCGAATCGAACCCTGGGGCGCACCTTGGGATGGATTTTTGGCTTTGGGTTTCCCGAAAATGAAATTGTCAGCGATTCCCGGACGATGCAGGATTTGTATGTGGATTTAATGCGTCAGCAAACCACCTCAGATCCCACCATTCGCACCCAGGATATGCCGAACCCTTACAACACTTCGATTATGGAGTTGCGCAATTCTGGCGCTGGCCTGTAGACCGCGATCAATAGACAGCGGTCAAGATTT
>ERZ1740065.2403-NODE-2403-length-11623-cov-11.784319_pt1 | contig 11623 bp, 7 predicted proteins | sample MGYA00581738_ERZ1740065 | MGnify/ENA primary metagenome ERZ1740065 (study PRJEB43018, sample SAMN04849749) | marine metagenome | isolation source: floating plastic debris | place: Pacific Ocean | collected 2008-09-01 | study: EMG produced TPA metagenomics...
CTTCCCCTGATATGCTTATGTTGACCCAGTTCTGGCTGGTGCATTGCAGCAGCCTCTCTATTCTATAGTAAAGTACCATTCAATGAAACCAAGGAGAGAACATTGCACTCATGATCAATACTCCGTTTCGCTCCGATTGAACAAGGCAAACAAGAGTACAACATTTTTATGAGGCCGTGACAGATGGGTTTAAAGCACCGACAGCCTTCTTTTGTCATCATTGTAATTTGACTTGACCATATGGCAGCATGAAAAAGCTCTTGAGCTTTCTAGACTGAAGGCTAAATAGCCCAAGCTTCCTACCCCTCACTAGGAAATCTTTGGACCCGCCCCTAAAGTGTATCGACCGGCCTGTAAGGAATCGAGATATTTGGAGTATGGTAAGCCACTTACTAACTCAATGGGAGTAAGATTAACAAAACTGTATCAAATTATAGTATTGATTGATGAACCACCCATACTGAGAGCGTTCGCAGTTGACATGTAGCAACCTCAGCGCTGTAGCACCGCCAACGCTCTCCTCCTACCTCATCTGTATCCATGACGACTAGTGACTGGGATGGCAGCAGACGCAGGTTTGTTAGCATTTGTTCCTATGGGCCTATCCTATCCACATCCTCAGGGAGATGACTCATTTGAAGGTGAGGAGTTACGTGATTGAACGAGCTATTGTGTTGTGTGACTGATGTGCATCGAAGAGAGACATGAGCCTAGCTATTTAACTAGGGTGGTATCAGACTGACGTCTGCTGACCTCTCGTAAGTCGGAGAAGGAATCTCATTATCACTCGTTATGGCAGTGTAGAGGGTCAGGTCAGTAAATCATCAGTCAGACGAGCAGCCAAGCCGGCAGCAGTCGAATAGTAGTCTACTCTCATCATGTAAGCTGTAGCCTTGCTGTCGCCAGCCACTCGCTCTCACAGCAGCGCCCAGGTCTCTCCATATTTCTTTGCATGCTGTGATGCAGTATACTTACATGGAATGTAAAGAAGTATGTTGAGAACTGAAGCAGCTCTCAACTAACCACTCGCAGTATGTGAACAGGGAGTTCAATTCATCTTACAATTACTTTCATCATATCGTTGATAATTAGCAAAATCTTAGCGACGGAAAATGCTAATATAAATAGTGCAGTACAACCAGCGTCTTGTCAGCAGCAGAGCTGTGGCAGCGACATCATCGTGATTCTACATTGACATCGGCATCGACATCGGCATTGGCATCGACATTGGCATTGACATTGAGATTGGCATTGAGATTGACATTGAAGCCAACTGTAGCTGGTTAAATAGGGCCAAATCGTGTCAAGATTAATTTGGTCCCCTTTAACCAGCTCTCAGTTGTGAAAAACCACCACCGATACGAGACCGCAGTGTAGTCATCACAATGAGTTCTAGGTTTAGAAATTGAGAAACAAGGCTTATCATTATGTACCATTTTTATTATTGCTATTGCTATTGTGTGTTATACAAGTAAGTGTGTTGCAGGCATGTCAGGAAAACCCGACAGCTCACGTTGGCACTAGTTTGACATGGGCTTCTTTCTTCTCCTTGTCGCTTTCGGCAACTGTCTGTGCCCCTCCAGTCGCCTTTTTTACATGCTGCATACACGCCTGAAAAGAAGATTAGATCTGCTGCTGGAGAGCAAAGCATTGTATGTGTTGTAGGGATATGCTCCTGATTCTTGGAGAGAGAAGACAACTCTCATATAAAGTGAGATGTTTTTACAGTTGTGTAGTGGTGTGCTAACCTAGTAGGTATTTCTCCAGACGTCAGCCTGTGCAAATACACAGTTCTGAATCTTGACGCATCCAGATCAAGTTCAAGCAAAGATTTTGATGGTGACAGTGATATCGTCTCTACACTCAGTGACCTACGACTCTTCCGTCGTGAGCAGCAGCAGAGATCTACTGGGAATAACCGGGTCAACAGGGAGAGGCGTTATAGTTAGTAGAGATGGCGAACTCATCGCCTAGTGACACAGATGAGACATGCGTATTACAACGGTGACAGACGTACGGAACTTATGGTTTATGTGCCGTGATGTCAGATATCTTTGTATGAAGACGCCTGCCACTAATGCCAGTGGCCATGATATCAGCACGACCCAGTTGTAGACGCAGATTTCATCTGCCGGGTGGCCAGTGACGACAGAGTACATGTAGTCTAGTAGAACACCACCAGTGGAGAGGCTGTCGATGACCGCAGTTAGCAGAGCGCCCCCTAGGTTGCTGGTGCTGACAATGATCAGCATCTTGCGCAGACGGCCGACGAAGCAAGCGGCTACGTGACATATCACGAGTCCCAGCAGGGTTGAAGACATAATCGTCACGTCTCTGGTGTTACAGAAGTAGTACAGCACTGTGAGCAGCAGGCTGGCTAGTGGAGAGCTTGCTGTGGTGGAGAGCAGGAATAGGGAAAGACTTGCGCTTAGAATCGATAGGAAGCCACATGAGAACCCGATACTGCCAGCTATAGACACAACCAAAGGGAATGGTAGCTGAGTCAGCTCAGAGAGCAAGCAGTAAGAAAATACAAATCCAAATATGGCTCCGACAGCATAGAAGCTGAAACGATACCATCTATAGCCTGCAATATATAGAGTACCAATGAGTAGCCAGCCAGGCAGGAAGCCGTCTCGTGACAACCACATACTACTGTACCTGTGGCTGTGAGCTGGGCAGCAACAAGCAGCAGGATGCCGTACAAGATGACCGTCGCTAGTCGGTGTTCACTAGACAGCGACGATAGGCATCGCCCCTCCGTCCCATTCATGAATGCACCAAAGCAGAGTATTGAGGGCACAACTTGCAAGATGTTCGATTGGAAAGACTCAAGTAGAAGACCAAATTAGGGCGTATCGACTTACCAGAGTAGCCTCTCGCCTATAAACACAGCCGAGGTCACTAGAGGAGTGAAGTTTATATTATTCATTAACCAGGGTGTACAGTGTGCTATCAGTTAAGCAACCACCTACTGTGTCTGTCAGATAATGATCCTTCACACTGCTGCCAAGAGTAATTGATCTAGTGAAGATTGAGTTGCTGATTATTTTAGTCCAGGAGTAAACTCCTTCTGTATTTGGTCATTTCATTGTCGATCGAAAGCATCTCGACTCCATTTCGGCAAAAGTTACAGCTGACTGCCCTCGACAAATACTAAACGCAGTGTAAATCTCATTAAGTAAAAAGAATGGTAGCAAAAATGACCGAGGTCAGATCGAAGTTCAGCAAAGGGAAGACAACTCCCAAACTAAAGCGTAGTAACGAATGGCAAATGAAAACATTTGACCGGATCAAAGAGCATCTGTTGCATAGAAGTGAGAGGAGTGAAGTGATGAGATGTGCGACGCTTGTAAAGTAAGGGGGGATTACTCCGACTCGTTGAGAGAGCATGGTCTCATGAACTCCTGACCTCTTATATGCATCCACTTGTTGGCAACTGAAATGAAAAGAAAATCTGCAATACACAGCAGCATAGAGTTTGAGAGGCACTGCTATTCGCCTGTGGCACAGTGACAATGATATCTAATTCTGCTGCAGAGTTTAGCGATGTATAGGCTCAGTTCCATATATTGACCTTGACGTCATGGTAGCTGTTTACCAGGAGCCAGACTAGTGTAAAGTTTGTGGCGGTGCACACATATAGAGGAACCTGTAGAACTGAGGCTTAACATGACGTACCATTGCCACTCTGTCTAACATCAATGAAGAGCATTCTGTCTCAGCTCCAAATACTGTAGACATAGAAATCCTAGCGACTTCACTATAATAGTGACTCGAAGAAAAAACGGTTCTAAAGTTGAACTCTTTCGAAATCTTAAAGCTCTTTATGTTAGATATACAAGTAGGAAAGAAATCGCTAAAAATTCCAGACGCTATTATTAGAAATACAGCTAACTTGAAAAACGCTATAGTTTGACAACGATACAATTTCTATGCTTACAGTACATCCTCTTAGAAGTACACGTACACATTTATGTGTACAGGTGAGGCAGTACAGCAAAATCATTAGGATTCATGTTGAATTCACACTAATCTTTATACGACAACCAACTAAATAGAGATACTGTAGAACCGGATTGGATAGCAACAGAAATGTTCGCGTTTCCTTAAAAATCATCAAGAAATAAAAATGATAGCGATCTAACAATCGCGATCCCATAGATGGGAAGACAACTCCTATATAAGGCATAATGGTGTAATTTCTATAGCGAATTCTAACAAAAGCGATCAATTTTCGTCGCTATTTTCGCGGCCGTTAGACCGTCGCTAACAAACCCGGTTCCACAGTATGATAAAGGAAGAGATAAATAGCTGAGGGTTTCATTTTATAGCCTGGGTTCTATTCCTGGTAAGGTGACAGTATTCAATATGAAGGCCTGACACTATTGCACGGTTGGAAGAGCTGATTGTTTGGTTCTTACCCCATTTAGAACCAGCCAATACAGGACAGCCAGCGTGTCTCGTCATAGGATCTCCGCTGCCGCTCTTCTTGAGGTTCCACCAGAAAGCGGCAGAACCCTGGATACAAACGATGCCGGATTCAGAGGGAAAGCGCTGTTAGAATTTGAGACGGCACTGACAGACTGCATACCTTGACAGGGGGCACCTTGATACCGATTTCAGTGAACACCGTCTTACCACCTGCGTCTACGTCACTCATCTAAATACAAGGGATACAAGGTCAAGGTCAGAATGTGATGGCCGGTCTACATATAGCTGTGAACTACCGAGGTTCCATTGTATGCTTGAATGAGCTGCATAATTGTTTGAAACATGCAAACTTCCCACAAGCTATACCACGTTAGCAGGTTTAACCCTCCTCACTTAACACCCTTCGGCCTCAAATATGGTTTTCTATAAATAAAAGAATCAAAAGAGTACTCGCTATAATTAAAGGCTGGTACGCTACAAAAAGGGGAGAAGAAAGAAAAGCCAAGAGGGTCTCAAATCAGATTTGGGCTTTCCGCTTTTTGGCATCTCAGCAAGAAAAAATAATAGGCACTCTGAGTGCTAAATACAACAGAAAAACAGACAACAGACAAGCCTCTATTTGCTAAACATATGAGTAAAGAGCCTGGGGGAAAGAATGCTGTGGTACAAGGACGCATGGTATAGAAGTATGTGGGAGAGGAAAAGAGTGCCGATTGCTTTCCTCCATTGATTTAGAATATTTTGTTCCAATCGATTAGATAAGAGTGGAGGTGATGTGTAAAGGGAATGGACAGGAGAGAGTAACTCCGTATACTATTGGGTTCCGTACAATGCTAGAACTGCACTATACGCTGTGAGAATGAGAGATAACTGGTGTATGTCTGTAAAATCTGGGGAGCAATATTAGAGCAGAGAACGGAGGGACATAGAGTAGATAGAAGAGGAGGGAACGGAGGGACATAGACTAGATAGAGGAGGAGAGAACGGAGGGACATAGATTAGATAGAGGAGGAGGGAATGGAGGGACATAGAGTAGATAGAGGAGGAGGGAATGGAGGGACATAGAGTAGATAGAAGAGGAGGGAACGGAGGGACATAGACTAGATAGAGGAGGAGAGAACGGAGGGACATAGATTAGATAGAGGAGGAGGGAATGGAGGGACATAGAGTAGATAGAGGAGGAATAGAGGGACATAGAGTATATAGAGGGGGTGAGAATGGAGGGACAGAGAGGAAAGAGGACATGGGGGATCGAGCGGAGACAGGAATGACGAGAGTAAGTGGATACTTACGTAGTAAATCCACGTGGCGACTCTGTTACCGCGATACTCGCCAAACTGATGAGCGTCATCATTCTACAAACAGCAAACGCACGCAATGAGATGAAACTCTCCAGTAATATGGCTGCAGCCGTCGTCCTGAGTGACCGGTTGTTGACTTCACAGGGGGCTAAAAATAGCAGCAAAAGGAACTGTGCAGTGAGCCAGAAAGTAGGAAGACACGAGCAACCAAAAATCTTGATTCCGCCATCACCGTGGTAAACAACAGCGGTGACAGTTGGGTGTGTCTCCGTTCCGTCCTTGACCTGTCATTAATGATTACACAGAATTGATAACCAAAGCTGAGCTGGATAGAAGTGATGGTGGATATGAATTAATTGTTAGACAGCCCGATTGTATTACGTAACACCTGCTGGGGAAACATAGACCGTCACCTATGATGAATATGTGAAAGCCATTGATGTGTACGCAGTAATAGATCACAATTAAATAGTTAGAGTAATATGATAATTACTGTTAAGTCATCACACAGATCTAAAATACAGAATGTGTAATAATGGATACCCTAAACAGTACTATCGCGCTGGCGCCGATAATTAATTACTTAACTTTTCTCCGTTTGTCTTCTCTCTGGGCTGAAATATCAATCGGTTAGTTCAGGTGACAGTGCAGACAGGCTTATACCAGAGTTCAGGTCTGCACCATAAACACCAGCCATTCCTATCATGAGCATCTCCACTCACCCAACCAGGAGTGGTTTCGAGATTATCTTTGAAGCTGTTGCTGGGAGATGACAACTCCATGATAAGAACAGCTGGTATAAACGACAGCCTAACGCAAACACCAACCAGGAGCTTCTACACTCTCTTCTACAGGCAAGAAAGGAGGACAAGCTGTCAGTTTTGACGGTTTGAACACTGATTCAATCGCCGTTATATCTAAAACTGCTGCTGCTTCTTTGACTGCATATGCGCCAATCTCAAAGCTGAAGGACAAAAAATACATTAGACCTTCTCTGCACTCAAACAGAGAGGGAGATATATCGTAGTTCGGACTTTCTCACTTAGCTGAGGACCAATCAGCAATCAGAGATTTCTGCCAGTTCATGGTAATGGGGTCTGTAGGCAAAGAGACAGTAAGAGCAGCTCTATCTGATGAATGCGTTAGGCAGACTCACTCTAGCACGCGCGCAGGTGCCCCTGCGTACATGCTCGCCTAGCGCAGCGTGTACCTACCCGAGAATGATCGTAGTGCGGCTCGTACTGGCCCCCAATACCGTAGTTCACGACCTGTAGGTCCTCCACAGTCTCCATGTCGAGGTGAGTAATGGCCGCTATTCTCTTAGTTATCGTGTCAATCGTCGGGTGCATTTCATCCGACAACCACGAGCTGTAACAACCGCACACAGCACCATCAGTACAGAAATAAAAGCCATAGAACTACGGACATACTACAGAGTCAGGTATGGGCAGAGTCAGGGATCTCAACCTGGTTCCAGGGAAAAATCCTTACAGCAAGGGTCAGGAGATCATCAAGAAAAAAATTGACATAGGGCAGTTTTATGACTTCATGAGTAGCTCAGAATCGCCATATTATTACCACATTTTTCTACATTTGCAGCATCAAAAACTGGTTTTCAGTTCATTAGGGTGATAGTTGGATACACATGGCTTACTTATGATATCATTTTACCGAGGCAGGTTAGTGATAACATCCAAAATTCGAACTAAAAGGCAAAATCCGAGTGAATCAAAGACAATCCTTATGCTACATGAAATCTGTTGTTTCATCCTTACACAAGCCGAAAATCCGACCAGTAAGGATTAATCCGAGTAGTTGAGGTCCGTGGCAGAGCACAATCAGCGAGTACGGATATCTTATTCTTTCAAAATTTGATACGATAAATTCAAATGCAAACCAGCTAATTCCGATTCATTAATTCATGATTAAACGCACATCGTAAATATATTCACTGTAAAACGGAGTCTTTCGTGAATTGAGAATTTTTGCAACTGAGCTGTCAGCCATTAATTTGTAAACGACATCGTATCCAGCGCATCCATTTTTATGTCATAATATAAGACAAAGGTCGAATAATGATTGCAAACGCGTTACTACATACTTGATCACAGAAATTTTCCATGTAAAAGCATTCTGTTTTACAGCACGTGAAGAGGCACCATTGATGAAGCTTCCGTACTATTTCATTATGGGATTCTACATTAGTTAGTACTCTAGTACTAGACAGCCCTGTCGCAGTATCGCCGCCAATCTGCTGCCCATACACACATACCTTCTGCTGATTCGGTAGTGTGCCGTGACCAGTTTGCCTGTTTTGGGGTCGTTGACCACTGCTCGGGCCAGCTGTGAGATATAGATGGTTAGACTCAGGTCCACGCTAAACAGTGCAGTTGGTCGGTACAGACGGGTAGACTTACCCGAGGCGTAGCGAGTTCTCTCACTATCTCTATCTCCCTCTCACTGATCACGTCATGGTACATCACGATGTCTGGGCTCTTGTACATCACCTCTACCTTGGCCGGCGCCAGTATGAGGATGGGGTTGTTTCCGGACGTAGTGTAGTAACACACGGCTGTGTGCTCGTACGGGTTGGGCTGTTATTGGAAGCATCGATTGAACCAGACGCACACCCAAGCGGCACTTTGTTATTATTTTCTGAGCAGGAGATGGCGCAACTCTTACCATGATGTCTTCTCCTCGACAGAGTGACTCATAATTCCTGAACTCCTGAGTGTTTTTCAGAGGGATTCGCACATTCTTCAGCGGAGGAAGAACATCCTAAAGTGGGAATAAAAATAGTCCATAAAATTAATACGTGAAATAAAATTTTAAAAATTCAAAATAACTAAATTAAAAATGAACGCTACACACTCGTTGGTAGATCGGTATTTCTTATCATAGTGTTTTGTTCATACATTACCCTGGTATTCAGTTATCCGTCAATCTATTCCTCCCAGAGTAGGTAACTTTTTATACTCTAGTCTAGTACCTGATTCAAACCCAGACCACACATGTACGGTATTACATGTAAATAATCCAAAGAGATGAGAACGTTCTGGATAGATGAAATATATTACTCCATACCATCAAGGCTCCAGTGGTGGTCTTACTTTATTCAAGTACTGAACTGGAGTGTGACAAGAGCCCCTACACAAAGTTGGAGTCGTAGCCTTTAGTTTTGGATGGGCAGGTGTAGGAAAGCCATCGGTGACTAGGAATAAAAACCTTCTACCACTGGAACCAGATATTTGTAGTAAGAGAGAACAGTGCCATCTAGTGAGAGGTTTGTTTCACTCTCAGTCGAGCCAATATTAACTAGCAGCAGTTCTCAAATATGATATTACCGGGTCGGGGACGGGTAGGCCTGCGGCTCTCAGCTTCTCACTCTCCTCGTCCATTCTCTTCTGGAACCAGTCCAGGTTGCTCTGCATTCTCTTGATGTCTGGTTGGAGTTTGAGAAGCTCCTTACAGAAGTGGAATGCGTGCCATGGGTTACCTTGCTACAACGCACGTAAATCATCTCCAATCAGACAAATATCGCTCGCGACATCATCGCCAGCGACATCAACATAGCTGTAATCTTAATCTCATGTTTTCGTCCCAATAAGGATCACAGAAACCGATCAATTTCACATCCGTTTTGCTCAAATGCTCCCACTTCCACTGGTTGTAGAATGTAGGATGTTGCCATGGATTTCTCCCTAAGTAACAGCTCTCGCACTGAGACTTACAACTGTAGACTTAGTACTCAGTACTGAGACTTACAACTGTAGACTTAGTACTCAGTACTGATAACTTAGACGCATATTTCAGCTCTCACAGGATTCGCCTGCACAGAAATTGTAACAACAGCCAAAACCCGCAAAACGCAACCATGTGATAGTGTATATAAATCGCTGGTGAGAGATCGTCTGCGACCTTGAACCCTGGCACAAACACGGGCTATGAGTTTGAGCCCAGTGCTTCAAGCAGGCGCAAATCTCTGATAATCACTTAGTGGGTACAAAGTTGTGAATTTACAGTTTTCCCCATGATTTCTGCAATTTATATGAACATATGCGCAAGGATGGTGATGACGACCTTGACACCCAAGACTCATGCATGAGACACTGGAGCATGCGGCACTAGCATTAGTAGTGGTAGCCGGCGGACAGTAGAGCACAATGCGGGAGGCACTTACCAACGTATCTGCAAAAACAGAGAACAAACAAAAGTTCACTTACCACGTACTTGCTACTCCACCATGGCGAGACAACTCCCAACACCCTGACAATAAGAGGTAACATGATATTCTTGAGTGGGAGCAGCCGTTATGAGCAATGACCACCTGTCACATACGGCGGTAAGGCAGAACATGAACCGTAACCTCAGCTGAGCGGAGAGAGAAATGCAGAGAGAGGCTATGGTGTTAGGGGCTGTCGATGATATTAGAGCGGTACGCAGGCAATGACCCGGGTGGACGGTAAGCCGCAGCAGTCGAGGTATGGAGGAAAGGTAAGTGTGGATAATATGGTATACAGTTCGCGAGACCCCTCGGCGTAATGAATGTCTGATGATGTCACTCCTTGTACGTACATGTAGAGCTGATCCATGTTTGTTGAATTTCATGTGTAGTTGACCGAATTTATCGCGGGTAGAGTAACGACCTGCAGTCCTACACCAAGTACGATTTAACAAGCTGGCTACTGATAGCAAGACTACAGTGTTGACAACTGCACTAGCATCCATCAATTTATCAGTGAATGTTATTTGTGGATATTACTGGCAGCGGAGACAGCGATGCTGCAGCGCCATCTATCGTCAACAATACTACTATTGCCATCGATTTGGAGAGTGGGAGACGTTGTAGTGCTTGTTGCTGGGTTTCCAGCCACCTAGCGAATGGATGAGAGAATGTTTTTTATCTAACATAGAATATGCGAATCACAAGACCTGACTGGCGCTCGACAAACATGCAGTAGTTCTAACAAGAGTGGGATGGGGGAGGAGTAGGGGGTGATAGCCGCTACGTCAATGACTTTAGTAATGGGAACTCAGGCCTGCAAAGACTCGGCAATTCGTTAGGAAATTCAGTGGAAAATTTAGTTCATATCTAGGAGGAGGGAGAAGCAAGAGAGGGGCACATGCAAGAGAAAGGGAGGGTGAGAGGGAGAGAGTCAGGGCGAGCGATGTGAGGGATAAGGAGAGAGGGAGAGAAAGAGAGAGGTAGATAAGGAGAGAGGTGAGAGATAGGTGGAGGGGAGAGAGAGGTGGAGGGGAGAAAGATAGTGAGAGAGAGAGGGGGAGAGTGTATGGGGCGCGCAAAGATAGAAGACCTATGGGATGGTGGCGTGGTAACGGGCGCAGCAGAATGGCGAGGAACTGTGGTGGCAATGCGCCTACATTCATCAGTGATATAATTGATAGTGACGAGAGCCGGTGCGTCAAGTTTGACAACAAGATGATGGATGAGCGGGAAAAGCCTCTAGTCTATACCAACTGAGGAATCTTTGCAGGTCTAAGGCTGGACCTACTGGAGTTCACACTGAATCCATCATTTGGCATTACATTACACGTGTTAGTGCTATGCTATGCGTACATCTTACAAGGCAATCATCATGCCAACAGGCAAGCAGAAGAACAACATGCAAACACAGTACCTAAAGGCAATTTGAAGTTATCCGCCCCCCCCCCTATAGCGTTCTGTTAGTTCCACCCCATTCCCCTTTAGCCTCATTTTATCCCAACCCCCCTCTCAGTATAATAATGCCACTCCTGTACCAGTATAACTATCCTAGCTCTAGCCCCGCCCCAAAGGCCCGCCCCCAACAATAGAAAAACGGATAGACAAACAGCGAAAAACGAGTAAGCAAGGAAATCAAGAAATGCCCACAAATCCAACCAGAGAA
>ERZ1740065.2404-NODE-2404-length-11616-cov-11.468126_pt1 | contig 11616 bp, 6 predicted proteins | sample MGYA00581738_ERZ1740065 | MGnify/ENA primary metagenome ERZ1740065 (study PRJEB43018, sample SAMN04849749) | marine metagenome | isolation source: floating plastic debris | place: Pacific Ocean | collected 2008-09-01 | study: EMG produced TPA metagenomics...
TCTCTCCCTCACCCCCGCCCCCCTCTCCTCCCCATTTCTCTAATCCTCCCCATTCGTTCGGGCCCGCCCCCCCTCTACTGACCTGGATGGCAAAGTAATGGCAGACTGACGTCACCACTCTACCGCCAAAGAAGAGCCGGAAGAGCCACTTGCCTGCCAGTATCCTAAGAGTATCCTGACCAGCAGTCACGCAGTAAATCGCTCCGAGCACGAAGAATGGGTTGACATTCTCCATGTCATTGCGATGCATTCTATAAGTATAGTGCAGACAGTGCTTTCGTTGTACTGCTGGTACACAAAATAATAAACGAATACATCAGCAGCGGTCAAATCTACAGAAATATTTGAAGAGTAAATAGAGCTCATTATGGAACACAAAGCTTTATGAATGCAGCTGTTATAATTATCATACAATAAATTTGATTAAGATAATGGAACTATTCACGAGTCTAGTTACTAGTAGCAACAGAGCGCTGCTTATCGTGGAAATGAAGAGAAGGAAAAATACTTGGCATATTTACTGATAATTTTTAGATAAAAGGAGATTTTTTATCGCTGGATTAACATTCCTCTCACATGTGTGAGAGATTTAGTGGTTCCCATGTCGTCGATTTTCCAGTAAGAGATGAAAATGCGGAGTTCTACTTCGCAGAAAATTTTCACTTTCATGGGACTAGGTACAGATGAACCATAGGAAGATCTATGTCAAATGAGTAAGAGAGTTATACTTCGAGGGTTTTATTCACATCAGATAGATGTCCCGATATTTAAGCTGTAGAGTAAACGCTACATGGAGCTCAACAACATCACTCTCATCGTTATCACAACAGTTGATGGGAGTTTCATACCTCCAGACTCTCTCCACATCCGGGTTAAACTTAATTGCACCTTTCGGACGTAAAGCTTTATCTTCCGGGTTGCTGATGATCTACAGAGAATACGAAGTCAAAGTCATTACACAGCTAGTCCATTATTACCAGGATATCGCGTGAATGCTTAGTTACATACAGTCAGTGTCAGATGAGAAAACCTCAGCTGACAGTCAGCACGCCGGTTTGAAATTGGAGAGAGCGTTTTTAGTAGTGCTGCATTTCTTAAAAATAATTAATCTTGATTAATGTTCCAATTAATGTTTTTGATCTTGAATTAATCTTATTTTAATCTTGCTGATGCGAAGAGTGAGATATTCCATTCATGACAAACAGGAGCATAGAAAATAATAACTACTAAGCAGATATCGAACATAAAATGTTTCTACATGAACGAACTGTGACTAAAAAACTGTTTCAGAGCTGTGGAATTCACCGCAAGTATCATTGCTACCAGCTGCAGCAGCTCGCGTTGATATCACTGTACCGTCTTTGGTGGGTCATTAGTCGTATCCAATTGGTCTTGTGTTGAATTTACTTAGATAAATATACAATCATACTTCTTGACAGATATTTTTAGTAGAGCTGCATTTTAATCGAGTTATTCTAAGATTAACTAAGATTAGTTGCTCAGAAGATTAATCGTGTGGCTAGTTCGAGGGTAAACTTCACCGATAAACAAAGAGTAACCTGCTACAAAGATCTGTGAGTAAGTATCATTGCATGCTGTTGATCTAAGGAAAGGCATCACCAGTGCAGTTGGATACCACTAATGACTCACCAAAGACGTTTCAGCGATGTCAAAGTCAGCTGCTGCGGCTGGTAGCTATGATACTGTAGTGAATTCTACAGCTCAGAAACTAGTTTGTACTGGGAAGATAAAAATAGGGTTAATTCAAGATTAAAAATATTAATCAGAAGATTAATTGAGATTAATCATTTTGAACAAATACAGCACTAATTTTTAGCATATTATTATATATATTATATATGTATTATATGTATATTATTATATTATTCTTGGTTTATCAGTAAAATTTACCCCCAAACTATCGAAACGATAAATCTTGTGGCATAAAATTAATCTTGCGATTGATCGATCTTAATTAATCTTAGAACCACGCGATTAAAATGCAGCACTAGTTTTTGAATGGTACGACTGGATGCTCACATTTTGACGTCACAAGAAGCAGCAGTGACGCCAGCCAAAAAATTCTGTAAGGCTAATTGACTATTGGTCCAACATGCTGCACAGAAGCAACACAGCTACGTAGCCAACCACAATAGTTGTAGTATGTTGTAATATACAGTTTAGTAGGGTAGTGATATGTTGGTTTAATAGTACAGTAGGAGTACAGTAGGAGTACAGTAGTAGTACAGTAGTAGTACAGTAGTAGTCTGTAGTAGTACAGTAGTAGTACAGTAGTAGTACAGTAGTAGTACAGTAGTAGTACAGTAGTAGTCTGTAGTAGTACAGTAGGAGTACAGTAGTAGTACAGTAGTACAGTAGTGGTACAGTAGTACAGTAGTGGTACAATAGTAGTACAGTAGTAGTACTGTAGTACAGTAGTGGTACAGTAGTGTAGTAGTACTGCGATATAGCATTACATTGCAGTGAGCGGTACTAGGCGCATATGATGATATATGACACGACGTATTTCAATGGCTGCATACGGATAGTAATATGTAACACTGTCAGCAATTGGTTCAGTACATTGTTGCCTATCTTCTGTCGGCTGGTCAGCGGACTCTTCAGCAGCATCCATAGGGCGAGTAGAGTTGCGTAGAACAGATACGCAGTCAGCAGGGATTGGTCCACAGTAGCCAGTGGGCTCATGGGCTCCTGGTAAAGGCGACGAAGACATGACCGTGTGAGTGCAAATGCCATGCGGTAGGAGTGAGAGTACAGGAGAGAAATGTCACAATAAATTCCCTATCAATAGTTCATATCACTAATCAATCAAAAATTGATCAACTTGACTGAGCAAACACTCGATTTCATACTAGATATTCACTGCATGGACACGATGCAATGTAAAGGCAGGGTTACTTGCAGATGCTGGTGAGAGGAATATCTGGTATGATCACAGTGAGTTTCAGTCTACTGAAAATGACACCAACTAACAGGAGGCCAGTTACGTATAACACTAATCTCACGTACTGGTAGATATATGTCTAAAAGTCTAGTGGAATAGGAATGTATATCTGTACTAAAACTGAGAGAGAACTGGTGCTGGTTTGTGTCATCCTGAAGTACATAGCTCCTAAAGTAGTGCTAGTGCCATCTGAAGGTCAACTGACGTAATCATAACAGGTGTATACGGTTGCAGCATAGCCTGCAGAATAGACACAATGCATCAGAAAGTTGATCTGATTTCAGAGTTGTAGCACTGAAGAACAATGCATTGGGATAAGTACTATTAGTGCGGTAGATAAGGCAATGGATGCTGTCCTTAGAGTCAGAGCATCCTAGTTCAGCTTCAGGAAACTACTACACTGCTTCAGTGAAACTGCGTTCTTATACGCAAAACTAGGACACGAAAGGTGGAAACACACTCAGTTGGCTCAGCGATACATGCATATAATGTATTGACTAACCATAGTAGACAACAGCGCCTCGGGATCTGTCGGTACTTATCGCAGTAGTAGGTCGAGCAGGTAGCTTCTGCAAATAATACCACAGCATCGCATCACCAAGTACATTGGCGATCTATCGTACATGTTCACACATGAGTACAGTGCACAAAAAAACTACATACGTGTACGCGAATGTGTATGTGGATGCTATGGTGGTTGGTGGCAGCTTGCGGAGAAGCAGTGTCGACCTGAAGAGCAGTAGGTGATCGTGACAGCTACCGGTGATGTAGTGAACATGCAATTACTTTCTAAACCAATGATCGCGCCGTTACAGAATCTTTGCGATACAATTGGTTCCTCCTGAAGGTTGCGAAACTAGAAAACCCCTTTGAGAAAACCCAGATCATAGACAACGTATTCTGTGTAGACCATCGAGCGAGTAGTACTTCGTACGTCTATTCTGTCGCCGAGTCATTGGATTGTCACCAAATGCGAGAACGTCCGGTTCCTGTTTCACTTGTGGATAAAGCTGTTCAGGAACCCAAGGTGTACTCTGGACGGTTTCCGACAAATAAAGGCCTGCATAAAGTTCATCTGTGCACATGAGAACAAGTTGAAGTAGAGTTCTCATTTCAGCCTGTAGGTATTCTCTAATTACTCAACAAAATGGTAAATACGGCTAGCGTTCATAGTCATCGCACCAGCGTCTACATGAGACCAGTTACGTTATTCATTAGGTCAGGCATGGCCCTCAGCGCCTCTATTCAACGAATATATACCATAAATCGGCTGTGGACAGTATTTTGGAGTATCCCCCATTATTCTATCATTGCTGGGTTGTTTTGTCAAGAGAGAAGTTACTATATCTCATCACTGAGGTTTTTGCTGCTGTGACATCAACTGATAGCTGAAATATCGATCGTAGAGCGCATACATATACATGCAGGGCTGTATACTTGCCTACGACAGCCAAGCACTGCCGGGGTAACATTGCTTAAAACCCAAAAAATGTTGTGGCTTTCCTGATCGTTATCGTTTGTTTACAGGTTTCTCCCGCACTAGCTATTATTAATAGACGTTGTGACAGATAACTACACGGTAATAATGATTGACAAGGGGTTAGAGGTCAATTGATGAACCAGGTGAAGGTTAAGTGCGAATGTAATCTCAATTTTCAGTCATCAATTTTCTCGGGTACCGATCAGCGTTATTGCTGCCGATTTAGATGCAAGTAAACCACTGCTGAGCAACTGATGATGATAAGCCAAAACAGCCACCTGTTGAAGAAGAGTTTATATTTAGAGCACATGTAGGTTTGTCAATACTCTTGTATTTCTTCCTGGCACTCACTACTATTTTAGCTGCCAGAATTGAGAACTGAAATTATTTCTTGGTTTCCTAATGTTCTCTTGAGGTCTTGTTAGTCTGGTATTACCGAGCTGAGTTCAATTATGGCAGGCAGACCCTGTAGAGGCTCAAGGTATGGCTTATCAACAGCGAGGAAAACTGCATTTCGTTCTAGTATTTTTGTATGAGCACCAGCAGAACCTCCCGGGTTATCTCTTTACATTTTCTTCAGTAAATAGATGGGCTTGATCAACTAGGTTTCCATCTCAGTGCAATGCATGTAGCCCTACATGGTTGACATTGGCTGCTACCAATGATGGTGTCACATCCACTTCTCATGATGCCTGGAATACTAGTCTTTATTTTTGTTCATTTCATTCCGTGAGTAGTGTCAGCTTCTGTGGAGCGAAGGGTGAATGGTAGCAACTCAAGCCTGACTGTCCATTTTCCCCACATGCCACACCACTTTCCATATGTACTACACGTAGATCATTTTTCGGGAGGGGCTTCGCCCCCCTAACTTCCTGACTAGGGCCGTCGCCCCTGGACCCCACTGGGGCCTGGGCGGCGCCTGGACCCCGGCCTGCCTGGGTAACATACTTGCCAAGTCTACCCCCCTGTACACGGGTACCAGGGCGTACCATAAAGTCTGTGATGGCGGGTGAGCTCCAACCAAAAGCATTACAGTCTGGTCCGACTGACAACTTCCACGCACCTTTCGAATGAGAAGATAAAAATGTATAGCGAAGTCAAACGCCCCCATCACTTGTACCGCTTATCTACCGATGAGAATAGCAGTTCTTCGCAGAAGACACTTAGCTACACTCAGTGCCATTATATGATATTTATTGATGGTCAGAGCCTCGTACTATGAAGTAGCTACTGTAATTGGCCGCTCTCCCGGGCTAATAATAGGTCCCGGAAATTGACATCTTTTTTTACAGTCCACTTTCACGATGTAGGAGATTCAGATATTAATACATACGGACATATTTCAGTGACTCAATATCCTAACATATAGTGTATATACTCAAGCGCGGTTTGGCTGTACTTACTCCATGACCAGAGTTCGTTGTCAGTTCAGTATGTTATGATCACAAGCATACCTGTTACTCACATCTGGCACCCCTCCATCAGGGAAATTGTCTAATATCTCATTGTAAACTGTATCTAAAAGGCACGAGATGCCAAGCCTATACCTGCTGTCCCGTGTTTCTTTTTCACAGAACTGCTGCTGCTGATGACTGCCTGATCGTGACAGTTGGAGTTACCTGACTCCCACAGGATATCAGCATGGGGGATAATACCTGCTGTCTACTGTCACGGGACTATCCGGGCATATCACTCTGGCCTAATGGAGAGGATAAGTTAGTGAATGGATGTTATGGAAACAGAGAATGCAGCTCATTGGTGAGCAGGAAATATTACATTTTTTTATTCGAGGTAGATCGCAGATTCCCACTCCCTCCACTGACCCTCAGCTCTGAACTTTGTGAAGAGCACCAACTCTTGCCCTGTCCGCCCCTCTCAATGTATGGACTCCTAGCTGTCCCGCTTGCGTAAATGTAAATATAATGAGAGTCGGAGCCAAGAACTTATGAATCAGTAACCAGGTATGAAGGAAATATTGGGAAAGTCCGAGTGACAGGGTCCGATCCTACGCTAGTTTCCACACTGACATAGATTGCTGTACGATTTAATTTCTACTGACTTCACTATTTGCTCCCAGGAGTAGGAGATAGCTCAGTGGGGGAGCCTGCACCTCAAAACACACAACTGTTAAGAGGTTGTGGGTTCGAATCCCACTGAGTCCTCCTGCTGGGCCCTCGTGCCACAGGTGTGCTCTGACCTGACTAGAAACTGAGAGCAACCTGGCAGCCTCGCCCTTAAGGCACTTGATTTCTTAGTGCACAAGCACGGAGACAGCCTCTCGATTTTAACTTGACTTAAAATCACTGTCCCTTAACCTCTACCTATGCCAGCTGCCATTGACCCACTTGTGACCTCCCACAGATCACTGACCCCTGACCCCTGACCTCTTCCTATGCCAGCTGCCATTGACCCACTTGTGACTGTGGTTTGCTTCTAACTCCTGTACTACAATATCCGAGAGCCTCCAGGATCTCTGACTATGTCTAGCTGTTGTTGGATTTTAGGAGAAAGGAAAGCAGTAGGGTGAGAACGTTTGCCATGGGTAATTGATCTCAATCAGATGGTGACTCTCAGGTATTTCCTAGATATCGTAGCTGCTGAAATTTGGGCTAAGGAGTTGTTACTGGTTTCCTTACGTTCTCCCAAGCCTTATTAGTTCGAGGCATTGCTGAGCTGAGCTCAAATATCTCAGAATCATAGCTGTGAAGTGTATGTTTGACTCAACGTTCAGACAAGTCTCAATCTCCCGGTATTGTTTGTCCCACATATCGACGGGTACGATGACAATGTAATATGTAGAAATCAGAGTGACAATACGCTATGAGACAATTGTGCTTCATCGAACTAAAATATTTCATTTCTCAACTCTCTTCTAGTCAATTCAGCTTTTGGAAAATACAGTATCGGATGTGCAGTAAGTACAATATCAGATGTAGAGTAAGTACAGTATCGGATGTACAGTAAGTACAGTATCGGATGTAGAGTAAATACAGTATCGGATGTACAGCTGTTCTGAATTAGCATATGCGTAAAACACAACAAATAGCTTGTTGAGTTGTTTCGTTATGTTTGCTATGTAAGCCATGCTGAATACCTGCTAGTGTTTTAGCAATGACTCTGACAGCTAATAAACACCATTGAGATTTATGGTTTTTACTGAACCTAATGCGGCTGTACTTTGAGCTGTTAAGCATCCGTGCTTCCAGATCTTGGTGCAGAGCACTGGCTCCCACCTGACCCGCTTGCTGATTGCCTAACGATGCACACTCATTCAATGGCTGCTGCCATGTTTCAGAGAACCTGGCCTGATGCCCAAGGGGGCAGGACCCGGTGGGTCACATGATGCTACCGCCGCTATCACCTCCCAGCACAACAAATGGAATAAACCGATCACATGACCATTGAGGAACAATCAGGTAACCAATGACAGGTTTGTACTCTAAATTTTGGGGTTTCGACATCATTTATTAGTAATTACTGCGGTAGGAACTGCGTTTACAGTTGGTAGAAGTTTGTTTGCTAGAGACTGCCACCCCTAACCTCGGTGTTTTTCTGTGTAGGAACCAGGCTATGTGGTGCAGGTTTTATTAGCGTGTACAGAGAGGGGAGTGTGTCAGAACGAAATCAAGCTGGCTGTAGCAAGGATCAGTCTCCCATCTGGTGGTACGTCTTACTTATCCGTGTGTACTTACCTTATCCTACGTACTTTTCTAGCCCTACTTCTGGCCATAGGTGCTCCACATTGTATGTCACACACATCTACCTGCTTTGCATCCTACTGTCTGATGCTTGTTGTTATCTATTTACCCCATTGTCAGGGCCTCTCCTACATCTGGATACTCCGCTATCGCAGTTCAACTTTGTTACACCGACAGTTTATTGCTTTGTGTGTTTTATTGCGTTTTTTACATGAAGAGTCTATGATATACTTTTAGTGTCCATGGACACTCGTGTCGAAGGTGATAAAGTAGAACTACATATGGACGACGATTCAATTAGGAGACTCCCATCCCAGAGGTAGTCTCTCCTCCCCCTGCCCGTCGTACCTCCCCTACCCACCGTACTTCCCCCTACCCACCGTACCTCCCCTACCCACCGTACCTCCCCCTACTCACCGTACCTCCCCCTACCCACCGTACCTCCCCCTACCCACCGTACCACGACGTTGTGTTTGTGTATCAGATGTTGTCGGGACTGGAATTACCACATCCCAACTGCGCTGGGTGCCATAGCCCTGATTCTTATCGTCGGTACGATTATTGGAGCATCGATTCAGATAGCCGCACTTCATGAAGAATTGATGCTAGTCAAAGGCACTACAGAGGTGAAGGTCGTCTCTTCTGCCCCTCAGAGGGCCGCTCCGAGCCAGGGCGCTCCGTAAGTGCAGCCTGTAATCTGCAGCAACTGTGTGTACCAGGTGTAGTTATAACCTGACGCCCCTATCTCCAGGACGGGAGGTATGGATTTTCCGTCGGATACGAGCAGTCAGATTAACCAGCTCAACCTGCAGATGTGTTCTATGAGAGCAACTATTGACAGCATGCAGAAATCTATGTCACCCGGAACCCGCATGATTGGGGGTGGGGGCGGCGGCGCCTCCTACACTAGGTGGGGCAAAAAGTCGTGTCCCTCTGGCTCAGAACTCGTCTACGAAGGTGAGCAGTTACACGACGACAAGGGAGGACAACTCCCTAGACTCCGTTATTTACATTAGATCCGCTTGGCAGGTTTTGTGGGCGGATCTCCAACCATATCCGACCGCGCCACTGGAGGTGGAACCAACTACCTCTGCATGAGCCCTGAACCAGAGTGGAACAGATATGACAATAAAAACGACACACTCTCCTTGTCCTGGGTTCGTATCCCTGGCTGTCAGGGTTGTCGTGCCAATCATCGTCGGATCATTTACTAAGATGATGTGCTTGTTATTGGCAGATGTATTCCGCGCAGTACATGTCTTACAGCCTGGGTATCTTCTCTAATGACGTACACTCACATAACATGGCATGCAGCGTCTGCCGCGCTCCCAGATCCTCTCAGGTTCGTACCGACACTCCTGGCCTCCTGACAGATTGTACAGTCAAAATCCAATACGGCCGACGTCCAATGCACTGATACCTGAACTAGTGACGTCACCTCCGACAAAGAATCTAAAATCTAGTGTCAGACAAGCTTACATGGCTGTGAGGCCAATGAGAAGGACAACCTCTTGTGTCCATTGAATTTAGATCCGGTCTTTTGTATTCCACCTCCATAGTTTCTCCGTTGTAATACTCTCCGTTTAGGGGCTATCTTCTCTATATTTTTGGTTGTTTTCTGTCATGTGTAGGTGATGATACCGGGACGCAGGACTTGCCCCGACTCATGGAGAGTGGAGTACGAAGGCTATCTGATGAGCAGCTATGTCAACCACAAGAAATCGAGTTACATCTGTGTCGACGCGACTCCCGACGTCATCGGAGGTGAGGAGATGATGGGAGTTGTCTTCTCATCGTGTAAGATATTGTGTGATAGATAATTCTTCTTCTGCTTCCAGGCACTGTTGACAGCACTGCAGCATCATACCTCTCATTCGTCGCTGGGTTCTGTAACTCTAGAGGTGGGTTGGCCCACTGCCCGCCTTACGTCCATGCCCGGGAAATAACCTGTGTCGTCTGCTCCAAGTAAATCACACCAGATCTGGAATAGATTCAGTTAGTAGACAATATATACTGCATCCTCGGGGCCCATCTATCATCTCGACGATAATTTCCATTTTGACGGAGTCGTTTTCTCTCTCTGATATTTTACTTTGCCATGAGAAAGCGTATGATTAGATTAGTCTGGTTTTCTGTCCTCAGTTCTGGCGGTAATTTATGTCATGTTTTACTATTATTTAACAGCATGGTAATTACTATAAGTGAATACACATCGGTACTGTCTCTCTCCCATCCTGTAGTGTGTCAACTCCAATCCACATGTTTATGGTAGATTGGTACCAGTAAATAAACATTTACAAACAGACAAGTCTAGCATGTGATCTCTACAGATCATGTGCTGTACAGACGTCCCTCTGCTGACCTCAGTTCGACTGCTGTTTGCTGATGAAATGGAGACAAGTTGTCACGATGAATGACGGATGAAGCCCAAGGCAGCAGCAGTGAAAGCCAAGTGTCAAATCATTCTGATGTGTGAACAGGCAGTTAATTAAATCCTAGAGTAGAAGGGACTCAGCATGCAGCATCAGTTAATGGGGCAGATTGCTGGCAGCTGAGGGCAATGAGTATTGTAGAAATGCTCATCCACAGCAGCTCTGCTGGTGTACAACAGTATTCCTCTCGTATCTTGGCACGCGATGCTTACACACAATGCTGCCAGAGACACAGTTAAGCTGATTCCTTTCTGTTGAAGTCGCAGTTTGCTCATTCTCCCCCACAACTCCCTGTTTTCGATGGAGTCTCTGATTTGTGCCTGCTTACAGTAGAGAGTATGTAGTGAGCAGCTCTAGCCTCCATTATCGCCTAATTGTGCCTTTAATTACTTCATCCAGTTCAACCTCTGCTCTCATAGATTTTAAACCAATTGTTCAGTGAAGGGAAGCTGTATGGGCCCTACTCAGATTCAAGCATCCTTTAATTACCTGGCCCTCTGGCTATGTTAGGTTGACTAATCTATTACAGGATCTGCCATAAGATTTGTAAGCTGAGACTGCAGCCTGGCCGTTTTACCGACAGTCGCTGCCTCCGACCGTATTGTTGACACGCATACGGCAGTGTGGGATTCAAAGTTAAATTAGAGACAGCCTGCTGCCTCGGAGGGAGGCTGATCACAGTCAGCTGATTCACAGAGAGACTGTGAACTGCTAGCCTTATCATCATGCACTATCAAAGACCGTATTCGCCGTAAGTATCACTACGTACGTACACTACACACACACTACACATAGTATACTTACACCATAAATACACTACACGTATACTATAGACAAATTTGGTGTGATGTCTGTCACGGTGTGTGTGTAACTTCAAATTATCTGGAAAGACCCCCTCTCTTCCTCTGCAAGCAAAAATGATACTAGTTTTCATATCTCTCCCTTCTTCCATCCTTCCGTACATCTCTCTCTCTCTCTCTCTCTCTCTCTCTCTCACTCTCACTCACTCACACACAACGCTATAAACAATCGAGAGACAAA
>ERZ1740065.2405-NODE-2405-length-11614-cov-10.965049_pt1 | contig 11614 bp, 8 predicted proteins | sample MGYA00581738_ERZ1740065 | MGnify/ENA primary metagenome ERZ1740065 (study PRJEB43018, sample SAMN04849749) | marine metagenome | isolation source: floating plastic debris | place: Pacific Ocean | collected 2008-09-01 | study: EMG produced TPA metagenomics...
TCCTCACCCCCTCCCTTCCCCCCTCTCTCTCACCCTACCTCCCTCTTCTCTTTCTCTCCCTCCCTCTCTCTCTCCCTCCCTCCCTTCCTCCTTCTCTACCTCTCTCTATTCATCTCTCCCCTCACACTGATAACTAGTCTAGCAGTCTCATCTCCTGCACTTTGACATATTGGGTAAGGATGGGTATAAGCCATAGCAGGAATTACCTGCAGTCTTTGTCAATCTGTAGAAGCATTTCATTGTCTTTGAAGTAAGCGAGCCATTGACTGTCTGGATTAGGATTCAGAGGCTGTATAGAGAGAAAGAGAGAAACTAGCAATCAAAGCCAAGCTGTACAGTACTGCAGTGTTGGCCTAACTCGTGTTGTGTAGTGTGATCAAACATATTGGTATGTTCCTATCATATCAGTAACAGCCCATTGTTTAAATAGTTGAGCCAGAAGATAAAACTGACAGAATTAATGATCCAGTATTGGAAACCATATGGAGACAGAAATACGCCTAGTCAACACATATTCAATAGGTAGGAAATGATGCGAGTGATGTACTCATAAGTACAGCACGTATCCAATATTGTACGTACTCACACCTACGGAGTATATCTACTATCTCACATAATAGTAAGCTAATCAAAGTCAAACCCATCGGCACTGGGGTCAATATAACAGCCCAACTACAGCATTACTTCGCTAGCGGCTACTATGAAAGACATGTCAAGGGATTGTAAAAGGGTGTAGCAGACGCAGCAGACTGAAAGAGAGTTAGATAGCACTATCCACTCTGATCGCTCGTCCTGATTTGAATAGGAGAGGAGGGTTTATGTATCTGTAAGAACTAGCAGTGACACAAAGCCAGACGCTCAGTCGTCAACACGGCGACAAAAGGTTAAAGGTTAAAGGTGTGTTAATTCTACTCAACTATATGAATGTATTTCGGGAACCTGTATGAGCACTATATGAGAACTGTATGAGAACTATATGAGAATTATATGAGAACTTGAAAGATGCATTTTCCGTGCAGGAAAGCCTCAATGTAGGTACTGGTCAACCAAGTCCTTCCAACTCATACATAATGTCTGACAATAGCGAGCGAGAAGATTTTACACCACTTACGTGGTCTGATACAGCTGCTTCATCTTGTTTCTCACTTCCTGGTTTAATGATCATTTCTTCAATAAAGCTTTGGTATAAGTCTCTCTGTTTCGCTAGGAACTGTTGCCATTCTAGTCTATTAGGAGGCAAGTAGTAGAGCAACAATCGCCAGACTGTGGGCCTTACGCCTTTCTCATCCGGGCAACCTGAGGGAAAGTTATGGATTGCACTGGCAAGAAATGACACATTACAATGGAATATCAGGAAGAACCGTCGCTTACTAAGAGACAAGGAGAAAAATGGTGACGATATGCCAGTAAAAATGGTAACGAGTGTGTAGCAGATGTCAACTGAACAGCAGCCTACCTTGGAAGCACAACGCAGTGAGCTCTTGCATGTCAATCACATCTTGACTTAGGATCTCGTTGAACCTCTGCAATCTAGTATAATAAAGTAGTGAGCAAACTGTGATCAAAAAACGTTAGTGAAAACACCACGTACTACCGTGTACTGTTGTACCGGTACGTCTCATTTCCACGGCGTAACTTCAATCAACATACTAGTAATGATGAGCTACGAAGTAAAATAGAATATCTGTCTCATCCCAAGGGTTCATACCAATCTAGCTCTGATACCTCGTTTCTACACACATTAGCCGTCGAGTAACCATTAAATCCATATACGCACACTGAGAAATCCTAGTTTAAATTACATTGGAAGATAACGGTGGGAAGAAACACACCTTCTATTGTGGGCATCCATGGTCGGTCTCCAAACCGGAAGCACCCTCTCTAAAATACTCGAACTCATTTCAGCTGAGACGAAATTGCCTACGAAATGGATACATGAGAATGAAAGGAAAACTGTGAATTATTGCATGAAACTATTGATCCCAGTTGAAAATTTTCCAATGCTATCTTCCACACTTCTTAGATAAATTGATTTAGACACCTCTGTCACGGCTATAGTTGAACTTCCGGCCATGCCTTCATCGAAACACTGGTTCTGTATAACGGAACCAAAGCTCAGTCATCTAATTTGATTGGTCAATTTTAATTTACGTGATTAGTCGATAGGATTTAGCCGCCAATTATGTCTGGAGTACGACTTTCCGAATCGACCAATAGAAAGCTTCAAAAAGGACAGCAAATCATATTACACGGCAAGAGGGCTTATGGTATTGCCGTTATACGGGTCCGGCGACGGAGATATCAACACGAGTGCTTCAAATTAACACTGTTCTTCAAGTACGTTTTACAGCTATATGGGTCTTTTCTGCGCACATTAGTCTAGTGTCTCGTTTGGATCTACTTCATCGAACTTGAGCTGATAGACAGTACGTTGATCTACGTTGGTCGTGGTAGATTATTATGCGGAACACGCTGCAGTCCTTTATGCTTTCTCTTCTTCATCTAGGTTTTTGACTCGTGCGTTTGGGGACTTATGGTCTGAGAATGGAAGCCGCGGATAAGGAAAAGAAGAGTTCAAAAAAGATCCATATAACAGTATATATTGCCGAAATAATTGTGGGAGACCTGCTAAGAACGACGATGTTATCTAAATTACTGCTTATGTCTCACTTGACAGCACGTGCCTAGCGAAAAGGATTTCGAAGATGTCACCCGAGATACTGGCGAGGAAAAAGACCGTCAGAAATCAGCACTGCAATATCGTAACAGGTTGAAGAAGGCATATAAGGATGGTGATTCAGACGAGATCGTGAGGTTGATGAAAGTAAGAAAGTTGGAGACGATTGTGCAGGTGGGTGCTTAGTTCGATTGCCTTTTTCTGGATTTTGTCTGATTTCCTATACATTATCTTTAAACATTAAGCTGCAATGAACTGTCAGTTTCATCATTCTACTTGCTGCCATTATCCACATGTTATTTCTACTATTTTTAGAGACGTGAAGATGACTTTGTAGGCGAGAAAACTATCAAAAAGTCTACCCTATCCAAATACAACAGAGCCCCACTGACCAGCAAATCGGTAAACTGATCTCAAATGCTTGGAATTTATGCCAATAGAATTAATTCAAATTTGTGACATGTGTACCCAGTGGTAGCTGAACATACATTACAAGATCCATGATTAGCTGTTACTGTTATTGTTCTTACGATATTACCTCTGCTATGAGACTGTATTACCTCTGCTATGAGACTGTATTACCTCTGCTACAAGACTGTATTACCTCTGCTACAAGACTGTATTTCATCTGCTATGAGACTGTGTTACCTCTGCTATAAGACTGTATTGACAGAGTATTTATATGCATTGACAGATTATTGATATATCACTGGCCGTTAGTGCACTCACCCATTGTTGCTGCATATCTGTTTGGAGGGGGTCCCACTAGATTTGTATTCTGTGAAACTGAAATAGGAAATGTAGTCAAGTTCAAGGTAGCACAAAGACAAATCATTACATTGCGCACAGTGCAGTAGTCTTAGGTATAGAGTAGTTGCCTGAGGCTCTAAAACTAAAAAAAACTACGATAAGGACATAACTGAAACAGAGATGAAGGAGAATGAAGCTAAGTAGCCAAGATAGACAAAATCAACATACCATTCCTGCCTCCAGTGTGAAACTGATAGAAAGCGTGCTCCAGTCATAAATTGCTTCAACACAAAGCTTCAGTGATTGCTTGCTTTGTCTGATTGCACAGCCTTCGAACGCTACCGGAAGTCTCTCACACTGGCTGCTATATTTTTGCAGAAGTCTAAGAAAGTCGTTCAGAATAAGATGTCGGTACGAGTAGCGAAGCGAGTTGCCAACACCAAAGCAGGTACAGTCTAATCCCCACCCACTATTTCATGCATTCTCTACGACTGAGATTCGTATCTCACAGGCTTTTATCTAACATAGTTTCTTGGGCTGTAAGGGATTTAAAAGCTATTGATGATATGGCGATATGACTTGAGCATATAATATTTTATGGTGCGAAATGATAGTACCTAGTTTTTTTGCGGTGTGAGACATTTGAACTGGTGCATTGTGGGAGGGATTTACACAGTAGAGCATTTGTGTACCTAACAGATCAGCACCAACTGTTATGATATAGAATGTGTGGAACCTGGTTGTACGAGTAACAGTACAAGTTTGCTGCGTTAGATCGCAGTGTTGCCACTTGATGGATTTGAAAATTCTCGATACCCATTACATGCCCATTGCATACCCGGTACACGCCCACTACTATGTTCCCACTATGTGCCCATTATGAGGTGTCTCTGAATTCCAGCTCTCACTAATGCGGTGAAGCAGGCTGCCAGGTCAGAGTTCATCTTACCAGAGGAATCTGGATTCCTCGAGGCTGATGAAGGGGAGACAACTGCCGACGTTTCTCAGCACGACCTCGTCAAATCCGTAGACTTGCAGACCGCTCAGAAAGTAGGCTGTACACCTCTCTCCCGTGGCCACATATTGATCAATTGATTAATTGACTGATCGATTGATTGGTTGGTGTTGTGTCAGGATTTTACAATTTACTGGAATATGAGAAGGGAATCGGTCAGTTAGTACGTCACTGTTATTTTGTAGCAGTATTCCTTCCTAGTGATGCTCCTACTAAGAGGGTATCATGGCGATCGGAATTTCGCATGACAATGTCATGGCATTGGAAATTGAACACCAAAAAATGAGTTGCGTGTTGGAAAGATAAAACTAACTCCGACGTACTGCAAGCTGTTTGCTGCCTTTTGTCCATATTTCCTTTTCTGCTGTGTAGCTAGATTAGATAGTAGGGAGGTTTAGCAAAGACACCTCATGGCTAGGCCTACGCCAGATTACTCACGTAACATATGACGATCGTCAGATGTTTAGCTACTCAGCAAACGTTGGTTGATTTTTTACCACTGAATTTTTGTCTTTATAGGACATGTAACTAGCTGAAACGACACAGGATATACAAAACATATATTACTTGTGAAACAAATGAAAAAGTGAAGTAGTGGCAGTTGATTTTATTTCACTTCTGATGTGCCGTATGAGCGTACGTGACTGCAGCTCTTCTCATGTAGATTTTCGCCATAGGTTACGTCAATTTGTGATCACGTGATCACATTGCTGCTCACATACGGCCTTCCCGTAGCTTGTTAAACCTCCCTAGTGAAGGTCCAACTGTACTGACAAAGCATCATCGCTGTCACTAGATTTCGCTATAGAAATGGCCCCATTGCAGGAGTTGTCTTCTCATGTGGAATTGCTATCATTAGATTGCTATCATTTTGACTTCTTGAACATTATGAATAATAACATTTCAGTTGCTATCAACTTCAGATTTAAAGTATTGCTGTTATTACTTGCCCTTTCGTTGGAGGATTATCTCCCGTTTATTTATTCTCTGTGGTTTACAGCATTTTACATTGAATCTACGCGAGTACGGATCCTATTCAGTCGAGTATTCTCGTAACGGCCGATACTTGGCGCTGGCCAGTAGCCTTGGACACTCCGCAGTCGTCGACTGGCAACCCAAGACTCTCAAAGCTGAGTTCAATGTCAAGGAGACCATACACGACGTGAAGTAAGTACATAGTGGTGCTGCGTCTCTTCAAAATAATTAATCTCGAGTAATCCTCAGATTAATATTTCTGATCTTTTAATCTTGTCACTACAAACTAGTTCCTGAGGTATATAATTCACAGCAGTATCATTGCTACCAGCTGCAGCAGCTGACGTTGACATCACTGGTGGGTCGTTAGTGGTATTCAACTGCACTGGTGTTGAATTTGTTAAATATGCAATCATACTCGCTCACATATCTTTGTAGCATATTAATATTGGTTTGTTAGTGAGATTCACCCTCAAAATAGCCACAAGATTAATCTTGTGGCATAAAATTAATCTTCTGAGCAATTAATCTTAGTTAATATTAGAATAACTGGATTAAAACGCAGCACTAGTACATAGTAAACCCAAACACACATGCGTTAACAAACTTAAGCTTTACAAGGCTGATGTGTGATGTAGGTTACTGCTTATAAAAAGATGGGAATCACCAGCAATTTAGATATGCACACTAATCGTAGCTCTACTACTAGCTGATACGTGCAGTACATTACTTCTTAGTTAGTGAGGTTGGATGGTTTTATGGGTTTGTTACTACGGTTGCTATGACTACAGCAGTTGCTATGGAGACTATGGTTGCTATGGAGACTATGGTTGCTATGGAGACTACAGTTTCTATGGCAATTGCTGACTAAGTGTTTGAATATGAGGCTAGGTACAATAGTAATCTGTTCTCACTTGTTTCGGTTGTTTGTTTTATCATAGATACTTACACAACGAGACGATGCTGGCCGTGGCGCAGCGACAGTGGACCTACATCTATGACAACGAGGGAATCGAGCTTCACTGTCTCAAAGCGCTCGACGCACCTATACAGCTGCAGTTCCTTCCCTTTCACTTCCTGCTGGCTAGTTCAGTAAGTCTCGATCAGGAAATTCATCAAGGGGAGACAACTCCCGCAAGTGAACAGAACTATTGTAAAAGCGGGAAAATATTTACCGAATATAGCGATTTGCAGGCTAACTGTAAATCCAGCTAAGTTTTCTGCCGGCATTGTTGCATCATGACAACTTTTTGGATTTGTAATCCCATTATCACTAGAAGTGCTACGGTGATCATAGGTACGTTTGTAACTTTATATATGCTGATCGTTTAGATGAAGTACTTCTACTCCGTTTATTCAATGAGCGTGTATTCTGCTACAGTGCAAAGCACTAACAAATCATGAGCACAGCCGAAGTTACATGTATCTCCCCGTTCTGTTCTTGAGCAAAAGCAGTGGCACGTCCCGTCCTATCTTGTCTCTGACTCCGCCCCCAACAGTACCCAAACTCCGCCCCTCTCTATATTACATTCTCTGTGGGCAGTAATCAGATGTTTACTTCTCTAAGACCTACTCAATCCTCCTGAGACACAACCTCCATCCTGCGTCCGTCTACCCTTACCAACTCCTTGTGTTATAAGGTGCGCTATACCTGCTTCCTCAATCATTTGATGCTGTACAACCAAAGGTTTTTATGCCTTGCAATGTTTTTCTACTGAGGAGTGGACGGGCAAAGCACAATTAATCGCCATTAAATTTATATCAACGAATAAATTAAATAAAACAAAATATAAATTATGTCAAATAATGAATGATAAATAAAATAAAATATCTCACATGTATTTTGCAACATGTCTGGTTCCGAAAATTCTCGTCATAAATATTTTCAGTTTTGCAGTACCGAATTCTCAACGTATTTCAGAATTCCAAATGCCAAATTGTGAATACACTCAATGCCGGTGTTGAATATAAACAAACATACAGGTATTTTACAACAGATCTGGTCGCGAACGCTCTCCTCGTAAATATTTCCAGTCTTACAATGCGCAGCACGGATCGTGAATACAGCCGATGTTTGTGTTATATTTCAGAATGCCAAGGGATATTTGAGCTGGCTGGACGTCAGTATCGGTGAGAAGGTGATGGGATTCCAGACTCACAGGGGCCGCCTCAACATCATGGCACAGAACCCTACCAACGCCATCGTCCATCTCGGCCACTCTCGTGGTACCGTCTCGCTGTGGAGCCCCAACAGCAAAGAACCACTGGTAGACATGCTCTGTCACAACGCAGCCGTGCGCAGCGTCTGTGTGGATAAAACCGGCAGGTACGTTAATCAGATGTAAACTTACCATAGCCTACCTCGTAAGTGTTCAATTTCATCATCTCACCAACTGCCTTTTTTGCCAAGTCTTACCTCCAGCGACCAAACCATGACCCATCCTATTCACTCCGTATTGCATCCGTATTGCATCCGTATTGTATCCGTATTGTATCAGTATGTTATCAGTATGTTATCAGTTTTGTATCAGTATTGTGTTAGTATTGTATTTATATTGTATTAGTATTTATAGAAACTGTGAATCCTGTGGGTTCAAATTTCAAAGCGAGGAATAGAGCGTTGGGAATTGATTTTACTTGACTCTCTCCACTGTCTGTTAATAAGTGAAGTTTTAGCTTCGGAAACCTTCCAATGATTATTTCATTCCATTGAACCGTTGGACGAAACTCAACTGATACGATTTTTGCCTACGTTTTGTCCAATTTTTACACATGGCACAATGATTATTGAATCTGGGATTGTCCGAGCCCAATGCTGGAATGACCGGATGTTTATCTCTTCCCTTCTCTATTTCACAGCTCTTATGTTGTGTGATGTAATACACTACTGAAATGTCATGAGTAGACAACTCTAGAATTTTGAGCTTGTTGAATCTTTGACTCCATGCTAAGAGAGGATAACTCCCGGTTATTTAGCTGTGGCTATAAGCATAATGGAAGAATGGAAAATATAAGGAATAATAGAGTAAATAATTATAGTAATAGTAATAATGATACTAATAAAAATAATGATAGTAATAGGGATGAATGAAATAAAGAATACGACGCGTTTGATTGGTCTGATTGGTTCCACATATTCTCTCCGCAGGTACATGGCCACATCTGGCCTGGAGAGGAAAATAAAAATTTGGGATCTCAGGACGTACAAGTGCATGCATGAGTTCAAGGTACCCTCAGGTGCTGGCAGCATGAACTTCTCCAGCCGAGGCCTGCTGGCGGCCGGTATGGGCAACACCGTGTCAGTCTACAAGGTACTGTATGAATATCTCGGGATACAGCTATTTCCTTGTCCTGCCAACTCTCATTCAGTTCTGTGGAGTCGGGAGGGGTCTGGCTCCTAAACTGTTAGCATATGACCTATTGACCTATTGACCTATTGACCTATTGACCTATTTATGATTATACCTCTTGGGTTTCTGTCTACTGTTTTCCTCCTTTAAAAATTGAATGAAGCTCTTAGTAATCCTCTCAGGAGTGAAATCAATCATCGATCCGTACTAGAATGTATTGTATGAATATCTTTGGACATGCACCTGGCTATCTCGTTGTCCTGCCAAGTTTAATCCAGCTCTGTGGACTGGGTAGGGATCTGGTTCCTAAAGCATGATAAAGCACGACTTGTTTGTGACTGCAGGTCATATGTTTGTATCTGATGCGGAAAAATGTTTCCTATAAATTACATTGAAGTGTCATCTCGCCCCACCCCAAGGGAATAGACCATCGATGTGTTAATGAGATGTAATGTATATTGTCATTTGTCAACTTGGAAAATTTAGTGACCTCACTGTAATAGCTGTAATAGCGACCTCCGACCTCACCGTAATAACTGTAATAGCGACTACCGACCTCACCGTAATAGCTGTAATAACTGTAATAGCGACCTCCGACCTCGCTGTAATAACTGTAATAGCTGTAGTAACTGTAATAGCTGTAGTAACTATAATAGCTGTAATAACTATAATAGCAACTCGAAGGAAAAACTATAAAAGTTGAGCAGCTATATTTTTGATAGCTCTTTATGTTGTATCAAGCTGGAAATAAATCACTACATATTAAAGACTATTATTAGAAATACAGCTAATTTGGGGAAAACCCTATAGTTTGACTCGCTAAAATTTCTGTTTACATACCTATAGTGAGTTAGATTTCAATACTGGTATTATGAATGGTTGTTGCGTGAGATTAATCATCGATCTGTTATCGCGATGTTGGCAACTTTGTAGGATGTTCTGATCAAACCTCCCACTCAGCAGTACATGTCACACACGGCAGCCGGCAGCGTCCGTCAGGTGCTCTTCTGTCCCTATGAAGATGTGCTCGGCGTCGGGTCGTCCGCAGGATTTGAGAGTATTCTAGTACCAGGTCAGCTGCTGATTACTGTAGTCCACGGCACACCTCAGCAGGTGCTAGCTAGTGTGTGTTATTCACTGTGGCTGTGTCTTACTCAGGATCTGGTGAGCCAAACTTTGACGCCATGGAGTCGAATCCGTTCCAGACGAAGAAGCAGCGACAGAACCAGGAGGTCAAACAGCTTCTGGACAAGATACCCTCGCATCTCATCTCTCTCAACCACGGTATGTAGCAGCTGTAGTTGATGCGGTGTCACTGCTGACGGTGCTACCTTGTGATGGCAGCATTTGTCATAGTTTATCCAACATGAAGATGAAAAATTGATAGGTGATGGTCTTCCTCCATCTTGCAACCAGCAATTAGCCTAAATAGTTTCAGAGCACATGAAGTGGAGATTTTTGTGCTACAATAACTGTACTGGACAATAGGAAAACTGTTTTATGGTCAAACTTATTCAACTACTAAAGAAAGTTTTGATGAAACATGATTCACGTTGCGTTTCTGCCGGTATTCTGTGGCTGTTTCCTGATTTTTCTTGAAGACTAAACATTCATTCTGTATTTCCAGAGTCGATCAAAGATCTGCAGCCCACAGATGCTGTCATACCAGAGAAGAACGGCGTGCCTAAGAGGTGGCTGAAATACCACTACATACCGAGCAAGTCTATCATGGAGACTAAGAGGCGTAGGGTAAGTCCAGGCCCCCCTCCCTATGCTGCCACCAGTACTAGTAAATGCCCTACTGAGACTAGTGTTAATGACATAGGTCTCTCCCTCCCTCTCCTCTCCCTCTCCCCTCCCTCTCTGCCCTACTGAGACCAGTACACAATAAGAAAATGGCGAAGTGTTTCCAACGAAGGGTAGAGGCAAGGGGCCTCCAGGGTGTATTGCTTCCAGTAGTAGAGAGTGACGCGTAGTAGAGCAGCACCTAGCAGGTACCCGTCAGGTAGCAGCTGCAGCTGAATAAGGGGTTCATGGCAGTCCACACCCCCAACGAAGTCATTATTCAAGGCTGCATCGATCAATTAATGTGGCGTATGGCTTTGACATCCTCAGTGTCGCTATGATCTCCTGTAACCGACCTGCCAGCGCTGCACCGAGAGTTGTCTGTCCGGGCTCTCCAGTATTTAGTTACTGGGCAAAATTGGTATCATCAGTTCTCCTGTGGTCAGATACTGCAGAGCTGAGTTCCTATGTGGCAGAACCTTAACAGTAGGAGTGAGAGGGATTCTATCACATTGAGAACAACTCACCCTCCAGTATTTACTAAGTATTGTGTGGTCGGGTTACATAACGTTCATTGATCTCAATAAGTGTTGACTGGGTATTAGAGATAAATATTGGGGGAAAGGAGGAGTTAGAGGTGATAGGAGAAAGGATACTTTGCAGGTAGTGCTAGAAAGGAAGAGTTGAGGTAGTGAGAAAGAGAGTAATTTGATGTAATGGGAGAAGAGGAGAGTTGAGCTAGTGAGAGAAAGTGAAGGATGGAGAAGGTGGAAGGATGAGGCTGGTAGGGAGGGGGTGAGAGATAGAGGAAAGGAGGCAGGGAGGGGGTAAGAGAGAGAGGGCGGAGGGAGGGACGGAGAGAGAGAGAGAGGACGGAGGGAGGGACGAAAGTAGAGAAGTGATAAGCACACTAATTTAGTAGCACTGTGATGGTTGATTGTGATTTTCTGTACTTTAGGAGCTGCAAGGTAAGTTGGCTAAGGAGAAGAAGGAGAGACACAAGAAGATACAGGAAGAGAAGAGCAACCCCAAACCATACAACCCCTTGGACCGGTTCAAGTT
>ERZ1740065.2406-NODE-2406-length-11613-cov-11.181433_pt1 | contig 11613 bp, 13 predicted proteins | sample MGYA00581738_ERZ1740065 | MGnify/ENA primary metagenome ERZ1740065 (study PRJEB43018, sample SAMN04849749) | marine metagenome | isolation source: floating plastic debris | place: Pacific Ocean | collected 2008-09-01 | study: EMG produced TPA metagenomics...
CCCCCCCCCCCCCCCCCCCCCCCCCCCCCCCCCCCCCCCCCCCCCCCCCACCACCGCCCATATTACTTGAATTGTCTGGGTTACCTTTGTATTCCATGATGGGAGGTAGGGTGCCATCTGGGGTGCAGGAATTCTACTAGGTTCCTCCAATTCTGGTGACTACATACCAAGAGATTAGGACATTGAAAGGGTGAGAACATGTCTAGACAGGATAGGAAACCGATAACGAAGACACTCAATATACCCAGCTGTCACAATCACTGACAGTGAGTAAAATCACTTGACATATATCCACGGCAACAACAAAACAAATTTAACTCTCTGCTCGACGAAATCACAGCCTTGGGTGAGCATTCCGCTCACTTACATTATTACTATTGGGCCAGCTCTTTGCCATATCTTTAGTGGGAGGGATGATGCCCCTCTCTCGGATCTGTGTGTAGCCTTCGGTGGCACCATTCGCCTTCCGTCGTGGATTGCCTTGGCCCTTTCCCCATGGATCGTAGAATGGAAACGGTGCCTGCACAGAGATAATCAATAAGAAATAACCTGCTCATTGAACACCAAACGCTGACAGATAACAATATTGAACATTGATTGATATGCTGAACAAAAGACCAAGTAAAACGACGGTCACACGATATAGCATTATAGAGAATTCTTCAAACATCCCACACCATTATATCTTCACTTCAACAGCAACAGCGAAATATCTCATGAAAATTATTGTTCATCATTTGTTTTCCTCATTTGTTCTTAGAAACCAGAATACTGTATAGGAAGAGAAACTGAAGGGAAAGATCAGAAGCAGGAAAGCAGCAGATACTTACCTGCTGTTTGGGAGGAGGCCTTGGGAATGTGCCATTGATAGGGTCAATGTAAGGAATACTGTTATTCATCTAGAAATGGTGCGAGTCGGTAAATGATAGTACCAGCTTGAACAGAAACTAAGATAATAGACTGAACTGATAGCAGGAAGAGATGGAGCAGAGCACACAACATAGAGCACATCTATATAGATAAAACCGCTACTCACCGAGCTGATCTCACGCTCGAGCTGCTCTATCCGATGCTGCGTATCTCCCATCGCTCTATCCAGAGCGGAGTGACCTGCAATGACAGCGGTCATGCTGACTGTATGCTCACGTCACGAGTAGTGGAGGAAGCCACGTGCGGGTTTAACGATCAATAACAACACAGGCCAGCCATAGCAACGCTCCGAGGAATGGACCAATTACACGCTTTATGTAATTGACACCAAAGAAGACAATAGTTCAAGTAAATAAATGCGGAGTTTCTGCATGCCATGATCAATGGCATCTGACTGTGATTGTGTAGGTGTGTGAATCGGTCCCGGCCTGCCCCTACAGCCTTCATCATGCTTTAATTGATGAACAAACTTATGTACCAATACTTTTATTTTGAGGTTCATGCATGCCAGGTGAAAGCTGATGCTGACAGGCTACCTGGCTGGAGAGAACTGAAATACTCCTTGTTGCCTGGCTCCACTGTCTTGTTAGCAACTCTCCCTTTCTGAAAGGGAAACATGGGATAGATATCATCCAATCAACAGCCAGCAGTAAAACACAAAACAGTGACTTTACTTCTGAATAATGAGTAACTTCAAAGGTGAGTGACTGAAAGGCAGCGATCGCACTAGTGAACAGTTGATTTACACTCGCTGGCTAATTACAAAGAAAAGGAATTTACTTTATTTTCAAATGAAGTCAGAAATTTGCACCCACAACACATAGATTGAAATGTATAGAACACGTGTGAATCGCGATCAGTTGAAGCGAGATGTACGTGTAAGTGTGTACGTGTAAGTGTGTGCACGGAATGACCTGAGAAAGGGAGTAGTAGTGGTCAGGTTGACATGAAGCCGAACTGTACCGGTATATGAACATCACAAAACCGAAATTGAAATTGGAAACTCAGCGAGGCAGCTTTGGGTCTGAGCTCACGTCTGAAACCCAGTTGTTGCTGTCCCATAGGTCGTATTCAGTGAACTTCTGCCTATTGTGATAACAGCGATATGTTGGGGCACCTGCGCCAGGCTTACCATATGGCTGGAACATTTTAAGCCTTTCTAATTCCTGAATCAGTCAGTTTAGTGATAGGTCATAGGTCACAGGTAAGAGGTTAGAGGTGAATACGCTGGTGGACACACACCTCTCTACGCTGATTCTCGGCGTCTAACATCTGCTGCAGTTTCTGCTGCTTGAAGTAAGCGATCTCACGATCCGCTTCTGCTCTGCGTGACTCAAACTCTGCTGATCTAAAGTGACATACAGCTGCTCAGTAAACAAGCAAGCACATATACATATAATGTATGTACGTACACACATGTAAGTCTGAGAGACTTACTGGAATCGAGGCGGCTGATATTCGGTGGCGGCCATATTTTCGATGGCAGTCCTGCTGTGGGTGGCAGGCTGGTGCATCAGAGTGGGACGACCCGCTGCTGGACGGTCAGCTGCCGGACGGTGCGCCACCGGAGGTTGGCTGGGTTCCGGAGGTTGGCTGGGTACTGGAGGTTGATCTGGTTTAGATGGCTGATTGATATAGTCGTTATGGTGATTGTATACAGTTGGCTGACTGGTCACTGGAAGATTTTGGACAGCTGTAGGTTGAATTCCAGTCCCTGCATGAATAGATGAATGAGAATAATGACCAAATGGAGAAGCAGAGTGAGTAGAAGGTATAGGATCGGCACCTTGAGGCTGCTGCATCATGACCTGCTGCATGGTGATGGGATTTCTTGGTGACACCATGAAGTCATTGACATAACCTTTAAATCGATGGTCTGCCATCCATACTCTGTTATTTTGATCCAATTGGTAAGCTGACATCATTTCCTTCAAATCCTCTTTAGTAGCTGAAAAATGAAAGAGACATCAGTATATTGCATGAGATTTTGCCAGCATTCTAAACTTATGTAGCACAGTAGCTAAAGCAAAAACAAAGAATGAGCTGAAAGAGGGAGGGAGGGAGTGGAGGGGAGGGGGTGGTAGGGAGCAGAGAGATCGGGAGCAAAGAGGAGACAGAGAGGAGACAGAGAGGAGGCAGAGAGGAGACAGAGAGGAAGCAGAGAGGAGATAGAGAGGGGGCTAAGATGGAACAAATATGGAGCAAAGAAGGAGCAAAGTGGAGGTGGAGAAGGGGTGGAGAGGGGCTGGAGAAGAGAAAGAAAAGAGTTTGCATAACAACTTTAAACTGTGAAAGAAAAACAGAAATAGGCGGAAATAGGGTATGTGCACAAACTACACTAATAAATTAAATAAAGTCATTACCAAAGCCTAATACTCCATTCAGGTGCTGTCTCTGTAGCTTTGCAAGTAGACCGTTTGGAGTTCTACCCGTGGCATTTGCATTTTTAACTCCCTACGTGATTAGAGAATGAGAGGTTAGAAAACAAGCAGATGATCTAGCCATACTATGACTCCTATACTACATTCTGCAAAGCCAGAGCCGAAGCTTAGTCCAAGATATCTGTATTACATCAATGACGTATGTTAGTAACAGATGTGGTATAGATGTACTACTATGCGAATGAAAGGGCTGTCACATGAGTTCTTCCTCACCTGCATTATTATTGTCTTGCATGCTGATGGCTTGACTTTCAGAATCTAACTGCGCATTTCAGGTGCTATGTAAATTTCATTGGGTCATTTATCGACTGCTAAGTAGGGTCTGATGAGTTGCTAACTTAGGAGAGGCACTTGGATATGAGTTCTGCTCATTTGATTGGCTCATTATCGCCGCCCCTTCCATATGCCACCATGCTGTTGATAACGTTGCTAGACTACTAATCTAGATTACGATTTTGAGTCGTGCGTTTCTCAGATATGTACGAAGTGCGATTTCTAAAGTATTGCGAATTCTCATGATCAGGACTAAGGAAATTCCAATAAAAACTATTTCAGTTATAATTTAACGCATAAAAATTCATTCAACAGCATCAAGACTGGTGTAATCGGATGCAAGGATGGTACATGAAATTAGTTGGAAGCACTCGTGAAGGACCGCCGCATAAGAGCGCGGGTGGCTCGGTCGAGTAAATCGCAGGAAAATATCAGTGCGCATGCGGAGCCGGCATTCCGGACAGGAATATTTAAACGTCTATGCTTCTTTCCAATGAACAAGCGAAAGTGAAAATAGTCACTGTTTATGGTTTTTTTTCCTGGCTCCCTGTCGAATAGTGTGATTAAATGCTACATCTGTTTTCTTGTTAGAAATGGCTGAGAACGATCTTGTCACATTGGTATGGAAACATGTTATATTTTATGACTAAACCTTTACAGCAATTAACTTAGTTACAATGCGTTGTTTACCTGCAGGGGAAGATTCACTATTTTATGCGTGAAAGGTACTATGGACACGCTCAAAAAGAAGCACTTGAAGGTTTGAGAAAGTATGGCAATGACCCGGTGCTGAAGTTCTATTTAGCTGCTAACAAGGTTTTAGAAGGTATCCATCCACCTGCTTGACAATCGCATGTAGTTGCGTTGCATTTACGTGAAGACTTCGTTATTCATGGTAGTGTTTTCTACTATAGGACGTGTGCAAGAAGGAATATCTGATCTCGAAGTTATCAAAGATAAAAGGGACATTAATGTTTGTTCACTGTTGGCGCTCACTCACGCACACAGGCTGTGTAAGACAGTTGGTATGTACACTTGGAGTATCACCCTAGATGTCAACAGTGTTGATATGTAGGGTGATTCAGGTAGATGAAAACTTTTCTCAGACAAAGAAGCAGTGCAGGCATTAGATGCTCGCATCAAAGAGGAGAGGAAGCAGGCTGGGGAGTTGGGCCTTCTGTTCGCCGGACAGTACTTGTCTCTCATCAGCAAACATGACAAGGCCAGGGAGTACATTGACAGAGCCATCAAGCTCAACAGCAGCAATAAACAGGTTATCTCTCTTATAGATAAACGCCCTCTTTGATAAAAAACAATTCCAGTCAACTTCCAATCTATCAATGACTAACCGGATCTCTTGGCACTAAACTGATGTCCCGGATGAATCCATACATTCACAGGACACATCTTCAATCTCGCTGTGTCGCTGTGTCCCATAAATTGGAAGTGGACTGTCCTCGCATTGCTGATCCATATTGCGAGCAATTCATTACCAACATGATGTTGGTGTACGATCGAGTTGTTACTGACAACTGGATTGGTGATTTCTAGGCTCTCGTGGCCAGAGCCTGGTTGGAACTGGAATTGACAAAAGAGCAGGGAATAAAGAAGGCAACAAAACTGCTGGAGGACGCGGAGTAGGCAGTTTGTCATGGCAATCGCTGACTGTGTCATTGATTATTTCACCCGGACACTTGCTTTCCAGGAGTGACACACCCAATCCTGATTGGTTCTTCGCTAAAGCCCGTCTGCTAGAGCTGCGCAAAGTCTTTAATGGCTGCCTCGATGTCATCAACCAGACGGTCGTGACCTTCTCTAACTTTGTACCGGCTCTGATCGAGAAGATGAGACTGCAGATGGCTCTGCAGGACTGGGACCAGGTGCTCGACACCACCAACAGGTGACCTTCGAACTCTTCCTTCTACTCCTCCCAATGTTAGGCTGCTTGGGAGGCGTGGGGAGACTACTCTTTTCAACAGTACATCACAGCAAAGTAACATTATATTATCAGGATAATAAGTTAGAATACAGAGAGATGATTTAGAGATGAGTCAGTAGCGTATCAATCAGCGAGCGTAGTGGACACACCCTCATTGGTGATAGAATAAGCTCACCAGGCCGCATAGACCAAGCAGTCACTGTAATAACTAGGCTGATTGCTGTTTGGAAGGGAAGCTGGGATGGAGCACCTGCTGCTGGATATACAATGGTCTGATTGAGTAGAATAGCCTTAGTTCCTTGTATTACATTTCTTCATAATGAGCTCTACTATTACCTTATAACAGCTGATACAAGGAATAGAAGCATACAGCCAGGAGGTGATTAAATTCTGATACTTTTCAGTTACAGTATGATTATGGTCTGGATTAGGGTCTGGATTAAAAAAAAGGTTAAAAGGTTAAAATCGCAAGACTGTCTCCATGCTTTCACACTAAGAAATAAATGTGCCTTAAGGGCGAGGCTACCATATGCGGCGCCAGGTTGCTCTCAATTCTTAGGTAGGTTGGAGCACACCTGTGGCATGAGGGTCCAGCAGGAGGACTCAGTGGGATTCGAACCCACAACCTCTTAACACTTGCGTGTCTCGAGGCCCAGGCTCTACCACTGAGCTATCTCCTACTCCTTTTAGGACTGGATTAGGACTGGATTAGGACTGTGGTGTGTTTACCCACCTCTCACCACTAGTATCTACCTAGCTGATGAGCTTGGTATAGACTGAGGTCTTAATAACCTCTACGGTAATAGTGGGGGGAGGGGAGCTATGCCTCATTGCTAATCTGCCACGATATGTCTAGGAGGTGTTCGCTATGTTAATAGAGATTTGCTGGGTGACAGGTTTTGTTGTTGTAGAGCATTGCTGATAGACAGCAACTGTATAGAAGCGAAGAAATACAACATTCTGTACAGGCTGGTGAGGGAGAGCGCGTACGAGGAGGCGTGTGATGATATCGGCGAGCTGATTGCCACCATCGACCGCACTGAGTCAAAGAACGCCTATCTCTATGTCACCATCTCCGCTACATTCGCCCGAGTGGTTGGTACAGTTATAACATTCATAGCAGCCTCGTTATCATGACTGCCTCTCGTATGACTGGCTGCTTTAGTGCGGGAGGAATTCTCTAGTCCTACAGCAGTGTTATGAGATGATAGAGCGGGCTGTCTCCCTAGACAAGAAGGCCGAGTATTTCAATGAACTTGGCTACCAGCAATTTCTCAAGGTACTTTTACTGACTTTCACCCTTTCACGATTTTAGCGGGCTATTCTTACTATGCTGATATTGTTATTGAAAGTGTTCTTGTCTGGCTTCATGGCTCTTCTATACAGACTGCTGTACCATTGTCAGCTCTGCCATTCTGTCTGCCTGCATTGTGTCGATGGCTGGTATTGATTGATTCTATGTATTAGGATGATCTCCACGGCTCCATGGCAACCTACAACAAAGCCTCTAAGTACTCCGATGCCAGCGCTGACAGTATGGGTGGTGTGATACGGGCCCAGATAATCCTAGGGAACATCGAGGAAGCCAGGTCTAGCCTCGAGTTCCTCACTGAGCTGAGCAGTACGATGGGCCAGTCAGCCGTGAGTGGAGTAGATACAGACGATATTAATTATTTCTGTCTGTCTGTTCCGCTGAGTCGCCGGCTCTTGTAGGAGATTGTGTACCTGAAAGGAATAATGGAGCGTAAAACTGGCGCGCCCTCCGAGAGAATTATTGAGAAGTTCCAGGAGGCGATAACTCTTCATTTCACTGCTCTTAGAGGCATCCCCGTCGGATTCGTGTATTTCACTAACTTGAACCCTGAGTTCCTAATGAGGATGATAGTGGATCTGCTAGAGTACGCTCCCCAGCAGGTTCCCTATCTACTTGTACTATGCTGTGTTTGTCTGTCGCCTGCATTGCGTAATTCCGCCTCTTCTTCCAGCCTCCAACAGGAAGTGGACCACCCAACAAGATCCTCAAGATATGTTCGAGTTGTCTGGAGTCGGTGGTCCGCGTGGCACCTGGAATACTGGAGGCGAGCTATCTGCTGGCTAAAGCTAAGTATCTTCTGGGAGACAATGCGGGAGCTCAGGCTAACCTGAAACTGTGTCTCGATCAGGACTCCAGCTACACTAACGCACACATACTCATGGCCCAGGTGACGTGACGCCATTCATCTCTCTCTCTCTCTCTCTCTCTCTCTCTCTCTCTCTCCGGATGTACGTGTACTAGACTACCATGATTAACACTATCCATACAGATTCACGCGAGTCAGAACAACTTCAAAATGGCCAGTCAGTCCCTTGAGGTGGGACTGAGTTATAACTTTGAGGTGAGAGAGCATCCTCTCTACCACCTCATCAAGGCTAGAATCCTTACCAAGCAAGGTTTGTATACGCTATCCGCTGTCTCGCACTCTATTCTCTTAGTCGGATGTGTATCCAATAGACAAGTTTCCAGCTACACTATTCAGAATTGGGGGGTTGCCTTCTCTTGAAGGGCCAAAATTCATAAAAATTACAACGTAACTCAGCTATATAGTTGCAATTTAAACGGAGGCTGCCTTGATACAGGTGAGATCGAGGAGGCCAAGAAGACTCTGCAGGGTGCGATAGCTCTTCCTGGCATGAAGACAGTGGGTCGTAAGACCAGTGCCAAACGCCGTGTCAATCAGATTAGCGTCAACGACAGGGTATCCGTGTTCCTCGAGCTTGTACAAGCACACCTGTCCCTGAAGGAAGAGGTGAGGCTATCCAAGAGATAACATTCCTCTTGCTAGTACGTGATATGATGATTAATGTGGCGCTATGTGTGACATGATGTGGTATATGAAGCTGTGTGTTGTGTGACAGTGTATATGATGTGACAATGTGTGTGCCATGTGACGCTGTGTGTCATGTGACAATGTATGTGACGTGACACTGTGTATTCTACGTCTAGCCGGAGGCTGCTAAGATAATGCAGGATGCTGTGGCTGAGTTTGAGGGCACACCAGAGGAACTTCGTATCAACATTGCAAACGCAGACCTGGCTGTGAACAGAGGTGATATTGAAGGAGCTCTGAGCATGCTTCGAAACATCGGACCTGAGCAGGTAAGAATATCGTTTATCAATGTCTTCTCTCATGATATCATATAGAGTACTGTATATCCTGTTGTACGCAGGCGTACTTTGTCGACGCACGGGAGAAGATGGCACAGATATACCTGCATCACAGGAAGGATCCCAGGCTATACGCCGGCTGCTACAGAGAACTCGCCGAGAAAAATCCAAACCCGCAGACGCAAATGCTTCTCGGTGATGCATACATGGCGATACAGGAGGTGGACAACTCCCAAAAATGGATGATTTTTACCGAGAGGAACTTGCTTTGTTCATATCTGTTATTTGTGTGTTTTTAGACTGACAAAGCCATAGAAGTCTATGAAGCTGCTCTAAAAAAAAATCCGAAAGATGGCGCCCTGGCCACTAAAATAGGAGAGGCACTGGTGAGGACGCACCGCTATAACAAGGTGAGATAACTCTCAATATTCCTATCAGTTCATTTTGATGTGATGTATCCATTGGTGTCTCCGTAACTGTAGGCGATAACATACTATGAGCGTTCGATAAAGGGTGGTGGGCCCAACTCACTAAAGTACGACCTCGCCAACCTCTTACTGAAGCTCCGGAGCTATGACAAATGTGAGAAGATATTAAGCATAGCGATTGAATTAGAGAAAGAGAGCAATGAGTTTGAGGCGATGACGGATCGTACCCGATATCTGCTACTCCTAGCCAAGGTTTGTGGGCAATCTCTTTGACATTACTCACTCGTGGTATTTTGCAATTAGTTCATTGTCTGTCTGTTTGTCTGTATATTAGTGACTATAACATTACCATTTTTAAAGGTCTATCGAATTTGCGGAAGAGTCGAAGAAAGCATTCAGGCAGTGAACCAGGCTAAGGAAAACCAAGCAAGGTAAGACAACTCCCATCTCCAGTTGAGATCCAGACGTGAGTGTTGCAGTAATGGCGGTAATCGTGTGTATTCAGAGTACTGAGCAGAGCTCAAATGGAGGCTCCGGACATGCTGGCCACACAGAAGAAGGTGGCAGCGTCTATCAGCGCCGAGCTCGGCCAACACTCTCTCGACAGCAGAGACTATGTCAATGCCATCAAGTTCTACCGAGAGGCAGCCAGTCATGATGACTCAGACGGCAAGGTGAGGTGTCTGTCTGTGCCCGCCCGCTGGTAGCACCTGTCTGGCAATGGTGACTGAGTGAGAGGTGTGCGTTCTTTAGTATGGAATACAGCTGGCTAACCTGCTGCTGCTGACTGAGGATCTAGACGGCTGCCAACATCAGCTGATGACGCTTCTCCGCGGCGACAAAAACAATGAACAGGCCACCGTCATGATGGCTGACCTCATGTTCAGAAAGAATGACTATGAGCAGGCGACGTATCTATTTCAACAACTTCTGGACAAGAGACCAGGTACATCCTCCCCTCATACATCTTCCCCTTGTACACCATCCCCTCGTACATCCTCCCCTCATACATCCTGCCCTTGTACATCCTCCCCTCCTCTCCACCTGCCCTCCCCTTCCTCATCTTTCCCTCCTCTCCACCTGACCCCAACTGCTCTCCACTCCTTTCTCTCTGTACCAGTGTTGACCTATTTTTTTGTTTTCTGCTGTCCCATTTACAGGTCATGGTAGGGTGTTTAGAATTGCTCTATAATTTCTGTAGCCGTAGTGACCGTTTGAGTTTAGTTTCACTTCTATTAGTGACATGAAACCTGCAAGCGAATCATTACAATTGAAATCCCGTACAAGTAGAACAGAAGTAGTTAAAAATACCTTTTGTCTCCTTGTCTCTATTAAAAGGAAGTAACTGGTGCAGTTAAAGTACATGTTTTCATCTGCTAAACATGATGAAATATATGAAGCGTTGTGGGCACTCAGTGTGGAGGCTAGTGGAGGAAGGGCAGAGCTAGCTGTGCAAGCTTATTTGCTTGCTGTCAGTGTGTCATCCCTGTCTATGATAAGACGCCTCTCACGCTGCCTATGCAGCAAACAACAAACAGCCCAACTAGCCTCACTGAGGCAGCAGCACATCCACGTATACAAACAAACTACCGGCGTCTACAATTTCCATCCGATATTTTTGCACATAACGTGATACAGGCACACAACTCAGTCTGGAAATAGTAACTTTGTGTGCCACACACATAGTATCCACATCTGCCACGTCTATTACATGTGCCACGTCCACCACATGTACCACAGTTGACTGTAGCACCTAGTCTGTTGCAATGAATATATGTTGCCCATGTGCCTATACTCGGTGCTCAGTGCTGATTGGCTGCTGTATGTCACAGACCACTGGCACGCACTCAGTCGCCTGATAGACCTGATGAGGAGAGCCGGTCAGCTGGAGAACGCTGCTCAGTTCCTCACAAAGGCAGAGACACAAAACAGCAACGCCCAAATATCGGCTGGATTCAACTACTGCAAAGGCCTTCACCTTTGGTAAGAGTCAGGTGACCCATATTTAGTCTCTGTCAGAGCTGATATTTGACATGTGATTACAGGTACTCTGGAGATCCGAATGCCGCCATTAAGTGTTTCAATATGGCGAGGAAGGACTCTGACTTTGGTGCGCAGGCGACCTATGCCCTGATAGAGATCTGTCTGAACCCTGACAACGTGACGATCGGAGGCGAGGTGTTTGAGAGCATGAACCCTGAAGTGTAAGTCATGTCAAAAAGTATTGTCTGTCTGTCTGTCTGTCTGCATCGCTAGACACATTCCCATTGCCATACTTGGTGTATTCAGGGCTGATGGTGAATCCGAGAGAAATGTGCTCGCAGTAAGAACTGCAGAGAAACTCCTCAAGGTCAGTACCAAGATGGAATTTACTTACGTATGCACATGTTCCCCCTCTTCTACCTCCTCCCCTCCCTCACTTCCCTCTCTCTCTCCCTCTCTCTCTCCCTCCCTCCC
>ERZ1740065.2408-NODE-2408-length-11611-cov-10.527172_pt1 | contig 11611 bp, 12 predicted proteins | sample MGYA00581738_ERZ1740065 | MGnify/ENA primary metagenome ERZ1740065 (study PRJEB43018, sample SAMN04849749) | marine metagenome | isolation source: floating plastic debris | place: Pacific Ocean | collected 2008-09-01 | study: EMG produced TPA metagenomics...
TTTTGTCTCTCTCTCTCTCTCTCTATGTCTCTTTCTCTCTCTCTCTCTCTATACGTGCACATTTGGATGGAGTCCTCCACCTGACCGAGTATGCTTCCCTGGTACATGTAGGAGGAATTATCTATCCATCATAACTTACCTAAGCGCGTGTGATAGGAAAAGTGTATATTTTTAGAGTTATCTTCTCATAGCATCTTGCACTTCTCGCAATTTAGAGGCGATATTCGACTCTATTGTGGTAATATCTCCTGCGGCTATGCATGTTTTCTTATTACTTATGTTGTTCTCGTAAAGAGAGATCAATTCGCCAAAATGTCAGCCTCCTTGAAGAATCTCCAAAGGTTCTGCATGAAACAGCATCTTACAAAGTTTTTAGGCTGCAGGTCTGTTCATATTTAAGCTTTTATTTGATAGCATAATTTCTAGAATAGCATAAATATATAAAACAGTAAGTTGATGTCGTGTGAAGCCTGTAATGGCAGATGACTTAACCACGACCGGCCTCTTCGAGTAGGCAGTATGCAAGTTCGACTGTTATTCGTAGCACATACTTTTCATCTTCAAAGTTTTGTAGCAAGAATTAGTTTGCTAAATTGTTTTAATGATACAACTATGAGCATGAGCTCTGTTCGTAACTATCTTTACTGAAATTTATGTGGCTAAATATCGATTTACCAACACATATTTTGTTTCAGAGTTGACACTTCTCACCGCCGCCTGACCTACTGCTCCTATGCAAAGCCAGCATTCAATGATACGGTGGAAGGTAAATAAACTTTGAGCAGCGCTGCCAGTTTCTACATTTTCTGGATGGCTTTGTAAACCGTATTTACATGTATTATTTCGTATCTTGCTCCTTGATTCTGTTGCACTACTTTTTACTGCTTCTACCACTTCACACTACGGGTAGACCAGAAATCATTTTTTGACAGCTATCATTGTCTTCAACTTACATCGATATAGCATTTTTCCTTCTTTCTGTTCAACAGTAAAACCAATACAGCGGTTGCTAGTAGCCAACAGAGGAGAGATAGCATGTCGTGTGATGAGAACTGCCAAGAACCTTGGAATAGAGACTGTGGCTGTCTATAGTGAGGCTGATGCCAACTCACTTCATGTTGCCCTGGTAATAGCAATCTATAATCATGCGTGGGAGGTTTTTGAGTTAGTACTTATTATCTTTCATGATTTTGCTCTAGGCTGACAGTGCTTATTGCATCGGGCCGCCAGAGTCTCAGAAGAGCTACCTCGATAAGCAGAAGATTCTCTCCGTGGCCAAAAACTCTGGATCTCAGGCTATCCATCCAGGCTATGGCTTCCTGTCTGAGAATACGGAGTTTGCAGAACTGTGCAAGCAGCATGACATCACGTTTGTAGGTCAGGAGATAGGATTCTGTGATTGGTTGAGATTTTTTACACTTTTGCTGAAGGCAATCTATGAGACTCTAGGCGTATTTTAGGACCTCCTGCCTCTGCCATTAGGGACATGGGCATCAAGAGCACATCCAAACACATCATGTCACAAGCAGAGGTGCCTATAATAGCTGGTTACCACGGCGATGACCAATCAGAGGAGACACTTCTGCAGGAGGCAAAGAAGATTGGATTTCCTGTCATGATAAAAGCTGTTAGAGGCGGTGGTGGAAAGGTGAAGGCTCCAACTATCATTTCACTGGTTTCGTCTTACTGTGAGACCAGATCTTATTGTTATTTTAGTATTGTTATTATTATTATTTCCATAACACGGCGCTATAGCGGGAAGAATCTGGGGCGGACAGCAGCCTGTGGTCTAGACACACCAGTCTAGCAATAGAGGAAAAACTCCTCACACTATAAGCACTTTTCTGAGGATATGGGCTGTCCCTAATACAGCTGATTTCTGGGTAGTTTCCATAGTTTCCTCTATTACAATGACTGCTATCATCATTATTATCATCGCTATGATCATCATTATTATCATTGTTATTATACGTTATTCTTCCTTTATTTATTATTCAGGGAATGCGGATTGCGATGGAGGAAGAGGAGTTCTTGTCGCAGCTCTCCTCCGCCAAGAATGAGGCACTCAAATCCTTCAATGATGACATCATGCTTATAGAGAAGTTTGTCGTCAACCCTCGGCACGTAGAGGTCTGTTTGCAGTCTATGATAGTCCACGCACACAATCTACTGTAGAAGGGAATTTCTATGCGTGGACGATATTTGCGTTTTAGCATGTAGTAAAATATTTGCGATCCTACAAATTTTGCATTCTTGGTTCAGCCTTAGTTATACATAATGACATGGAACATAAATGCGCATAGACAACTCAATCGCAAATATTCTCAATACGCAAAATATTTCTATTCTACAGTAGTCAGAACCAGTTGGACTAAATGATTCCCTTTTTTGACAATTCTGCACAGGTGCAAGTGTTTGGAGACCAGCATGGCAACTATGTCTACCTGTTCGAGAGAGACTGCAGCGTTCAGCGACGTCATCAGAAGATTATTGAAGAGGCACCTGCTCCTCACCTGAGTGACAGCGTCAGGAGGAGCATAGGCGAGGCAGCAGTTCGGGCAGCTCAGGCTGTCAATTATGTCGGTGCAGGTGAGCGTCACAGGTAGACTGAGAGCCAGTGTCTCAGGTACACTGCAAGTGTCAGTGAGAATTGATAAGCTTATTTTGTGTTACTATCTGTATGACAGGCACGGTCGAGTTTGTGATGGACACAGAGCAGAACTTCTACTTCATGGAGATGAACACTAGACTACAGGTGGAACACCCAGTCACCGAGATGATTACTGATACAGGTGATTTTTCTCTCTCCTCTCCCCTCCCCCTCTCTCCTTTCTCCTTCTTGCCTTCTACCTCATATCTGCCTCTCCGCTCTCTCCCCTCATTCTCTCCCCTTCTCTCCTTATCTCTCTTCTCCTCCATCCTCTCCTCTCTCCCTCCTCTGCTCTTCCCCTCTCCTTCCCTCCTCCCTCCCCTCCCCTCCTCTCTCCTCCCCTCTCCCCCTCTCTCCTCCCCCTCTCCCCCCTCTCTCCCTCTCTCTCCCCTCTCTCCCTCTCTCCCTCTCCTGTACGAGAGTCACTGCATGAGCCTCTGTTAGCTATAGTCTCTATCTGGTTGAGATTTCTGTACAGATCTGGTGGAGTTACAACTGCGAGTAGCCTCTGGCGAGCCTCTGCCGTTCACACAGGATGACCTCACCATATTCGGTCACGCGTTCGAGGCTCGAGTCTACGCCGAAGACCCCAATAACGCCTTCATGCCCGGCGCGGGGCCTCTGCACCACCTGCTCCCCCCTGAGCTTGAACCATACATTCGAGTGGAGACAGGTGTCAGACAGGTATTTATCCCTCACAGGTCTATCTGTAACTAGACTACCTGAGACGAGCTAATAGATGGGTATTTAAAACAGGGAGATGAGGTCTCGGTGCATTACGACCCTATGATTGCCAAGCTGGTTGTTTGGGGAGATGACAGGAGGACAGCCCTCAATCGGCTCATAGCTGCTCTACAGAAATATCAGGTCAGCGTGGCTTGAACTCTAAATCCCTAAATCCCCCCCTATTTGATGACAAACTCGCTGTCGTCACTGCTGACCCGCTGCCATCACTGCTGACCAACCACCATCACTGCTGACCCTGCTACTCGGTTTCAGATAATTGGACTGAATACGAACATCAACTTCATGCTAAGCCTGGCACAGCACCCTGAGTTCCAGCTGGGCAATGTGCACACAGAGTTTATACCTCAGCATAATGACTCTCTCTTCCCGGCCAGGTCAGTATTACAGCTGCACTACCGGTCTCATAGCTCACCGGTTTCAGCAACTCTTCGCTATCACTCCGTATGAATCCATTCAGTAGATCTGACATGTGAGCTATGACATCATCGTCATGGCGTGTCCATGGCGTGTCACTTTGACAAACCAAATTATTGGGAGGCGTTTGGGCTGTGTTAGGATTGCTTTATGGCATCTCTTGGTGTCAACTTTCAATTCTCCAACACTCCTCAGCTGCGTGGACAAACCGTATCATCACTCAGACAGGGATTTCCATAGTTTGCTCACTAGTTACTCTCATCTCTCAACTATATATGAGTTTCCAGCTCCAGTTGGCCCCTGTTCAGAATTGGGAGTTGTCTTTTCTTAAAGGGCCAACATTTATATAAATGCACATGTCTAGGTAAGTGAGGTATTCCCTCGACTATAAGGCACATGTCTAGGTAAGTGAGGTATTTCCTCGACTATAAGACACATGTCTAAGGAAGTGAGGTATTCCCTCAACTATAAGGCACATGTCTAGGTAAGTGAGGTATTTCCTCGACTGTACAAGCTGTGTCTAAGTGTCTTAAATTTATCTTCATCTGCTGGATACTAGTTGACAGTAATTCACTCTGGTGTCTAAGATTGGATATGTGCAGCCGTGCTATACGAGTACATATCAATGTCTTTGTAGTATGTAGGTGAGCCTTAACGCCTCTGAAGCATACATTTATACATCTTATGTAGTTCATTGTAGGTCATTGTCACGTCATTTGAGGATAATCTAGGAGGGTAACGTTTGAAAACTTCAGTATGCGTACAATGGTTTACATGTTTGTTACAGAGAGTTGTCTCACCATGAACTCTGCCTTGCCATAGTATCGTTAATCTCGAACCGGCGTCAAGGTCACGATTCTTCGAGCTCGGTGTTCACGTCAGTTGCGCCGTCGAGCCGACTGAACCACGACAAGCAAGAGCTGATAACTCTTAGACATCAAGAATCCGGTACCAGCTGCAGTTCCTCATGGCAGAGTCTGATAATTAATCCCTTGGGATGTCAATTGATTCGATGCCATTATTTGTAGATATTCCTGTCTGGGTCACATACCATGCCGACGGTTCAGTGACCGTTACTCATAAGGAGACTTCGTGTCGCGTCACGGGACACGTGACGTCAGACTGCGGTAGACAGACTGCTGTTATCGATACAGGCGATGTCAGGCTGTCATGTGATACGGTGGTGCAGGATGGCAGCATCTATCTGTTCACAGAGGTCAGAGTTCATCTAATAATCTGGTCATGTTGGCTGCTGATTACCGCATTCCCTCAACTATGTGCCGTACGGAGACGGAAGTTACTATGCTCCTATGCAGGGCTTTGTCCAGTCATATTATCGGAATGCAGAATGCGTATCTCATATGACTACCCATCAGTTTCCATAGAACGCGTCTGTCTGTGTGTCATCTAACTTTCCACACGGGTATAGATTAAATACCATAGATATGTAAGATTGGAAGTTTTTATCGCATGGAAGCTGACCGATGTTCAGCACGAGTGTGTTTCCATGAGATACATTGTCCACGATAAACGGCTGCATGGAAGCATAATAATGTATGCTTCCGTGCAGCTGTTGGCTTTAGAAGTGCCAGCTTAATCTGATGCAGTACAACTTAGTTACTCAACTCTTAGCCCGCAAACTTAAGATTACCTCACTTCCTTGAACACCTGTGTTGTATAATCAAGGAAATACAGTACTAAATTTCAGTCAATGAAAATGGGCCTTTAGGAGCGTTTTCTGTGACATTATGACATCGATCCATAGTGTTTTCGACGATGATATAAAGTTATTTTTGTGCTGTTGGTGGCTGACACAGAGCTTCCATCGCTATATTGAGCAACCTTTATCTGTGAGCTACAGCTGCTCTCTATGTAGAGGCTTCTTTGTTCTTAGGTTGCAGCAACTGATTACAACACCTTATCAAAAACCCTTCCTTCTAGATTGTTCTTGTTTAGAGTTTGCTAATGTAATACCGTGCCCCCCATTGCAGGATATTTAACTGCTTTATCATAGCCCTATATCAAGGGCCACCTGATGTCACTGGCCACTGTTGTCACATAACATCATAACTTTCCACTTTTTATAGCAAAACCTTGTCCATAAAAGCTCGGATTTTTGCTACGTTTTCACTGTTATGAATTGTTGCAGCCTCTCTTACCCAGTAGTTTGGTGGGAGGATTCTATGGGAGGCTGCTGTGGGTTTTGTGCAATTCTAGCTATCAGTAGATTTATCACTTTATTTTGGTATGACATAACACTGCGTCATTGGAGCAAAGTTCAGTTCAGTTCCTGCATTAGTTCAGAGCTCCTGCGTTAGTCCAGAGCTCCTGCGTTAGCACCTGATGTTGAAACCTGCACAGTTCAGCGAGCAGTTGGTATAGACCCCCTGAGAAAATAGCAAAGGTTGAAAAATTACCTGATAGCTATTAGGTACTTTGTTGACCAATCTATAGGTAACAGAATCTGCCAAAGCCCTTTAATCTATCCCGTACTGCTGTCTGAGTCTCGATGACTCTAATACCGGCTCATCATTCCTGCACTTGGGTGGGATCATAGATTATTATTTGGTCTCTTGAGATTTTTGTCATTTGGGCATCAGAAGCACAGCGGACAGGGTGAAGTTGATTCATTTACTTCTCTGTATACTATCATACCTAGAGACATAGAAGACTTGTAGGGAGGAGCACACAGCTCACCTGTACACATAACCTCCTTCATATGTATATGTATATACCTACTGCTATAGTTCCCTTATCTATAGATATACTTCCTCAATATGCTTACCTGCAATGACACTTATCCGCAACGACACTTACCCGTGGCAGTACATACCCGTGGCGACACTTACTTGTTGCTTACGTCTACGGATATGTGTTGCCTGCATTTCATCAGTCTATCAATGCTGCCCTCAAGAAAATTAATCTCATTTCAGAGTGGTCTACTGGAGTTGTCCCTCCCTGTTCCCAAATACCTGACGTCTCAGTCATCAGGCGGTAGTGCCGGCGACGCTGTCGCTCCGATGCCGGGAGTGATTGATAAAGTCTATGTGCAGCCTGGCAACCATGTTGAGGAGGGGCAGCCAATGGCTGTCATGATCGCCATGAAAATGGAGGTAGGAAAACCCGGAGTTGTCAGCTCCTGCTGTATTTATTCTGAGGCTGAGTGGTCAGGTTACTATGTGTTGTCAAGTAATTGTGGTAGTCTGAGAACATAAACATGTGTACAATTTATACTGTAGTAGTCCGAGAACATAGGCATGTGTGACCAGATAATTGTCCTGAAACCTCAGCAGCCGCCTTCTGTGCAAGTTTCCATCCATTAGTTTTGTTGTGTTTATTTCATAGTATGTGATCCGAGCACCAAGGGCGGGGGTTGTGGACGCCGTCCCGTACGCAATTGGCACTACAGTCAGCAAGGGCGCCAGGCTCGTCCATATGAAGGCTGAGGACTGAACACTCTCATACTTAGACAGTGCCCACCCTTCTACCAATCTCTCTCTCTCTCTCTCTCTCTCTCTCTCTCTTTCTCATCATTATGGCGTTGGTGTTCGTCCATTGCTACCGATTTCGTTGTTTTCAGCATATGAATCAAATATTGAAGGAATATCACATGTGTTTATTATCTAAGCATAGGTGATGATAAGTCTAATATAAGGTTGTTCTGACAATACAAAAGTCTCATTTGACCCATCGTAGACATTGAAGAGGGTGTGCTATTGACCCACAATTTTCCTGGAAAAATGATATCAGTTGTGCCTGTGGTGGTGAGGTAGAGATAAGTATAATATAATCGGCCCTGCATTCATTCAGCGGTCAGTGCCGTGTTGAAGCAGTTTAGTGCCGTCGAAGTGAAAGAAGAGAAGCAATGAGGTAGGAGCAAGAGAAGTCCGATTCTCTATGTGATCGCTTGGTGAATGTGGTGCGCATGGTGAATGTGGCAGGCGCACTGTACTCGTGGCTGTGTCTGTTTTATGGGTTGCAGATGGGTAGTCTCCCCAGGCAGCGTGTTATCTTCCCCAGTCTGGTCAGGGCAAACAGTAATTCCTGAGTCAAACCTGTAACGAATTGTCAAAGTCATCGTCTCGGTCCGGCTGTTTGCACCTTTGATGATTGAGGCTTCTAGGCTCAGACGAGGAACTTTGTTTCCAATCTTTCCCCTTTGATGAGGCTTGATGTTTAGCAACATACTGCAATTACCTATCACCTGTCTGGTTGTGTTGCAACGCTGTCTATCTGTTTTCAATCTACTATGTACATACACTACATTTGTACTATATACTTGTACTAAATTTGTACTATACATATGTACGTATACTACATTGGTATTATGTCGTGCGTATACTACGTTGGTGCTATGTAAGTGTACAATGAAGTTGAAGTTATACTTCTGTTGGTTGATGTTGATGTGCTGCCACACACTCTCCTGCTTGAGAAACTGCAGTCGCCAATGTGGCACAGCAACTCCCTAACGTCCCCCAGAAATAGCCCCCAGTTCTTCACTCTTCCACAACCCGACTGCAAATGGCTAAGTTCAGCCGCCACTTTACGGTAGAGATGCCGAGACACCCGCCCCTCATCTTCTCCAATCTAGAAATGGTAATTTTAGTCACGTGACGGTGCCTGTCAGCTAATGGGTCACATGTACTTTATACTCACCCGGTCATTTCGTATCCAGGTGTGCACCGTATAGCAAGTGAAGTCTAGGCTCTGACCAGGCAAGTCGTAGTTTTTCTGACGGATACAGAAGTCAATGGGTGATCTATATGTGTACGTACGAAGTGTATTGTCTGCTAACCTCCTACATTCCTGTTCTTACCGTTAGATTTTTGGTTTGATTCTCAATCAATTTGGCCCAGCGGCAGAGGTTCCCAGTATACGCCGCCCTGTTGTATTCTGCGTTCACTAACCGTGATGTCATTGCTATGGCTACGAATACCACTGCAATTATACAGCAGACGTAAATAACAGTCATCAGCAAAAAATGTATCATGGTTTTCGTACTTCTACCTAACCAATGACTTCTATACTGCCATAACCTCATCAGCAGAAAATGTAGCGAGCTAAATCTTGTTTTCAATCAGTATGTCCACTATGTTCTGTGATCCTCTAAAGATGGTGAATTTATTGTGAACACGAGTTTTGCATTGGAAAATATTCCTAAATGAAAAAAAAGCTGTTTGGAAGTGATTTTGATAGACTCGCTAAATCTATCCAATTATTCACAGCTGAGAATAATTTTCAACCAGAGCCTAGGATATGTACAGAGTATGTACAAGATATGTACAAAGGATGTACAAGGTACGTACAGAGGATGTACAAGGTACGTACAGAGGATGTACAAGGTACGTACAGGTACAGGGTATGTAGCAAATGTCAATAATAGAATTCTTTTGCGGCAGATTGAGTTAGTGACAAGTTAACTACTAGGATGACGCTGTCCTTTGGTAAGCACGTAGGCAGCGAATGCCGCATCGAACTTTGACCCGTACGTAACGGTAAAGATGGCGGTGGAGCTTATCTGACTGACTGGATGCGGAAACTGAAATGCATCTCGTCTCTACTTCCTACCTGAAATGAAGAGCTGTTTCCACCTGCAGTACATTCTTGGAATTCAATCTTATCATTCACCAGAGGACGGATACGGCAAGGTTTGTTGACAATCGTACTTTTCTAAGTAACGCTTCAGCGAGGGTTTGCAGGCCAATGCACAATGCTGCTCAGGTCGGGGAGCAGGTCTTTTATACATGGCGCCTCCTGGTGTCGTGGAAGCCACGCCTTGCAAAATTACATCAGTGGCAAGTAACATGACAAAACTAGTTTCATCAATTTTTTGGGTGAGAATTGTGATTGAATGAAACTGACCAATAGGATAGCAGCATGCTCTTGTTTCCAGTCAGATAACTGTGCAATAAACAGCTTGTTGTTTTATTGGCGTGTCGGATACGATTACATAAAGCCAGTGGCTTATCAATGACTAGGATGCCATTGGACAAATAAATATTGTCGCACTTGGGGGGTTATCGATAGGGGATTGGGGTAATAGATACTTTTGGTGGGATTTGACCAATGGATTGGCTTAGATAACTACTTATAAGTGAATTTTAGACTCTATGAGTTAGTAAAAGGACTCAACTTTCAACCAAGTAATATCTATTCTTACCATATTGATGCATCTGAATTTTGTCTGAAGAAATGTTGTAACTACTGCAGCTGTGAGCAGTGTAATTCCTCTCACTGGGGGTGATGCTGGATATTGACCTCTCAGTCACTGGAGAGCAATGGTGATGTCACTAGTAGGTATGACATAATGATAGTCCACAATATTTTTAGAACGTTGACCTGTTGGTCATAGCTTCACCTCTAGTTTAGACATCTCAAGCTGTGACATATTTAGTGCCCGCCAGATTTTGTGATATGAGATGTGTTAGTAGTGGAGGCCTCCACCACTCCGGTTTAGGCGTAAACATTTGTCAGATCGCAGATGGTTCAATACATCGATGACAAGCTTTCGGACCTGAAGTAGTCGAGATTCAGCTGAGAGGCTGTAGCCCTGAACTTTTGGCAGTTAGAATACTGGACCTGCCGTGAAAATACAGGAGACTTGTCATCTATGGCAGCGATACAGCATGTGGGTGTCTGCAAGGAGGAAGTGACATAAGATGGCGTAGTGCAGTTACACATATTACCCTGACAACAAGGAAAACCCGGGGAAAACTATGCAAGAATGGTGAATCACTCAGCCGTTTCATGAATGGACATGAGTCTTATCTATTGATGAGGCAGTGCAATAGTATCATAAGCTGTAACGAGTGGGCTGCAAGCACCTCTCTTATCTAGATCTCAGTGATTTCATTCCAGAAGTTGTGAAGGGGAATTTTCCATCCCAATCCAGAATCCAAGTAGTGACTGGCCGAATTATGATCCGCGTATTTTAGCACTGGGTTATCTAATGTGGTATGGCAAGCAGGAAAAATTTGGCAAATTGCCAGCTCAATCACAATACGGGATATGGCCAGACATTGGATTTGGTAGAGTTGCAGTTCTGCCTATGTCACTTACTTATGTCTTTGGAGATTCTACTTGCGTCCAGTCAGATACAGGAATTGTCTTTTATGTAGGGAAAAGCAGTGGATTTTGGGTAACTGTGAGGTTGAGGTTGTAGCGACGGTTAGTTAAGACATCTTAGTAACATGTTAGTCGTTCCTTGTAGCCTACTCCTAGAAAAGAGTAATACTGCTGCTTAGAAAAGAAATCTTCCATCAGCAATGTAACGACTGACTGAAACAGATGAAGATCTTCCTGTTTTCCCATGATACTCCAGCTTTAATATTGAGGTTAGGGTAAAACCGACTACAAGAGATCAATTTTCCACAGTCGCAATGACTTCCTCCACAGCAGTTCTCAGTCTATCTATAGCCTTATTTTCCAACACTTAGGTTAGACTGCTCAGATTCCAATTTACAACTTCCTGTGTGAAATGAAGACTGCTGATCACAAATTGGCAATTTTTCCTGTTGATTACGTATGAAATGAGGTCAATCGTGTGGGTATAGACGTACCTACAGAGAGATAATACTGACCACTGGTGCTGATTCATAAGTCATAAAACAAATCTTTCCTTCAGCATAATAGTTCCCCTTCCATAGTCACTACCTTGTCCCTTCTCATTTCCCCATGTATAATATACACTGCACAGTTACATAATATCTAACTGTACAGTGTGGACACTCCCTCCCTCCCTCCTCTCCCTCCCTCCCTCCTCTTCCTCCCTCCCTCCTCTTCCTCCCTTCCTCCTCTCCC
>ERZ1740065.2409-NODE-2409-length-11609-cov-11.663060_pt1 | contig 11609 bp, 10 predicted proteins | sample MGYA00581738_ERZ1740065 | MGnify/ENA primary metagenome ERZ1740065 (study PRJEB43018, sample SAMN04849749) | marine metagenome | isolation source: floating plastic debris | place: Pacific Ocean | collected 2008-09-01 | study: EMG produced TPA metagenomics...
ACTAATAATAAGTACTGGTACTAATAATAAGTACTGGTACTAATAATAAGTACTGGTACTAATAATAAGTACTGATACTAGTACATAGTTTACTAACACATGTTACTATGTAAATAGTAAGGAGGAGGACGTTTACTCACTATAAAACTGATATCTGTATTGCAGACATTGACAGTTGGCTGATAGTCATTTCTACCCTCATGATAGATGTTTATTCCCATTTATACCTGTTTTCTTGACCAGTTATGTAATATATCAATGGATTAGTTGTGATGCCCTCGGAGAGAAGAAGAGCTCAGTTACCCATAATTCCTATAGCTCATCTGAATAAATTTTCTACCTAGCCTCTTATCATTGGAAGCTCAGGTTTTCTCTACGTCATACTGATTTCATTTTTTGTTTCCAGGGACACGATATGACAATGAGTTTGCGTGTCCTAATGGTACGTACCGTAACGATACGGGCGGAGTGTCGGTGTCAGACTGCTACTCCTGCCCAGGTGGTTATTACTGTGACGAGTGGGGTCAGACGTACTATTGGAAGCTGTGTCCGCCTGGGTAAGTTTTTACATTGCTATGGTAATACCACACTGCAAGGTCACTCGGTACACTCACCATCCCTCTGGTGGCCAGCTTCTTCTGCAAGTCCGGAGCCGCGTCCGCAACACCATCTCAAGGCGACGAGGAGGCAGACCTATGCCCACCAGGACATTTCTGCCCTGAAGGGACGTCCCAACCAGAGAAGTGTCCCTCTGGTTCGTTCACTGCCGCGTCTGGACTCCAGAACTCCAGCGAATGCTCTCTCTGTACAGCGGGTATGAAGTCATACTGTCCTGCCAGCGCTTCATATCTTTCTGGTCTGTCACGGCTGCTCTGTTTGTGTAGGAATGCACTGCACTCAGCTCAACCTGACCGCTCCTGATGGACCGTGTGACGCGGGCTACTATTGCCCCGGCTCGTCGGACAGTGCCACTCACTTGCTGTGTCCCAAAGGCTATTATTGTGAGCAGGGTAGTGATCAACCCAGCCCGTGTCCTCAAGGTACAGAACGCTCGGGTGCTGAGGCTAGCATCATTGCTCTGTTTTAATGCTATGTCTGGGTGTTCAGGAACGTTCTCCAATGACACTGGACTCCAGGCAGCATCTGACTGCATACCCTGCCCTGCCGGTAGTTACTGCGACAACTCAGCTCTGAGAGCTCCGGTGGGAGAGTGTGGTACAGGCTATTACTGCCCCACTGGCACTGTCGACCAGCAGCCATCAGGAACTCCCTGCCCAGTCGGCCATTACTGCCCCGGAGGTGACGCGATGCCCATACCATGCGACAACGGAACCTACGTAAGTATCGACCTACTGACCAAGTATATGCTGTGCCCTTCACATTGATTGAATCTCATCACCTAATGTAGGTCAACTACACCCACGCCTCAGTCTGCATCTACTGCCCAGCCGGCTTCTTCTGTATTTCCGGGGGTCTGCTGAACACGTGCCCTATGGTGAGTCGTCTTCCCTTGTGTGCTGGACTGACTCTGCCTTTGCGACAGTTTCATTCAGTTGACTGCTGATTGCAGGGCTACTACTGCCCGGAGGGAACGAACTACGACTACATGGCATGTCCGCGCGGCACGTACCTCGATCAGACTGGCGCCACCTCTCTCGACGACTGCAAGCCGTGTGACGGCGGGAAATACTGCGCTGAGGAGCACCTAGCAGCGCCATCTGGTGAGTTATATAGTCAGTGAGTCAGGCAATGGTGGCAGACGTTTAACTGACGTGGAATCCGTGATTAGGTGACTGTGCGGCTGGACACTGGTGTGTCAGTGGCGTAGACCGGCCCTACCCCCTGAGCAGTAACTACACCGCAGACAATGTGACATGCTATAACTGGGCGGAGCTTGGATATGGAGGTATGGAGAGACTGACCAGCTCTCTAAGCTAATTAGGCCCGCTGTGATAATGCACTGTGATACTGTCGCCTTCAGGTGTGTGTCCCCCTGGACACGAATGCCCCTCTGGATCCATCCTCCCCACACCTTGTAGCCATGGAACATACTCTGAGAATGAGGCCAGCTCTAGCTGTGATCCATGTCCAGCAGGTAAACTGAGTTGACCAATTACACTCTGAGTTATAACCTGATATCAAATCAAGGACTCCTGTTCTAAGACTACAAAGCTTCGAAATAAATTAGTAACCCGTTGCCTACGGTAACTGAACAGGTTTTACATGCCCTTCCAAGAACTCTCGTTGCTCTAATATGGTGATGTTTCCTTATATATTGTGTGTAGTGCAATATGTAATTCCTTGAAGTCATAAGGTTTAGTTTAGTAAACCTCATTGCTATCTTGATAAAATATCTTTGATCCAGCGCCATTTCTTTCTCAGGATATTTCTGTCTGTCGACGACATCTAACTACACTCAATACGAGTGTCCAAGCGGGCACTTCTGTGAGCAGGGTACACAGTCTGAGAAAGAGAATCCCTGTCCCGCAGGTACTTACAACAACGTTACCCGGGCTACCAGTGACACATTCTGTCTAGACTGCCCCCCTGGCATGTACTGCGACAATCAGGTATGTTGATAGCACTGTCATGCCACCTGTCTCCTATTGCCATATGTGTCATATGTGTCATATGTGTCATCTGTTCCTATCTCGTAGGGTCTCACCTGGCCATCAGGCGAATGCCATGACGGTTACTATTGCGATGGGGGCAGTTCTACTCCCACCCCATCTGGATCAGGCGGTGACAAATGTACCTCAGGCTATTACTGCCCCACTGGAAGCTCCGCCCCAATGGAGTGCAACCCGGGAGAGTACTGCGCGTCAGACTACCTAAACTCAACATCAGGAGCCTGTGATCCAGGCTATTACTGTACCGCAGGTGCCTCCGTTCCTAACCCGACCGACGGTTCTACGGGTACGTGTCTGCCCCCCCACCATCTTTCATGTTAGTAGCCAGGTCTGGTTCAACGGTCACATATACTTATCTATCCCTCAGGTGATATATGCCCACTCGGTCACTACTGTCCTGAGCAGAGTGACTCTCCCACCGCCTGCTTATCGGGTACCTACCTCAACTCCACAGGAAACGCCAATGCCTCAGACTGTATTTCTTGTCCTCCAGCTTTGTACTGTCAGGGCCCGGGTAACGCCGAGCCCTCCGCACCGTGTGCAGCTGGCTACTACTGCCCTGGGGGCCAGTCTTCATCCACCCCTGCTAGTTACATCTGTCCGCAGGGCCACTACTGCGTAGAGGAATCAGCTTGGTGAGCTAGCTCTACCTCAATCCCCAATGATTTCTGTCTCACTACATCTCATCTCACGCTGTGCAATCATTGCCTCCATCTCACTACATGTCACCTGACACTGTCCAATCATTGCCTCAGTCTCAGTGCATCTCATCTCACACTATCCAACCATTGCCTCTGTCTCACTACATATCATCTCATACTGTCCAATCTTCGCCTACGTCTCTCTCAGGTACGAACGCTGCCGGAGCGGCAGCTACCAAGACGACCTTGGTCAGAATACGTGCAAGGATTGCCCCGCGGGCTACTTTTGCGATAACAACCTTGACCCTGTGGTCTTGTACAACACCTCGGCGTGTCCGACAGGTAGGATGGATAGATAGATATGCTTTATCTGTTACTTAGAGCTAGAGGGACTAAACCACTCCATTGAACTCGGATACTGTGAACTGTAAACTCTTTGGTTTAGAAATGTGTAAATTTGTATCATTATCGTGTAATCTCAAATGTTTGCAGATGAAAGCATTTATTATCTTTACTTGGGTTTGAGTGATTAACTTTTACCTAAGCTATTGCTATTATAGTGATTGTGCTCGAAAAACGCGTTCAATATCCCGCCGCAACACTTTCACCATTTACAGCGTATTACTGATTGAACAAGATAGCTGTATAAACAGTGATGTTGTGTTCCTTCCCAGGGTTCTACTGTCCAATCAACACGACATACGCCACACAGTATCCTTGCCCAGCTAGTACATACAGCAACATCACTCACAGGACGGATCTGTCCGACTGCCAACCCTGCTCCGCTGGCCGGTACTGCGAAACAGACGGACTCTCGGAGCCTACCGACCTCTGTCACCCTGGTATGAATATCTTATCATATATATTGTACTCGTCTCTTAGTAGCCTGTGATCTATAATGAGGTGTGTTTCAGGCTATTACTGCACTAGCGGGTCGTCTAGCCCTACACCCCCTGACGGTGCCAGTTATGGAATATGTCCCACAGGCTTTTACTGTGAGGAAGGCACGTCACTGCCTGAACCCTGCCCTCCAGGGACCTACAGCAATGATACAGGTGCTCTTTCACACACTCCTCTCTGCTGTGCCCTCTCATCTGCTGCATGTAAGTCATATGACGTCTGCTGTAGGTCTGCAATCAATCAGCAACTGTCGGAACTGCACTGGCGGTCTCCACTGTCCTGACTACAACATGACTAGCCCCGGAGGCAGCTGCAGCGCAGGTAAAACCACTACTCTTCACATGTTCATGTAAACCAGTGTGAACTAGTATGCTATCTGCTGCTGTTTTTCTAGGCTATTACTGCCCATCAGGCTCCTCCTCTGATACGGAGGTGCAATGTCCTACTGGTTCTTACTGCCCAGGAGGGGACGACTCTCCTATACCATGTGCGGCGGGCACATACTCGAACACTCCTGGTTTGTCCAGTCAGTCGCAGTGTATTAATTGCACGGCTGGATTCCATTGTCCGTCTGCCGGTATGACGTCTGCTGGCGGGGAGTGCTGGGGCGGTTTCTACTGCCCGGAGGGGCAGAGCTCTCCCAACCCTCAGGAGTTTGTATGTCCGCAAGGAATGCAGTGTCCCAATGGCAGCGCCCTCTATCAGGTAACAAACATGGCCTAAGGAAGCACAGCCTATTCATTGATATGTACTGTGAGTCTAATTCAACAGTAAAACTTGATTGATTTGTCAACTAAAGTTTTATGTTTCTTTCCCTGAACCCTGTCCTCCAGGAAATTTCTCTCGCGCAAGTTCTGCAGAAATATATGTTTACCGTCTCCCAACTATTGCATGAAAGATCCATGTAAAGGAAAACTTTCAACTTTAATTGTCTTGAACTGCCTAGAATGACGGAAAATGCAAAAAACTAGATGGGCACAAGAATTCCCTGTTTGCAGTACTTTTCTATTTTGCTCAGCTTTGTGTGAGACTTTGAGCGTTGCCACTCCGGTTTGTGAACTGTGTGTGCGAATGAGGCGGTACGACCTCTGTCATCTGTCTCTGTAGGCATGTGCGGATGGCTACTACACAAGCGTGCCTGGAGAGAGTGAGTGTACAATCTGTCCTGCAGGCGCCTATTGCCTCCCAGTCACACCGTCAACTACCAATGAGACAAACCTAGTCTGTCCAGAAGGTTACTACTGTCCTGAAGGTAGGCTGTCTCTCCGCACCATCAGGCTATAGTCACATGACATACACCATCACTCCGCTGCATCGCCGCTCTTCCGCATCGCATCCTCCGTTAAGACTTACTATTCGTGTCACGTCTGCAGGTACAGGAAGTGACTGGAGAAAGTGTCCTCTGGGCACATACTCCAATGAAACAAGCCTCTCTCAGTCGAGTGAGTGCATAGCCTGTCCCGGAGGCATGTACTGCGGTAGCGCAGGTATAACGACACCCTCAGGCTTCTGTGATGCAGGTAAAATCCAGAAAATTCTCAATTTCATCAAACCTCCGTGATGCATGCGCATAATACACCTGTGTATTTAATAAGGATATTACTGTACGTCGGGCGTGGACCGTGCCGACCCCTCGGCCGGCAATGAAACTGTCAACTGCTCGTGTCCAGAGCAAAGCGTCTTCACCGGCATTGGCGGAATCTGTCCTAACGGTAAATGTCCTGTGATGATAGGCTCGATGACGCTGCCTTACTACTTGCTTATACTATATCGTGTTTATTTAGGCTCGTATTGTCCTTCTGGCTCTGACCTGCCAATAGCCTGTGGTCCTGGCACCTACTCTGACGAGGAAGGATTGTCCACCTGCAAGACGTGCCCTGAGGGCTATTACTGCCTATTGGGTAACTGTATGGATATCAGGTAATTTTTACCCATGACCCGATTCTAATTGTGTCACCGCCATTGCAGGAGCTGATGGATTCGTGGAATCCGCTTGTCCTTCTGGTTTCTTCTGTCCAAATGGTACTCAGTCTGCCAATGAGAACCCGTGCCCTCCCGGCACATTCAACAATAGAACTCATGCTACGGACATATCTGACTGCGTGTCTTGTACTGGCGGTCTCTATTGTGAGGGATACGGGAACTCAGAGCCCACAGGCCCGTGCACGGCAGGCTGGTACTGCACGGCGTCTGCTGAGAGTGCCAACGACACGACAAACGGAGGCGACTGTCCCGTTGGACACTACTGCCCTCTAGGATCAATGGGTAGGCTACTACCATACCCTATCGCTAATGTCATTGCTTCGTGAGTGGAAGGGTGTTTAGAGGTATTTGCACTGCATGTTTGTCTACGATCGAGTAATGTGAAGGCAGTCTGCTGTTGAATCACATGTATAAGTTTTATGTCGTTTTTTATCAGCCGATTTCATCACTTTTATGTTTATTTTACAACTGTGAGCATTTTTCTACACCTGGCAGTATTTTATCTGCGGTCTTTGTTTCCTCTAGCGCCCACCCCGTGCGATGGGGGTTATTATTGCCAGTTCTCAGGCTTGGATTCCATCACTGGACCGTGTGCAGCTGGCTACTACTGCACTTCCCACGCCACAGTTCCAACACCCGATGGCTCAGATTCAACTGGTAGGTCTTAGCCCCCCTACTAATTCCTTACTACTGAGGTCTCGTTCTACGTATTACAGAATTGACATTCGTTTCCTGTCAGGTTCCATCTGCCCAGCTGGGTTCTTCTGTGTGGAGGGATCGAGTTGGCCTTCACCTTGCCCGCCTGGAACTTACAGCGATCAGCTTGGGCTGCAGAATGCCACAGACTGCTTCTCCTGCCTCGGTGGAGAGTTCTGCGCTTCATACAATCTGACCTTGACCTCTGGAAACTGCAGCGAAGGTTATTTTCAATTCTCTCCAGCCTGCTTCCCAAGTCAATGTCCGAATAATAATCGATGTCTTGTGTTTCAAGGTTACTACTGCCCAGGAAATGACATCACTGCTACATCGGTCTCGTGTCCTATCGGCCATTTCTGCCCTGAGCAGTCGCCACACCCCATTCTGTGTCCGAGTGGCTACTACCAGGTTTGTCTGCTGGTCTTACCTGTTTTCTAGACTACAGCTAGCTCCTCCCTCCCACAGCAAGCTCCGCCCTCCCACTTCCTGCGAGTAGTATAGTATGCTTGTGTATCTGTATCTGCCAGGACGTGACAGAGCAGTGGAATTGTAAAGCATGTCCCGCTGGCTACTTCTGCGATAACTCTCTAGGAGTTGTAGAGGTCAATGACACCATTCTCTGTCCCCCTGGCTCCTATTGCCCTGAAGGTATGATATTTGTAGAGGTCAATCTTACTCTCTGCACTCATGTGTAATAATCTCTTCCATCTACTGTGGATTTGTTGTATCAGCCATTGCATGCTGGTATGAGGGGACTGACACCATCTTGATACCTCTCTCCCTGACATAGGCACAACGTACGACACAGAGTTCCTCTGTCCGAGGGGTACTTACAGCAACCTGACTGGCCTGTCACACTCTGACCAGTGTAGCCCTTGCTCCAGTGGATACTACTGCGGTGTGGTGGGCTCCACAACCCCAACTGGACTCTGTGATCCAGGCTATTTCTGCCAAGAAGTAAGAGTAGGCACTATACAACTCCTACCTCACAGTGACAAGTTGTTAATATCGCGCGTTTCTTATCAGAATGCTACAACATCCACACCAGACCAGGGATCAGAGGCTGATATTTGTCCCCAGGGCTATTACTGTGAGGCAGGGACTAGTGTACCTGCGTCCTGTACACCTGGTACCTACGGCGCATCTACAGGCCTAGAAAATGCCACTCAATGCACACCATGCCCCGCCGGCCAGTACTGTGAGCGGCACCATCTTACAGCTCCTGAGGCCGACTGCATCTCTGGGTAAGTCGCAATCAGTCGTGTCAATGTATCACTAGCACCTATTTACCCCTTAGTGACAGTGACATCATTCATTAACAGGTACTACTGCCCAGAGGGCAGCGATTCAAGGTCAAAGGTCGTCTGCCCGGTTGGACATTACTGCTTGTCTGGGTCAGATATTCCCACACCCTGCCCCATATCCACCTACAACCCCGACGTCGGTCTCAACACCACCGACTGCTTGGAGTGTACAGCTGGTAAGATTTGTCCCATCCTGATTCTAGTTATTAGTCATTGCTGGGTGGAACAAAGGTGCTTTCAAAATCAACTTTTACTGTAAGACAGGAAGTTGTTGCGAGCATAATTTTTGTCTTTTTATCAAAACTTTCCAAAGATATATTTTTGTGTTTTATTATGCATATTCTATATTCTATATTCTATATTTTATGATTTATGTTTTTGTGTTTTATATTTTTGTGTTTGTTGCAGCTAGCGTGTTGGCAATTAACCCAACAGAGGAATGTTTGTGAGTTCCATTTTTTCAACTGAGAGCAAAAACTAGATAAATGCCAAATTTTCCTGTTTTACACCATTGTGATGTTCTGTCACTCAAAAAAACTGAAAGCTACTTTTAAATGATTTAATAACATCTCTATTTTCTTGCCCCAGGACATTACTGTGACACCACAGGTCTCAATGACACATCTGGCGAGTGTGACAGCGGGTTCTACTGTCCTCCTGGCCAGAACGTCTCGAATCCCGGCGAATATTCGTGTTTCGTCGGTCACTACTGTCCCACAGGCTCCACGTTCCCGACAGAATGTCCGTTTGGTGAATTCACCAACACGACTGGAGCTGACTTGTGTTCGACCTGTCCAGATGGCTGGTACGCATAAAGTAATATGGCAGGGGAGACAAATCCTAATATAGTGACTATATGTAATGACTCTCCACACGCAGGTACTGTCAGAGTGGCTTCATTATGGCTGCCTGTCCGGAAGGCTTCTACTGTCCGGCTGGTACGGAGGATAACTGGCAGGAATGCACGCCTGGCACGTACAGCAATGATACCGGACTGTCAGACATTGGAGAGTGTAAACCCTGCCCTCCAGGCAAATACTGCGACAGGTAAGGATCGCTTATGGCATGGCCACGCGACACCAAAGCTGTCGTCGATTAGCGTTCAGAAGTTTTTTTGATGATTGGGCATTGGTTGGCTATTGGAGCATTAGCTGTGATGCGGTAGAGATGTGGTACGGTCATTAGTACAGCGGCCAGCTATAGTTGTTTGATAACTGGTGTGCTGACCAATCAAATTCGACATCAACAGCCAAATTCAAGCATCTCAGAAGTCCATCGGAAGGTCTTCCGATGGAGACAATTGATGGGGTGGTAACCAAGCTCTGTCCTGCTCGCCATCACACTAGTCTCACTAGAGAAGCAAATTCCTCTACCGCGTCTCAAGGTTATATGCCTTGTAGTGATGATGTACGCCCCTATGATATTGAGCTGTAAGTACACTGTAAGTTGCTTTTATCCAGGTATGCGATGACATCATATGCAAACGACTGCGCGGCCGGTTACTACTGCAAGTACGGTGTGGATCGGGCCGAACCTGAGGGACTCAATGAAACCTGTTCACCCTTCCTCAACATGACTGGTATGCTTGAATGATTCCTCCAATCGGTAGATGTCTAGTGTCTCTTACTCCGCCCATTATATCGTTGACTCCGCCCATATGTTGCTCATAATCCACCCATTATATGATTGACTCCGCCCACGCGGTGCTCATACTCCACCCATTCGGTGCCCACACTTGGCCCATGTCATGATATGATCAACTACAGCGACTTCTCTTGTCGCTTGTCTGTGACACATGTCATTCAACTTTCCCATATTGAGACCACTTTGACTGTCTAATTGCTCTAACGTTGTCTATGAGTCTTTATTACACCATTTGTAGGTCTCGGTGGGCCATGTTGGGTTGGCTACTACTGCCCCGTTGGTACAGCAACACCTCTACCGTGCCCTGCTGGCTCCTATGCCAATGAGACCGGCATGTCAGTCTGTCACGGCTGCCCAGAAGGTTACTACTGTGAGGAAGGTGGGTCACTAACGGCGTTAACGCTATACACTGATTTTCCCAGGTATTCCACCAAATGTGGTGTGTGTGCATTACAGGCGCTGAATCATTCCACGTGACCGCCTGTCCTGAGGGTCACTACTGTCCCGCGATGACTGAGCGGGCTGACGAGTTCCCCTGCCCTAAAGGCACCTTCTACAACTCCACGGGAGCGCGTAACGTATCGGATTGTCTGCCGTGCACACTGGGCAGTTACTGCGAGACTGAAGGCCTCTCTCAACCTACTGGTCTCTGTGACGCTGGTAAGTAGGTGTAGATAACTCCTAAAACATTACTTACCACTGACACAGTAGGGAATCTCTTCAAACTTGAAAAATGCAAGAACACCGAAATCCAGTAAATATATGCAGAAAAAAAGGGAGGAAATACTGTAAACATAGAAATATTAGCATTCTCAAACTATAGTGGTTTTTTTTAACTTAACAGTATTTTGAATAATAGCGTTTATGATTTTAGCGATTTCTTTCTAGCTTGTATATAACATAAGAGCTATAAAAAATATAGCGACAACTTTAATAGCGTTTTTATTTGAGTTGCTATTATAGCTATTATTGTGAGGTCACTAAAATTTCTATGTATACAGTATTTTTTGAGAATTACATGGAAATTTCGTAGGTAAATGGTAAGGAAAATAATTGGGAAAACCTGGGTATACCTCTGGGTCGCTGAGACGAGCCTCTGAGGAAATTCTAACGCTGTTTCTCGGGACCCTGACCGAACTGAAAATAACAGCTGCCAAAACATCTTCATTACATACTTTTCCTCATTGACTTTCAGGCTGGTATTGCAACGGTAGTTCAGAGTCGTCTACTCCATCTACTAATGGTGGAGAGTGTGCGGCAGGTTCCTACTGCCCACAAGGGTCGTACCAGCCCCAGCCCTGTACCCCAGGACGGTATTGTGAGACCAGCGGGCGCTCAATACCCACTGGCTACTGTACAGCCGGGTCAGTCAGCGTTATCTGCCTCTCTATACGTCTGCTCGTGATGAACTCAAGATTGTGATACCCACTCTGATGTTATCAGGTTTTACTGCACGCTGTCGGCAGTATCAGACACTCCCGTCGATGGAATCACAGGCAACATCTGCCCTGTGGGTCATTACTGCCCCACTGGCTCCACCTACCCGCTACCATGTGACCAGGGCTATTATCTGGATGCTGAACAACAGGTCCGGGCTTCCATCCATAGTATTCCTCAGCCACCCACACTGTCTCCCTCCAAACACACTGTCTCACTCGAACCACACTCTCTCACTCCAAACACACTGTCTCTCACCACCCACACAGTCAGTCCCACTACACATATCACAACACAACCCAAACTCCCCAACCCCCACAAAAAAAACAAACACAAAAAAAAAACAACAAAAACAAAACAAAAAAAAAAAAAAC
>ERZ1740065.2410-NODE-2410-length-11608-cov-11.192071_pt1 | contig 11608 bp, 8 predicted proteins | sample MGYA00581738_ERZ1740065 | MGnify/ENA primary metagenome ERZ1740065 (study PRJEB43018, sample SAMN04849749) | marine metagenome | isolation source: floating plastic debris | place: Pacific Ocean | collected 2008-09-01 | study: EMG produced TPA metagenomics...
ATGCGAGCCGACTGAGGAATAAAAATATTCACTCGAATATTTTTCGGGATGGGTCGGCTTGTCTCACCACTTTGTCATAGATTTATTATTAAAATATTCGGATCGGAATATTTTAGAATATTTTATTCGGCGAACTGGAGATGTCACAAGGTCACGAACTCGCTTATGATGTGTGCTGAGGGATATTTGTGACGCATTAGGAATTATGAAAGCTGAAGACTATGATATTATTATTTCTGCTGCCTAATAGGTGATAATGAGGCAAATATCGCCATCCTGCATCTGCTAGATAACAAATCATGTGTTGAAGTAGTTGGTTTTGATGCAGATACAGAAATAATTATCTTACTTCAACTGATACTGTGGGAATGAGCAGAGGGGAAGCGAAACCGGAGACATATAAAGCATCAGCGCGCTGTGAGGCAGAAGTATGCTGCAGCAAGGAGTGGTAAGAGCTATGGGAAACAGAACAAAGAATAAGCTCAAGCTGTCTGCTAGGGACAAGAGATGCAGATATAGAAACGCAAAGTTGAGCTACATTTGAGCGAATCTCAGATTGTGAGGGAAGTATTAAGTGGGTGACAGCTTCCGTCGGGAATGCAGTCATTCCAATTGCGGGTGTACATTCGGACGTGATCATCTACTAGGTAATAAGCAGCTAATGACTGATCAGGACTGTAGTAATACCAAACCCTCTCAGTAGTTGCCGGACTGCTAGAGCCCTCCAGCTGGTGCCCACTAGAGCTCAATCCCTATATTTGACAAGAAGAAAAACCTGGCTGGGGAGCTAGATGCCTATGAACAAATTTACTCTGTCAGCATAGCGTGGGAGTAAGACTAGGTAGAAGACTTGCATCCTCTTGGACAACCCTTGCGGCACAGTGGAAAGAAGAAGTGTCGGTTTCACCAGACTGTCTTCACAAGGCAGGCCAGTAGCGAGATAGGTCAATCGCTGGCATCTCCGCTGACCATGGGCTCTGCTTATTTCGGACGTCTTCTGGAAGTAAAACCATTATCAGGGCATTCAACAGATTCCCCTCCTCACCTCCTCTCTTTATCGTTTTCCAACTTCCTCTTGCCTCTCCACCTCCCTCCTTCCTTATCCACTTTTGTCACTTCCTCTCCACCCCTCTCTGCCTCAACATTGCTATCCACCTCCATCTCCCTTTCCACCTATATCTCCTTCTCCACCACCCTCTCCACTTCACTCTCCCTTCCTCTTCATTGGAATTGGCTCAGTTTTTTGGTTTCTCTGTTTTAAAGCCCTGATTAGAGCTCTCCTGCACTCGCAGTTAGTCTTCACAAATTCGGGGTATCAAAGCCATTGTTGTTGTACTTGACTGTGATTGGATGATGAACATTAACAGGTCATTTGCGATTTTGCAAAATGGTACTCACTGGCGAGAAATCGCAATGGCAAGGAATGAATCCCTGCTACTCGACCCTTCCTTGGTGTTCCATGAGCCTGAAAACAGGGCATTCTATAGAGTCAGCATTGTGGAACTGCCTGAAGCCTGGAGCACAGCTATGCGTAGGGCTGTACAAGCGTGAGGTACCCACTGTGTAGTTTCAGGCAAACGTAAGCACACCTGATGGCACTACCGCAAGCGATGCTATTCGAACAAGCAATCAAGTTGCTGGTCATGCGTAATCCATGCGCTAGCCAACCAATCAGCGCTAAGGGACCAAAATATTAAACATGCCTAAATACACCACAACGGTCTGAAAGCAGCCTGAAATCCATCACTTCTGCCATGTGAGGTCGCATTGCCCTATAATCAGTGTGTTCTCAGCTTAATGCCATGATGTCTACGCATACTTAACTGTTCTGATACTGCTCTAGACCACACGTGTCGTATTCTCACCCATCAATCACGGACGACACGCATTAGTTTCTATTTTTAGCTCGCAGCTGACAAATTTTTCTGCCGTATGCCGCTTTCAATATGTTAAAATTTGAAACAAAATTTTTTGTCGAGTTGCTATTTGATTGGCTACCATGTCCGTGGAAAATACGCAATAGCCATTAGCGCTTACTTCGAAATTGCTGAATGGAGTTCTAGATCTTTTGTTTCGAATTATTGCCGCTGGAGGCGTCTAGTGTGAACGCCACTGTTGTTTATGACAAACTGTCAGCTGTGACTGACGGATGAAAATACTAGTAAAGTGGCCCCACCTATGCAGCATTGGAAATCCTGGTTCAATTTGGCCCAAATGCTACGGTTGAAGGACCAAGATTTTTGTAGGGATTACATCAATAGGGATGATTCTCTCTTGTGTAAGTGTAGTGTGAAGGCCGGTCCTCACGAGCCGCATTTCTATCCACCAGTCACTGAGGATAGTTTGCCATAAACGACAGTAGTGTTCACTAGTGATGCCACGATACACAGTTTTGGAACGGCATTGATGCACCGATATTTCATGTACACAGACTACGGTACGGTACATTTCGATACGATACATGAACGTATACGTGCTTGTATACATATCTAGTAAGTATCATGTGGCAATGTACGAAACCTCTCCGTGATATAAAACCTTGCATCAAATATATAGCAATTTGAGATCCAACCAAGTTGTGCAGAAACATAATCATGTTAGTGATCTCCACGGAAAAGCTGCTTCTTGTTTCTGGAATACTTTTCCCACAGTGCTGAAGAGCCTTCTGTTGGGACAGATGAAGCAGGAATACTCAGGCGCTATGAAGCACAGACAGCAGTAGGCATTTCTGGCTATGACTAGCCTACCAGCCATTAGGAATGATGTAGAACATAATGCTGTATAATTCCTGCTGCTATCGAACACTCTGGTGGATGGTGTTTGATGGTTCAATTTGACTGGTTTCAATCATAGGTTATATGATTTCAACTGCTGATGCCATGTTTTCGTGTTTGACTGCCGACTGTCCTTTGTGCTGACTACCAAGTGTCAGTTGTTGTTCTGAAGTAATGTTGTTGCCATCGGAGGCAGTAATCGAGTAAAAGTAACTAAGAGACCATGAAAAACACATAAATTGTCCACAAATTCAATCTAAACTGAATCTAAACCAATTTAGTTATAATTTAGTTATATACTCCCACCAAATTCATGACTAATCATTCTGTTTTTCTGATACAGGATTCTGGAAAGTTGCGGTCTAAGGTTTTGCGCCCAGACTAGAGTTTTTCTACCATTGTGACACTGTTCATAACCAGATTTACCTTTCTCGCCATGAGTCACAGATGGCTGCGTGTTTCCGATGTCATATCCTTTGAGTTACCGGAATACATCTGGTACTTAGCTGGAACTTAGCTTACAGGTAATCTATTCATCCAATGAGTGGAAAGACTAGGTGTTCCATGGATTGTCGTATAGTACAAGCCTGCATGAACTTGTGTCGGTTACTGTTGCTGGCTTTGGGTTTCCTTTGAATCTATCAAGGGAGAGTTCATGAAATACTCACCTCGGAGCATTCAGGCCCGCTCTTGTTTCAATGCTTCACTGCATTCAGTTACCTCAGTGAGCGGCTTTAAAGTTCATTTACCTGTTGGTAGCCAGTGGAACTATCTGCTCTCTACCCTTTACGTAGTACAAATAACTGAAACCAACTTCAGCTATGTCTCATTTCATTTTGGACTTCTACAGAATCACCAAAATTCCATATTTTGCAGTAACACTCCAGAAAATAATTCTGAAAGTGAAAACAGTCTGGAATTCCTCAGCAGGATCAAATGCAGTGAATTCACATTTTTCACATTCTTGTTTACAGTTGGAAGACATGAATCTCGTCATCCCATTACCTCATTTCCTGTGTATGTCATTATTAAATCTCAATGCATCATTGAAATTTGATGCAAACAAGCAGTTTTTGCCAGATTTGGCACAACGCAGTCGACTCGAGCTCATCTCCAGACAAGGCAGACGGTACACCTGTCACCAACATGAAGACTCTGATACTCTGTTGCCTCCCTGTGCTGTTTGCAGGTGAGTGGCAGGCTCTCTATCCATATTGTCTTATGTGGACTGCTTGTTTGGTTCGTATCAAGATAGTGTACTGCATAACATATCATCGCATTGGACTGCGATGACCAAACAATCCAGGCAGCATAAGTTCACTACTTTTCCTGTTCTCCAATGATTAGCAAGAACAAATTAAGAATGGTCAGATAAAAAAATGTGTGTCCTTGGCCCGGCGACATGCCGAGTTTTCCGAACAAAATATTTGACAATATTTCAAGACAAGTATATTAATAATACATCTGTAACGAAATAATGTGATGCTTGGACCCGAAAAATATTTTATTCAATATTTTTATTCCTTAGTTGGCTTGCATCACAGAAATACGTGATCTCCAACTGAAATTCACATCATCCTGTTCATTACTTTCTCCTGACTTGAGACTCGTCACTGGACAAGCTAATCTGCAGCTAAGACCAGCTACTTGCACTTATTATCTCGCTACCTGAACTAATAATCTCAATTTTGTTCGACGCTCTCAATTTCTGTTACATGTAAGCCAGTTGGGAGGATATGTGCTGATATTCAAATGCCCTTTCTTATGAGAATGATTGCTACTACTACTATGTAAAACAATGACCACCTAACACTGTGTTAATGTCTGCTACAATGATGTGGAGAGATCACACTGACCATGAGTATTGGTCATAATACACTAGAACCATTGTGATCTAATCTTTATGAGGTAATTGTTAGAAACCTTGAGCACATATGTAGCGCCCATATTTAATGTCTTTTCAACTCTGCAGCCGGCATGGAAGATTGTGTAGGCTGAAGCAGTTTAACTCAAGTGTGTAGGCTGTAATGGAAAGTATGATCAGTAGCTTACAAGCTCCATAAATACTTTATTAGCACAGCTAGTCATAAGATCTAGTAACAGAGATATGCGCTCTCTTCCCAGAATCCATAGTTGTATCATCCGTCACGGTTAGATTTCTCCTGGATGGTGAATAAAATAAGTTGTGTCCATGGGAATAGAAATGTGTTGTATTAGATCCTCGACGGCAGTGTTTGCTCCCTCAGGACCGAGTTTTGTCTGACTGAAATAGCTCCAGACATGTCAGAGGGTTGTGAACTTGCCTATCAATTGTACTAAATCTTAGTGTGAATATATTATATGTAGGGGTCAAACGGTTCTCAGTTTTTGACTTTGATCCCACTTTGAAGACTTCATTGCCTTCAGATAATCGAAAATTCGGGTATTCGATTACCCAAAGGCTATGTTCACATGATTAATAACTATGCACATTCATCTGGCAAGAAAATGGTCACAAAAAAGTGGCAACCATACCATTCTCGATGTAGCAATCAAATATGTAGAAAAGCAGAGATAAACTGCGCAGTGAAAAACAATATCGCTGCCACAAAGTAACTGTGTAGAGTTAATCGGTTACCAAGACAACCGGTAATCGTTGATACAATCGCTAACCAATGATGCCTTGTTGGGTAAATGATCATCGATGCATCAAAAAATAACCTTGATCTTGACTACACTGATTGTCAAATCTAACCAGAACTTAAAACTAGGAATCATTAGCCAATGGTGGACTGGAAATTACTGGTGAATTACTGTGATACCGTTTGTTTTCAGTTGGCGTGGATAACCTTTTAGCTCCGGCTCGCATCCACAAAGGTAACGTCATTGATCACATTGGGCTCTGCCTCTCATTGTAATCAAATTGCAGCTTGATGTCCTAATTCTATCAGGGTGCTGGAAGGATGGCCCCAATCGAGCCATGACTGGACGATGGTATGAGTCTGTATCAGATGTAGGAGCAACCATTGACAACTGCATCTTGATATGCAAAGCGCAAGGTAATGTATGTCCACCATTCTTTTACATACATACATGTTTATGTCTTCGAAAACTCTGTCTTTGTCACTCTATGTCAGCTCCCCTTCCTCCCAACCCTCCCTCCCTCCATCTTCCCTCCCTCACCCTCCACCGCCCTCTGTTCCTCCCTCTCTATCCTCTCTAGAAATCGCTCTCCTTCACTCCCTTCCTCTCATTGCCATTCTCTCCATGCTTCTCATATGCAAGATCAAGGATCTTTGGATTTATGTACTCCGATAGGATTCCGTTACGTCGGCCTGTAGTACCATAGACAGTGCTTCTGTGGTAACTCCTACAACAGGTTTCGCCCTCTCCCATTGACAGCGTGTGGTGCTGCTTGCTCGGGGAACCAGACGGAAATGTGTGGAGGGAATTGGAAACTGTCCGTGTATGAAATCCCAACTGACTAGAGGCAATAAATCCTTGCTACCCATGATTACCATTGAATAAAGATCATTTACGCAATGTACTTGCAACTTAACATCAATTTCACAGCGATGCGAGGGATATCAAATACCGTAGCTTCACCATTCGTCAGGCTAGCTCCAAATTTTGCAACGTACATACCTCATGTGGAGTGCATGCAGCCCCGAGTCTGCCAAGGGATAGAAGGTAAAGCAATGCTCACTAATTCACTAAGGCTCACGCTCCATGACTCCACAGTAATCAAACCAAGCACCAATTGCTGCTCTCCGTGTGGTGTTCAGATTCACCATGGCTCACTTACCATAGCCTGTTGCAGAGCTTAAAGAAGCCACCATTTTCGAACATCACCAGAAGAACAAAATCACTGTCTGTTGCCTTTCAATTCGTTCTCAATTCATTTCAATGTCAAAAGTTGAGGTATCAAATGGGATCAATAGCTCGCACTGCCGATACGTCTTTGAAGTAAAGGTCAGATGTCAATTCATTTATACTGAAGTTAATTTGAAGTCAATTGATGGAGAACCGATAATTTCTATGTATGGCACATTGACTAGAGCTACTGTTGTCACACTGCATCAATCAACGCTAGTACATACGAGTTCTGATGCAAAAATTCCAGGACTGATTTATTTATGCAAAATTTGGTGGACATGCGTACTCAATCAAACTTGTCCCCTTCGAAGTAACATCCTGAGCTGCTAATGCAGTGGTCCCAACGCTTTACCCATGCTTCCTTGTACTGTTCAAAGCTTTTTCTCCAGATGTGTCTGAGCTCAGCGTCGGTTTTTTGTTTGATGGCATGCACACATCGAAGCATTGGCCTTTCATTACCATTTTTAGTTTAGGGAACAGGTAGAAGTCACATGGTGCAAGGTCAGGTGAGTATAGGGGCTAGGGGAGCACAGAAACTTTACTTTTTACCAGGTAGCTGCGGCCTGTCAGGGTCATGTGCGCTGGAGCATTATCATAGTGCAAATAATAATTTCCAGATGACCATAACTCTGGCCTTTTACGCCTGATTGCATCTCTGGGATTGAAGAGTATTTCTTTGTACACATGCTGATTGACAGTGTGTCCCCTTGGAATGTATTAGTGGCGCAATACTCTACTAATACCGAAGAATACTATCAACATCATTTTCACTTCATCTATGAAATACTCACACTGATTCGATCATGGCAGAGAGTTTGCACAACCATACGTATACAGATATTTTTATGCGAAGACTGATGCTACAAGTACACTAGACCAATCAAATAGCTTTTATCTCACCCTATTCAGTATTGAGGAGGAGCTTTATAGGTCATATAGCGAACAGTATTACAGCTATTTTGAGAAGAAATGTCCTGCAACACAACCTGGCAAGAATCGAAGAAAAAAGCAGATGTTCTCTCGGAATGCTATTTACATGAAGCAAATTAAATTACAAGGGTCTCACTGAGAGTCCATGATTGGCGACCTTTGCACTTGTTGCCCCTATTGTTGACAATCAAGAATGTCCTCGCCTACATCGCTTCCTACCAAGACTATTTACTGCAGTCTCCCTACTTGAGATCTGCATCTACTAAGGCTAACTATGGTCGGGTCAGTCAGGGTGTTTCAACAGTGAAAGTCAGGTGCAGAGTCACATTTCTGGGATCAGAGCAACGTCTCAAGCCTAGAAACGTATATTGTGAGAATTTGAGCAGTCTAACTTCCATGTCCTGGGACGAAACCCTTGACAGGGTTCAACAGCAGCGCCCTGAAAGTTTTTTTGAGGTTGCTAACCATGTTTCCACCATGATCAAGCTTCTAATGTACCGCTACCACAGTAATCTACTTTCACACACATACACAACTCACACTGCTCATAGATTTGCATGTGTAGTATGCTTGTTAGTATTGTAAAGTTTCACCGAAAGTAAAAATAGTTTAGATCAAACTAAACAATTTTGATACGAACTCATTGTTGTGAGCTGCAAGGTGTAACCACACTAGATTCTAGCATAAAAAGGACCGAAAAAAACCAGTAAGAATGGACGGTAAAAAGTATTTTCAGTTCTATCAGGCGCACCGGGACTTGTCCGGTAAAATCCCGGCACAGGGTTCCGGACAAACACTAGACAAATACCAGCATTTTGCAGGGCCTCAGCGCTGGTAACGTCTCAGGTACTGTGACGGCACGCAGGAATACCGGAGACTTAAGTGTCCCGAGGGTTTCACTGTAGTATTTTTAGCAGTGATCACTTCTAGTCGAATATTCGCGAAACGCCTCCTGTGAAACTGGATTCAGCCCCCAATACGCTGCAAATTGGTGCATATCTTTGTTTTATGTTTTCAGTGTCTGTATTTCATAGTGTCAGTAGTTTTTTCTCCACTCTTACTGCCATATTTTGCTATTAATTGTCGTCAGCCGGTTGCAGCAAAACACCCAGGATACCAACAGCCAATCAGCTACTCCAAGAAGTCATCAATGGGCAACTGATTGACCTTCCATCAGCAATGCTGCCACTTTCATCACTGGATGAATCTACTACTACAAACAAACAGCTGGCAGCTGGAAGCTACACTAGCATTCATCCAATGTTTAGAAAAATGAGGGGTATTCCTGGAGGTTTTCCTTGGATTCTTGCACAGCATAAGCCTGAATAAAACTTTTTTGATTGCTGTTGATGACTTTGGGTTTCCTTTGAATTTTTCAGGTTCCCTACTCTGGTATTTCAGGTTATCTCTACTGCGTCAAGGGAGAGTTCATGAGACACTCACCTCAGGACTTTCGAGCCCACTCTCATTGTTGTGCTTTGTTGCATTGATTTATCTCAGTGGAGAGGCTTGCAAGTTTGTTTACCTCTTGGTAGGTAGCCGAACTATCTGCTCTTTCTCCCTTGACATAGTAGAAATAGTTCTGATAAACTTCCCCATGTGGCTCATTTAGTTTCGTAACCCTATAGAGCTGTCGAAATTCCTGAGAACAACATTTTTTAATGCTTCGCATCTCTTATAGATTTATTGTCCAGAGAGAGCTCGATGGGCACAAAACAATTCCAATGCTTTCAGGAACACTTTGGCGCCCACCATACGCAAATCCAGCGCGAACCAGCGTGAACCAGCGCGAACTGGCCAAAGTGGCGCCAACTGGCAGACGCGCAATCAGATAATTGCTGTTTGCTTCAATGATGAGCAAGTTCAATACTAAGAGCGGCTTTTGTCATTCTCCCGTAGATATTTGTGTATCAGCACGTGCTGGAGCAAGCGAGAGTGAGCAGGAGTGAGCATGGATGGGTGCGGGAGTGAGCGGGAGTGAGCACAGATGGGTGCGGGAGTGAGCGGGAGTGAGCGAGAGTGAGCGCGGATAGGTGAGGGAGCGAGTGGGAGTGAGCACGGATGGGCGCGGGAGCGAGAGGGAGTGAGCGCGAAAATCGACAGAAGAATGACAAAAGTCTTAAAAGGTACCGTTTCCAGTATATGTATCACCTCAACCTGATTTTGCAGTAATATGCCAGAATGTGATGCTGTATGTGAAAACCGACGAGAATTCCTCAACTGGATCTACTTGAGTGAATTCCAATTTCTCACATTCTTACATACAGTTGGAAACCATGAGCCTTGGCATCCCATTACCTCATTTCCTGTCTCACCACGGCGTATGTTATATATCAATGCATCATTGAAAGTCAGTGTAAACAACCAGTTGCTGGCAGATTGGGAACGATAAAAAGCTGTCGACTCGAACTCGGCTCCAGACAAGGAGAGACTGTACACCTGTCATCAGCATGAAGAATCTCATGCTCTGCTGCCTCCTGCTGCTGTTTACAGGTGAGTGGCAGACTCTCCATCCTTATTGTCTTACTTTGGACGGTGTTTGCTCAGTTCGTATCGCAATGTTGTACTCCGTCATATAGCAGCTATATGCATACATTGTGGAGTGAACCATAGCTGTCAACACTCCCGTATTTCTTCAGGAGACACCAGTATTTTCGCTGCCTGAATTCAAGGCCGAAGTAGCAACCGTTGATTTTCTGATGTGTTAATGTGGTTCAAGAGCTTGAATATTCCAGAATATAAGCTGTAGGGGTTGAAGCTTTGACCTATGACTTCTCAAAGCTAAGCGCACTTGAATCTCTTGAGTCTTCATCGTGTCCGTTGACAGATAGGCTGTGAATGCTTTTGCTTTCTAATATGAAGAAATATGACAGTTTATAATCCTCATCAATTTAAGGCAAACATGAAAAAACATTCATACATCCCATAGATATTCCTAGTAGAAGAAATACTACCTTCATTACGGCAATCATCAAATCTAACATGAATTCAAAGCTATGAATCAACGGCTGTTGTTGGTAGAACGGTTACTAATAACTCGTTTCTGTTTACTTTCAGTTGCCGTGGATACCCTGGTATCTCCGCCTCGCGTTTACAAAGGTGACGACAGAAATCCCAACAGACTCCTCATCCTAGTGTAGAAAGTTGTAGCTTGATATCCTTATGTGATTAGGGTGCTGGAAGGACACCAGTACTCGGGCCATGACTGGACGCTGGTATGAGTCCAGATCAGCTGCAGGAGCTACCATTGACAACTGCATCTTGATATGCGAAGCCCATGGTAACATTCATGCTTGTTTTCTAGACTTCCTTGTTTATACTCAAAATACTCTGTCTTCCTCCCTCCCTCCCTCCCTCCCTCTGTATATCCCTCCCCGCTCTGTATATCCCTCCCTCCCTCCTTCTCCATATCACCCTCTCCTGCCCTTCCTCTATATATCCCTCCCTCATTTCCTCAATTTCCATCCCTATATCCCTCCATCTCTAGTTCCATCCATTCCTCATTCCCTCTCCATATCCATCTCGATCGTCGTCTCCTTCGCTCTTATTGCCATTCTTCCCATGTTTCTCGTATACACGATGAAGTATTTTTCGATGTATCTACTCGACAGGATTTCGTTACGCCGGTCTGCAATACCACAGACAGTGCTTCTGTGGTAACTCCTATCAGAGGCATGGTTCTGCCCGATCGGCAGAATGCAACACCAACTGCGACGGAGACCAGTCGGAAATGTGTGGGGGTCGTTGGAAGCTGTCTGTTTACAAAGTTCGAATGACGTCATAAACAATAGTAATCATTTATTGACGCCGATGATGAAATTTGAATAAATATGTATAGGTAGCGTATTCACATTATGACTTCCTATTTAAAGTCGTTTTCACAACTAAGTGGGTGATACCAAGCGCCATGGCTTCGTAATTTGTCAGAAAATTTGGCTTTTGCTGTTGATATTTGTGCATCGGCATGAGCGGGAGTAAGCGGGAGTAAGCGGGAGTAAGCGGGAGTAAGCGGGAGTAAGCGGGAATAAGCGCGGATAGGCGCGGATAGG
>ERZ1740065.2411-NODE-2411-length-11604-cov-9.912027_pt1 | contig 11604 bp, 9 predicted proteins | sample MGYA00581738_ERZ1740065 | MGnify/ENA primary metagenome ERZ1740065 (study PRJEB43018, sample SAMN04849749) | marine metagenome | isolation source: floating plastic debris | place: Pacific Ocean | collected 2008-09-01 | study: EMG produced TPA metagenomics...
TGAGGGTTAAGTTGCCATCGGCCTCATTGCGGCGGGTAAAGCGACTAAAATCTTCCGCCAGCAGGCTAACCTGACTCACCGGGCTTAAGCGCTGCACGTAATTGCCATAGAACGTCGTGCCCTCGGCGTCGAGCGAATCGACAAACTCTGAGTCGGCAAACGAGTCTTGCTCGCGACCATCACGGCGGCTGATGACGAAGACTGCTTCCGAATCTTCGTGGCGAAATGCTAGGCGACCAATATTGTCGAAGCCCCCCGTTTCACTCAAAAAGAGGGTTGAGAGATCAGCGGCAAAGTCATCGTCATCCCCCAGTAGATCACGCGGTTCCAGCGATCGATAAGACACCACGCCACCCAAGGCATCACTGCCGTAGAGCGTCGACGCGGGTCCACGCAAGACCTCGACCGCCTGCAGGGTAGCAAAATCGACATAATCACCCCGACCGAGGTTAAACGGGCCAAACTCAAAGCGCTCTGGCAGGCGAATGCCGTCCACTTGGAACAGAATGCGGTTACCTTCGAGGCCGCGAATATTGACATCTTGAATGCCAAACTGGGCATTATCGCGGACTGAAACGCCCGGTTCGTAGCGCAGCAGATCTCGCAGATTTTGGAACTGGTAAAACTCAAAATCTTCGAGTTCAAAGACGGTGACAGTGGCAGGCAAGTCGTTGATGCGAATGGGGGTGCGCGTGCCGGTAACCGTCAGGCGAATCGTATCTTCGCCCGTGAATTCTAAATTGACCGGCGGTGCTGAAAAGTCTGCGTCTTCCTCGTCGTCTTCGCTGTCATTTGCCTGGGCCAGAGCCGGAGCATCGGTGCTTGCCACTGGTGAAACGTCGGGCGGAGCGGTTAGGGCGATCGCCGTTGTGGCCACTGGCGTCTCAGACACCTCAGGCTGCGCGCCCACCAAAATCACGGGATTAGGGGTGGCAGAATTCAGTTGCAACTGATTCTCGTCTTCAGACGTGGAGAATAGTGGCGATCGCTGACTCGACACTGCGGGCAATTTAGGGCGATCGCGCTTGCCAAACTCCCTTGAATCTTCTTCCTCCCAGGCCTTGGACTGATGCTGTGCCAGCGTTGTCAGTAACGTCTCAGCCTGAGCTAAATGCGTCAATTCCCAACTAGCAAATCCTGAAAAGACAGCACTGACAAGAAATATTCTCAATAAAACAGACTGGTTCATGGCGGTTCATCTTCAGGGTAAACAGAACAGATGTGTGAGGAAAGAATTTTTAGGGGTGCGATGACAAGGGTGCGGCCAGATCCATCGGGGCAGGACTGGCAGCGGCGATCGGGCAAATTTGCAAGCCCACCGGCGTTTCCATCAGCGTGATCTCAATGTCAAACACTTCGCGCAGCATCGGCGGCGTCAGCATTTCGGGCGGAGTGCCGACGGCCCACAGTTGACCCTGCCGCATCAGCGCCAGGCGATCGCTATACCGCGCTGCCAAATTGATATCGTGCAGCACCGTCACAATCGACAACCCTTGCTGCTGATTTAATCGCTTCAACAGTTCTAAAAGCTGCAGCTGATAGTGCAAGTCTAAAAAGGTGGTGGGCTCGTCGAGCAGCAGCACTTTGGGATCTTGCGCCAAGGCCAGCGCCAACAAGGCTCGCTGCCGTTCACCGCCAGATAGCTCTGTCACGGGGCGATCGCGATAATGCTCAATCTCGGTCCACTGCAACGCTTTTTCGACCTGCTCGCGGCCAGCGGCATCTAACTCCCACTGCCACCAGGGCTGATGAGGCGATCGCCCCAAACTGACCAGTTGATATACCGTCAAACCGGCGGGCAAGGTTTGCTGTTGGGGCAGCAGAGCGAGACGTTGAGCCACCGTTGTAGGGGCGAGGTGGTGAATGTCACGCCCATCCAACAGGGCGAACCCGGTTTGCGGTTTGAGCACCCGGCTCAACAGCCGCAACAGGGTTGATTTGCCCGAACCGTTTGCGCCCAACAGGCTGAGCCATTCCCCCGCCTTGATGGCCAGGTTGACGTCGGTGACGATGGGGCGATCGCCATAGCCCCCGGAGAGCTGACGGGCAGTTAATGGCATGACTACACCCCTCCCCGCGTACGACGTCGATTGAGCAGCCAGATAAATACTGGGGCTCCGAGCATCGCCGTCACCACGCCGACGGGTAACTCCACCGGCCCGATGCGAGCGATCAGGTCCGCCCCCGACAACACCAAGGCTCCGCCCAACGCGGAGAATGGCAGCACCAGCCGATAGTCGGTGCCCACCAGCAACCTCACCCCGTGGGGCACAATCAGTCCGACGAACCCGACTAGCCCCGCAATGCTGACGGCCCCAGCCGCCAAAAAGGTGGCGACTACTCCGATCAGGCAGCGCGATCGCAGCAGTGAGGTGCCCAACCCAGTTGCCAAATCATCGCCCAGACTTAATATATTTACCTGGCGTGCCAGCAAACAGCCCGCGATCGCCGCCACTAAAATGCCCGGCCCCACCAGCGTCACTTCTGTCCAGCCGCGACCGTTGAGGCTACCAATCAGCCAGTTCAACGCCGCTTGAATTTGACCATCTGCTGACAACAGCAGCAACAACGACTGAATCGCGCCGAAAAAAGAACTGAACGCCACTCCGCCTAAAATTAGCCGCTCGACCGACAGGGTTGTGCCGGTGCGGGCTAGCAGATAGACCAACAATGTGGTGACTACTGCTCCCAGCCACGCCCCGAGCGGTGTCCAGATTTGCACCAGCCCCACACCGACGACAAGCACGACCATCAGTCCCGCTCCCGCCGAAATGCCAAGCAAAAAGGGACTGGCCAAACCGTTGCGCAGCATGCCCTGCAGCAGGGCTCCCGATAGTCCGAGGGCAGCACCCACAATCAGGGCCGCCAGCACCCGAGGTAGCCGCAAGTCCCACACGATGGTTTGATTCACTGCATCGCCTTGTCGCAGGGTTGCCGCCAGGAGTTCAGACCAGGTCAGCACCACCGAGCCGTTGGTCAGTGAGAGCACCACGATGAGGCCGAGACTGCACAAAAGTAAGCCTGCCGCGAGTATGACCCGCTGGCGGTGCTGAGGAATTTTGACGGGGGAGCGGGGCGATCGCACCAGGGTGGTCAGGGGCATGGGTGGGGGTAGGGATGAGTCAACTGCAGGAAACGCGGTTAAGGCAGGCGGGCGCGAAAACGAACGGTGCTAATCTAAAGCGCTCGATGCAGTGGCAATACCGAGGATTTGCCCTGCGAGCGATCGCAGTTCAGCTATCGACACTTCACAGCAGCACCTTGACTATGCCTCCATTGGCAAGATTTGAAGGAGAGAGTCAATCACAGTCCCAACGGAGCCATGGCAAAGCACGAATGCCTTGGCCGTAAAGCAGGAAGGAGCAAAGCCTGCTTAAGGATTGACCGTAAGGTTATTGCAATTAGATGTCAAGTAGAAAACACGAAATTGTTAGGAGCTGGTCTCGATTGATGGGAAGGCTATTTCTCTTTAGCCGATTATCAGGTTGATCTTTCGGGGAACTGGTTTTATCTTCAGATGAGAATAAGGTGCATTATTAACGACATGTGTGTTCATTATGAGTTTTCGCGATGACCTTTTTTCGCAGACTGCTATCGCCCCGCGATCGCTCACGAATGCAGCGTGAACGGCGTCTCATCGCGAGTTGAACATCACAGTTGTGGCTGCTCCGTCAAAGACCACCCTCGGTTTTAGCTTTCCAGCAATTTTCAGCGTTTTTTTACCCTCACTGATGATCCTTTTTGGAGAAAGCCCATGACTCAAACGCTTACAGCCCAAGACCTCTTTCAAGCCGCTTACGAGAACCGCTACACCTGGGATGCTGATTTTCCGGGCTATCACGCGAGCGTTACCTTGCGCGATGGTGGCACGACTTACAAAGGTCAGGTACAGATCAACGCTGACTTGACCTTTGAGGTATTGAATATTGCTGCAGAAATCGCCCAGCGTCAGATCAAAAGTCAGCTGTGGGAAATCACGATTCATCGAGTCCGCCACAGCTTTACCGAAACCTATGGCAACAATACATTTGCTTTGGGTGAGACCGACGATACTGGCGCGGTAGAAATTCTTGTGAGTGGTGCAGCGATGGGAAATCGCTACAAAGTTCGTGACAACACCGTTTGCTTTGTGCATCGGCAAATTCGCGATGTCGTCGTCAACATTCATACCTTTGATACGCTAACGACCGACCAGGGCTACCTATCGACGGGGTATCGCTCGGTGTATCTTGATCCAGAAACCGGCATGGCAAAGGGGCCAGAGACCGTTTTTGAAGACACCTTTGAGAAGGTTGGTGGCTACTATCTCCTGACCCGTCGTCTCATTCGCACGACTGAAAACGGCAGTCCCCAAGTTACCGAGATTGAGTTTTCCAATGTGAAGCTGTTGCCTTGATGACTCGGCAAGCGTTTGGTTGTTTGGGGAGGCAAGATTTCAGGTGCAGAGTTCAAGGTGTAAGGGATGGAATTAACCTGAAACCTTGTGCCTGCAACCCCGGTTTCACTTGTGAAGTTTGAATGGAGGCGATTGGGCGATCTCACCCTGAAACAACTTGATCGCATGGTCAGTCTTATGGTCTCCAGGCAGTTGCCTTGCTTAAGATACCGATGCTGATTAGAGAAGCCACTCACAGCGATGTTCCTACCATTTCCAGGGTGCATGTCGATACTTGGAAAACGACCTATGGCGGCATCGTGCCCGATGAGTATTTAGCAAATTTATCCTATGAGCGACGAGAAAACGGTTGGGTTCAGATTTTGCGCCGGGCTCCCGCAGACGGCAACTTTACCTACGTTGCAGAGGATGAATTCGGTGAGATTATCGGGTTTGCGAATGGCGGGGTCGAGCGTACCGGTGATCCGGTATATCGAGGTGAGTTGACGGCAATCTATATTCGACAAAGCCATCAGGGCCAGGGAATTGGGCGCAGCCTCGTGCAGATTGTCGCAGAAAGGCTAGGTCAGTTGGGTCTGTCTTCCATGCTGGTATGGGTGTTGATCGATAATCCTGCGTGCCAGTTTTATGCGGCGCTTGGTGGCAAAATCGTTTATGAAAAAGCGCTTTCAATGGGTGGCAAACCGCTAGTCGAGATCGCTTATGGCTGGGTCGATACAAGCGTCCTCAGAACTCGTTGAGCCAGCCACAATTCCGTTAGCGAAGTCTTGCTCAATAACACCAATCCGCGATCGCTGAGCTGTGAGAGCCAGTGTTTGCCGCCGTGGCAAAGGGGACAGCGGCTCAGTCCGGCGCGATCGCGGCGCTGTCTGTTATTGCATACTCACCTAAATCGAGAGGGTGTTGCACGTTTCAGGAACCACGAAACATTATTTTTAGGTAATACTGATCCGCAATAAGCCAATTTCATATTAGATAATGGATGCCTGAAATAGCTTGCCCCATAAGGAAATCAGAGAAAAGTCAATGATGACAATAGGCACTGCGCCAGAACAATCGACCTCAGCAACTGACCATGGTTCTCAGTTAGGACATTGGCTAGAGGAATATAGCGAAATCGCGGCCATTTTGCCGGTGCTGGGTGGCTTGTTCGTCACTACGCAGTTACGCCTGCGGGGTGCCAGTGCCTTGGTGGTGAATCTGGCGATCGCCGCCGTTGCCCGACAGGTCATTGTGCAACTTAAAAAGCAGTCAGCGAGTGATTCACCCACGGCGTCAGCCAGCGTGACGAATGGCGCTCATCCCCCGGCCAAAGAGGAAGACTACACCATCGTTCATTCCGTATCGGGGCGGATTCGCCTGCGGATTCCTCGACTGTTGACCGATGCGCCCTTTGCCCAACGCTTAGAGAAGCTGCTGTTGGTTCAAGACATTGTGAGTCAGGTGCGAATTAACCGCGCTGCCAGTTCCATTGCGATTCAGTATGACGGGGCTGACCTTCCCGAGCTAGAGCTGGGGATGCGGCTATTGCAAGTCTTAGAGCAGGCGGAACAAGATATCGTCACGGCCTAAACCGTATGACGCAATTTTCGATTCCGGCGATCGAGGCCTCTCCAGAGTCGGGAACCCTGAACTCAGACCCTGCTGCCTCCTGGAAAATCGTGCATCAGGTGCCGGGGCGTCTGCGGGTGCGGGTTCCCAGGTTAGGCACCCAAGGCCAATACTCAACTCAGCTCCAGAGTGAATTGACCGCCCTGCCCGAGGTGCAGCAGGTACGTATAAATCTGGCGGCTCGGTCGGCGGTGATTCGTTACGCGCCTGCCGCTGCCTCAACGGTGTCTGCCCAACTTAGCCAACTGCTGGACGATTTAGAGGCGGTTGAGGTGGACCCGATTGCTGCGGTTGAGTCGGTCCGGTCGCAGACGCCGCCCGATCGCAATCGCTCAGCCGCTCCTTTAAAGGTAACTTTCGCTCAGCGCGGCTCAACGCTGCGATTGCCCTTGCTAGCATCGGCTCTTGCCTTTGCCAGCCGCTGGCCAGGATTGCGGGGGATGCGTCCCGCCGCTGCCGTGACGCTGGCGATCACCATCTGGCCGATCGCTCAACGAGCTTGGCGTAGCCTGTGGCGCGATCGCCGCCTCAATATTGACTGTCTGGACTTTCTTGCCCTGAGTCTGAGTGCTTGGCAAGGGCGGCTATTGACCCCAGCACTGGTGATTACGCTCCATGAAATTGGCGATGCCATTCGCGACCAAACGGCTCGGGCGACGGAAGTGCGATCGTCGACCCTGGCGGATGCGATCGGTCGCTTTGCCTGGGTGCAGGGCGTAGAAGGCGAACTGCGGCAAGTGCCCAGCGATCGGGTGCAGCTAGGAGACCTCGTGGTGGTGCATCCGGGGGAGCAAATTCCGGTGGATGGCACCGTGTTGAGTGGGGAAGCGACGGTCGATCAGCAGGGCCTTACGGGGGAAGCGATGCCCATCATGGCGCGCCCCGAGACCTATGTCTTTGCCTCTACTCTGGTGCGATCGGGACAGTTGACGCTCAAAGCGGAGCGGGTCGGCGACCAAACGCGGGCAGCGGCGGGGCTGCGGCTGCTAGAGCAAGCGCCGGTCTACGACACCCGCATGGCGAACTATACCGAAAAGGTGGCCGATCGCCTGATCATTCCCTCTTTGCTGTTGGCCACGCTGGTGTTGGGCCTTACCCGCGACCCGGCCCGCGCCGCCGCTATTCTCACCCTGGACTTTGTTACCGGCATTCGGGTGTCGATTCCCACGGCGTTTTTGGGGGCGCTGAACCACACGACTCGCCACGGGGTGCTGGTGCGCAGTGGCCGTACCCTAGAGCAACTGGCCGAGGTCGATACCATCGTTTTTGACAAGACCGGCACGCTGACCGAAGGCACCCTCGCGATCGCCGCCATTTCCCCCTTGGCGCCGGACCTATCCGCAGACCGGTTGCTACAGCTGGCAGCTTCTGCGGAGCAGCACTTAACGCATCCCGTGGCGGAGGCGATCGTTGAGCAGGCCCAAGCCCAGGGCATTCCCCTGCTGCCGCGAGATGAGTGGGACTACAGCGTGGGATTGGGAGTGACCGCCCACATTGAGGGGCACACCATTACCGTGGGCAGCGAGCGGTTTTTGCAGCAGCAAGCGGTAATGTGGAACGGCTGGATCAATCCGCAAGCGGGCGCGTTATCACTCATCTATGTCGCCTGCGACGGTGAGTTTATTGGCACGCTGGGCTATACCGACCCCCTACGGCGAGAAAGCTCCCGGCTGATTCACCTCTTGCAGCAGGAATTTGGCCTGGAACTCCATTTGCTCACGGGGGATAATCCCCAACGCGCCGCCCAGGTCGCCCAAACGTTGGGCATTCCCAATGACAAGGTCTATGCGGAAGCGTTTCCTGATCAAAAGGCCAAAATTGTACGCGATTTGCGTCGCTCTGGACGGACGGTGGCCTTCGTCGGCGACGGCTTGAACGATTCCGTGGCGCTGGCCTATGCCGATGTCTCGGTGTCTTTTGAACGGGGAGCCGATGTGGCCCGCGAAACCGCCGATGTGGTGCTGATGAATAATGACTTGTTGGAACTGTTGGAGGCGATCGCGATCGCTCGCCAAACCCGCGATTTGATTGAGCAAAACATCGCTCTCGTTGTTGTCCCGAATCTGGTTGCTCTGGGACTCGCTACCACCGCCGGGCTGAGTCCCCTGATTGCGACGGTGATTCACAATGGCTCCGCGATCGCGGCTGGCCTCAACAGCCTCCGCCCCCTTGTCCAACACGAGTTCACCCCTAACTTAGTAATTGACTGAGTCGATAGTGCTGAACTTTTGTGGTCAGGACGTCCAAATCTGATGGCATCGTTGTGCTGTGAGAGCTTTCCACATAACACCCCACCTATGAATGGGTTCAAAAGCCATCGAAAGCTTTATACCGCAAATATTTCAAAGCCATCGAAAGCTTTATACCGCAAATATTTCAATGGCATTGAGAAGCCATCATAATATGCGGAAACTTTCTGTCTAATAATATTGTTATGCGCTCCACAGATTAAACGCTGAGTGAATCTCGCTGTTCCTGAAAATGCGCTACTAGAAAATCAATCGCGCGCCGCACCCGTAAGGGCAAATGGCGACGACTGGGATACACAATCCATGTGGCGCGATCGCGATCCCAAAAGTCTTGTAGAATCGGCACCAGCAAACCATCAGCGAGTTCATCCTGCACATTGACCTGGGGTGTATAGACAATTCCAAGCCCTCTGATGGCGGCGGCGGCTAGGGCGGGGCCGTTATTACTGGTCCAGGGGCCAGAAATACGAATATCGCGAGGCCCATCAGGATAGTTAAACCGCCAGCGATCGCGATTGCTGCGCAGACAGGCATGATCCTTGAGCTCCTCCGGATCGGCGGGAATGCCACGCTGTTGTAGGTAGTCGGAGCTAGCGCAGGCGACCAAAGCGCGACTCGCGAGTTTCCGAACCATTAAGCTGCTGTCTTCCAGCACCCCGTAGCGAATGGCAAAATCAAAGCCTTCCTCGATCAAATCAATCCTGCGGGTATTAAAATCTATCTCGATTTTCACCTGGGGGTGCCGTCGGGCAAAGTCTGCCAGGGCCGGAGCCACGTAGCGCTCCGCAAAGGCCCCTGCCGCCGCCACTCGAATGCGTCCAACCACCTCAGCAGTTTCGCCCACCACGGTTTGATTTGCTTCTTCTATCCCGGCGATTAAGTCTGCGCAGCGACGATAGTACTCTGCCCCAGCATCGGTCAGACGAACCCTGCGGGTCGAGCGGGCCAGTAGGCGAATGCCCAACCGGGCTTCTAAATCCGCCACGCTACGACTGACGTAGGAGGTTGAAACGCCCAGTCGCTTGGCCGCTGCAGAAAAACTGCCCGCATCCACCACCGCCGCAAATTCAGAAATGCCGTTCCAAATACTCAAATGTGATCGCCACCGGGCTGATTATTGCTCATGAGCAAAGCTCTTTTAATCAAGTCAAATTTTACATTCTCCTTGCAACAATAGAATCATCGAAATTCACTTCTAGGGAGACACTTACGATGACTCAAACCGCTTCCCCCTCCACTGCGAAAACCGTTGCTACTCAGTTCTTCGATCGCTACCGCACCCAGGATGTCGCTGGCATGGTGAACCTGTTTGCCTCCGGTGGCACCGTTGAATACGTTCCCTATGGCTTGAAAGGTCCAGTTGACGAAGCCGGAGCGGGAACCTGGAATGCTTTGATAGAAGCGTTCCCCAACTTGACCAACCGCATCATCAGCATTCGCCAGGATGAAACCGGACGGGTCGCCTACGTCGATGTTTTTATTGGGGGTACGCAGGTTAAGGAAGCCTTTGGTGTTCCCAGTCAGGGCAAGACCTATGATCTGCGGCATCTATTTGTGTTTGAAACCAATGAAGCAGGCCAGATTACGAGCGTTGTTAGCTTTTGGGATAACGCTGATTGGTATCAGCAACTGGGCAAAACCACGCTAGCTTAATCTCTCTAGACCCGACGGCTGCATGACATCCGCCAAAATTGCTTTTTCACGTCGTTCAACAGTTCCATACCCTTTCAGGAGAATATCCCATGTCTACCCCGGGCATTTTGATGGTGCTCACATCCCATAACCAACTCGGCGATACCGGCAAACCCACTGGTTTTTGGCTCGAAGAGTTTGCCGGCCCCTACTACACCTTTGTCGATGCGGGAGCCACAGTGACCCTGGCGTCCATTCAGGGGGGGCAACCGCCCATTGACCCCAAGAGCTATGCCGAAGATGCTCAGACCGAGATGACCCGGCGGTTTTTGGCCGATACCGCTGAGAAGGAGGCATTGGCTAATACTCTCGCGATCGCAAAGGCCGATGCAGGCGATTACAACGCCATCTTTTTGACCGGTGGCCACGGCACCATGTGGGATTTCCCCACCAGCCGTGCCTTGACTAACCTGATCGAAGCCTTCGATGAAGAAGAAAAACTCATCGCAGCAGTTTGCCATGCTCCAGCCGCGCTGGTAACGGTCAAAACCGCCAGCGGTGAACCGCTTGTCAAGGGTAAGATCGTCACCGCCTTTACCGACAGCGAAGAACGGGGCGTAGGACTGGAAACCGTAGTACCCTTCATGCTGGAAACCCGCCTGCGGGAACTTGGTGCAACATTTGAAGGAGATCAAGACTGGGTCGCCCACATCCGTCAGGATAGCAACCTGATCACCGGACAGAACCCGGCTTCATCAGAACCTGCTGCCAGAGCAGTACTGGAAGCGATCCGAGCCTGACTTAAGACTCTGCGTTGACAGGCTATGGTGAGGTTCTGCCGCTGATTACAGGAGACAGAGCCTCGCCCCCAGAATGCTCCGGCAGAACTTTAACAGTATTTTTGTATTATAGGTTTCTGGGCTGTTCTGGTGCTGAGTCGGTTACGTTGAATGTGGTCTACAGTCGCAAATTAGGTAAACGCCATCTGCATAACATTGTGCTGAACCGGAACGGAGCATAGATTTTCTGCTGGGTTATGAAGGTTGTCCCCGTCCGGTTAGCTTAAACGTTGGCCTGCTTCATATTTCGACAAGGGCAATTGTTGAGTATGATCTGTTCTTATCAAACTCACTGAAGCTGTTGCAAGCATAACCAACTGCTGAATAATCTTTAGAAGAAGTTCAACGTGAAAACCTTAGTTCAGTTTCTGATTCAGATTCCTCTGCTACTGTGGTTGCTATGGTGGGCATCTTGGGCGCTTTTGATTGTGCCCAATCAATACGAAGGTTCAAGCATATTTGTGCCAGACTGCGATACTGATGGCGAAGCTTTGATCCTACTCAGCATGTGGATAATCTGGTTAACAACAGCTTTGATGATGGGATTTAGTATATGTATCAGGTTTTGGCGTAGAGCCAAGACACTATGGGGTATCAACACTGTTGCTGTACTTATTTCAATGGTCAGCATTGTGAGGTACATGAATTTGGTGGCATATAGTGAACAGCTTCAGCAATACTGCAAGTAAACTTTCTAGGTGTTTGTAGGCAGTTCGCACCTCATTTTCGACGCGTTTTACTATTGCCAAAGATTGTGATCAGCGACTATGTTGTATATACGCTGTATCTACATCTAAAAGTTAGATTGTGATAGTTTCAGCGGGTGATGTTCTAGACCTGTGTAATGAGTCAAGATAGACATTGCCCTGATATGAGC
>ERZ1740065.2412-NODE-2412-length-11601-cov-11.267539_pt1 | contig 11601 bp, 5 predicted proteins | sample MGYA00581738_ERZ1740065 | MGnify/ENA primary metagenome ERZ1740065 (study PRJEB43018, sample SAMN04849749) | marine metagenome | isolation source: floating plastic debris | place: Pacific Ocean | collected 2008-09-01 | study: EMG produced TPA metagenomics...
CTCCCTGTCTCTCTCCCTGTCCCTTTCCCTGTCTCTGTCCCTCTCCCTCTCCCTCTCCCTCTATCTCTCCCTCTATACATACTGTATGGATTCCATATTTGAAATTATCATTCACCATGCTGCTTACCATTAAACAATCCCTGAAATCACGACATTAACATCACATACCGGTGTCTGTACTTGCTACTGTCGAACTAGCCATTCTTACACATATCGCATTCTTACTTAGCTCTCTCATCTCATTGCAGAGAACATCCGAGAGCTGGCGAAGACTATAAAGTCTCAACATACGTGCAAAATCTGCTGCGAAGAACTAGTTGGCATTCTGTTTCTACCCTGTGGACACTTAGGTATGTGAGCAACGGTGTTCTTACCTTTCAGTTACAGAATTTGTGACAGCTGTTATATCATGTGTCCTTGTGCATTCAAATTATTCAACCATGGTTTGTATCATGGCTTAGAAGTTTTCTGTCATCATAGTGAAGCACCAATTTTGTGATATCACTAAATTTTGCTAACTAATTTGGTAATTGCTATTTTTTGTAATTGTTATCTGCTAATTTTCATTTGCTATTTGCCAAGTAGTTAATCCCACTGCACACAGGAAGCAACCCAGATAGCAATTTACCGATTGCTAAGTACTTGATAAGTCTCATATATCATGTATTAGCTACAGCCTCTCTTGTCTATAGTTATTGATCTTTCTAGTCGCGTACAGATGAGGCTGTTGTGGCTACTCACAGTTACCCCCCAATATCCAATCTAGCCCCTTTGATGGCATGCTTAATGCTCGCTCTGCCTGGACTCTCTATTTTCTAGATCAGAAAATTTTGCCACGCTGTTTGTCAGTTTTTACTAACAGGAGAGTCACTATAAAATTTTATTCAGTCAACCATTAGAATAGCGTGACTGGTTGAGAAATCCGTTACAGGTGGATGTGGGAAGGAAGGCTTTTATTTCAATGAGGTTTGGGACGCTGTTCTCATTGCAGTGTCAATTTATTTTCAGTTTGTTGCGCGACTTGTGCCAACGCGATGGAGAGTTGTCCGATGTGCCGCGTCAATGTCTTGGGAAGAGTCAAAGTCTGCATCAGCTAAATCACCTGCCATCTGTACTTATCTCAGCTGGGACCTGGAATGGTGGTGACATCAATCATCGAGGTATTGTACCTCATTTGTCAGCCTATGTCTGCACCCACTCGAGACACATTGCTGAGCAGTGCAGACATGAACTGAAGTCTGGGTCTTTGACCTCTTACCGACTGTTTGATATTGCAGTAGGGTAAGGGTCAGCAGAGATAAGTTTCAGAGACAACGAACGCGATTGGCCACACCGTCCGTCGTCGCGGAAACCTGGCTCGTTTGATCCAATCAGTAGCTGTGTTACTACTGCTTGATCAAATTAGCATACAAACTCATTGATTTAGCTCATCAATATATTAAAATGAGGCGTCATATTGCCAATAGAGACACACATAGGTATGATAAATAGATACTGGCCTGCCTCTTGCTCAGGGTAGTGCTGGATCGACGAACAATGCCTTTGACTTATGTGGATTCATATGAGATTAATCACAATGAAAACTATTATCTCAATATGATTTACATTCTTTTATGGGAGTTTTTACCTGTTTCAAACACCTTTTTTGCTTTCTTGCTCAAGGTAGAAAATTGCTGCTTTTTCGGATGGTACTGGTGATTTCTATTTTACACAAATACATTTAAAAATCTTCTGACAGCCTCATTATTGATCATTTATGCTTCGCCAACCATAGCCTCACCTCCAAGCATGTCTGTGCATCAGTTGGAGGTTGTTTTTTTTTATAATCGCATGTACTTGAATCCGACATTGGGAACTCACCCGCTCAATTATGCCAATCGTTGTAAAGGTCAAGGTCATTGACATAGGGAAGGTGACCTACTCCAAAGATATCCAGAGATGTCTACAATTGAATTTAGTGAAGATCATAAAGCTTTCTCAATGGAGAGATCGTTGGCCTTTAGGCCTCCAGTCGTTAAATTATCAAGAAGCTAGGCAACACAACCTTTCTCTGCATCGCGTCAGCAAGGCCCATCTAATTAGTCTATGAAGTACAGTTTTTGTTGCACGTGGAATCATATGGTTGGATGAGAATGTGAGTAGCATATCTCCTCGACAGCGGTGACATTGCAACATCATTGGCAGCAGCTACAATGACTCATTCTATCATTTCTACCTGTAACAGACCTCCCTATATCACTCCCTCCATACCTCCCTCTGCCCTTCCCATTCCTCCATACCTCCCCTCCCTCCCCATCTCTCCCTACCTCACTCTATCTCTCCATCTCTCCATACCTCTCTCTACCTCCCCATCCATCCATCCCTTTCTCTGTCTCCCCATCCCTCCCTCTGTACCTCCATCTTCTCTCCATCTCTCCATCACTGGTTCCGCACCTCAAACTGCTCTCAGATCATGCGAGATCCTTGATCACAGAGATGGCTTATATCTGCCAGATATACTCCTTGTTTTTTGGCTCAGCGCTTCCTAAGAGGAAGGTTTTCAGTACACATGCACTCATAAAATAGAAGAAAAGATAATTTGAGAAAATATCCACTTACCGGTTGCATTTTATTTGCAGGCTCCTTGTATGAAACAACCACCTGCTCCTAACTGATAGACTTTGTCGCCTCTCTACCTCGCACTATCAACAGCGACTGGTCAGGTTATTGTCATGAATTATAGCTCTTCATCAAATGTGGCAGACAATACCTAGCAGGTACAGCATCACGTACAGCTTCTCCTTGTCACTGGAGACCCAATGTAACAACGGAATAAATAGATTCAAACTATCAATAATTTACTTGTAGCTTGTTTTCATGTTTCAATGGCTCAGCATCGGTTAAGCATGACTGGGAATTGTCTCTGATGCTTTTTAAATCTGTTGATGCTCCCAAATTTAATTTCTACGTGAATTTATTTCACTATAATGTTCATACTGGGCCATAATCCCAAAAAGAATTTGCTCATTCTGGTAGGCAAGATAGCGCAACTCCAAAAATGTAACATTACTTCATCAACCATTGACACACCAATCCAGTGATGCGTTGCGTGTAAAGGATTGGGATTTTGCTACACCTAGTGAGACATTAATGTATACAGTGTTTCATAGTACTCGATGTCAGTAAGTAGGTTACGTACCGTACGTACCGTATGTAAGCAGACTTAACATTCTTTACTCTCCTATCGGTGGGCTGCTGTTAAGCCGATGCTAGCCGGTGTTACGCTAGTACTGCAGCCGGCCATAGCTAAATGCAGACTAAATCTAGTCTAACACCAGCGTAGCACCTGCTTAACCCTGGCACATGGAACTGGCCTATCGATATGAGAATAAAAAGTCCCAAAGACTCTTATTTTGTTCACCATTTTAGGTTATTATCATTTTTGGGTCATGTAATGACACTCACGCTAGGGATGACAAGTATCTCGTAGTTACCAAGGGCTGCCTGTACTTTTCACTGCCAGAAGAAGACGCTAACATTGCTATTATTTGTTTCCAAATGTTTTCCTGTGGTTTGTTAGTTAGATCAGTTTTTGTCATTCTCTTGGCGATTTTTGCGCTCGCTGCCGCACACTCCCGCTCACTCTCGCTCACTGCCGCTCACTGACGCTCACTGCCGCTCACTGCCGCTCACTACCGCTCACTGCCGCTCAGTCCCGCTCACTCTCGCACACTCCCGCTCACTACCGCTCACTCTCACATGAGCTGGTGCATGAATGTTGATGGGAGAATGACAAAACTTGTTAGATCCTGCTGAGCTGAGCTCAAATAGGGCAGAATCTTAGCTGTAGCCTTAGCTCTGGCTTATCAAAGCTCAGTAAGACTGACTATGTCAACTTTTTGGTTTTAAAAACCTGTCACCTATCACGATTCTTACACTCTCAATCTTAAATTCATAGAATACCATAACACCTCACATGGCTCACATTCCAGCAACTACATGCATAGCTTCCAGGCTTGCCATTCATTCACTAATAGTCTCAGCTGACAATAGACTGGTCATGGGCAGGTCTGTGACTAGTATAGCAAACTATAGCACATCTTGTCAAGTGTTTTTTAAACTCTGTAGTAGTTGCTCCAGCCCAGTGCTGTTTGGATTCGTCATGCTCGATGGTGGACTCAACGAGTCTTGTGTCACATTTAATGATCTTGTAAACAGAGTATCCAAAACTCTCAGCTGTTTACCCCATATGATAGAGATTGCCATGGTACACAGAACCTAGGATCAATACTTTCAGGGCACAGGAAACCTAGGATACAGACAGCCTACTATTTTAAGCGAAGAGTATGTGACATTTATTGTATCTGTCAACCTGTCAGGCTGAAAATACTGGAGATTTAGTGTTTCTGCACTTCATATTTCAAACTGCTAACCTCTACAGCTAGGATTCTCACATATCTGAGCTCAGCAGGATCTAGCTGGTGAGCAACCAGAGAACATTATAACAGCGCTAATAGCAATTCTGACCTTAAATCCTGGCATCTAAAATACGGGAGGGGGGCTGGGGGAGTGAGGGTGGGGTATGTGAGGCTTGACTTGGCAGATATGGAGAGGGATGGAAGTGAATAGAATAAATACACCAGCAGTGAGGATGGGAATGACTTAGCACCAGAAAACTAGCAATGTGTGAGCTTCGAAATAATAAAGCTGCTACCCACCCTGTGTAGATGGGAAGTTGTCTTCTCCATTATCGTCATGAACAGCAATATCATGTCTTCAATGCCATTGAGCCTATGTCAGCAATATCCCCGTTATGTGATTTGTAGATGGGATTGATTGACGTGGCTCGATACCTAATTTACCTTTCAACATGAGACAAATGTGACCTTGACATATATTCAAAATGCGACCTTGACATTTATTAACAATGTGACCATGGTGTACTTTGTTGTATATGTATAAGCATGGCTGGTTGGTGAATAGGCGGAGCTCACCATTTAACAACAGGAAATAGATCATGATGCATGAATCGCTGCAAACCGATGCGCCGGAGAGACAACCTTGACCTATGAACCTACACAATACAATGTGGACTGTTTGGAACCACAGGCTAGGTGAGGTTTATTTTAGCAACCCTTGTATCAACAAGCGATGAGATACCCTCCAGCATCATCTGTCTCTTCATTCTTGATGGATTTTGAACTCATAGTAGTTTTCTTTGTATTCAATATCTCCCTACCCTACGGAAAACCATCCCCCAATAGGCTCACAGCCAGGGGTTGGAAAACCCCTTATGCAATCGAATCCCCGGGGTCAGATGCCAAGAAGCCAGGATATCTGCAGTTGATTATGTGTTGGAAGTGCAGTTAATACCTCAAAGAACCAGAATTTCCAAAATCATAGAGCCTCGTGCTTAGCGATGGCTATCGCCAACAGAAGTCCTGTAAATTCCTCAGGCAGTGTCCCTGTTACAGGCAGAATATGAATGGCACATTGTTGCTATCAATGGCTTGCTGGTCACATGATAGCATCTCCTTCAGTTGTTTGAGGGCACACAGGCAAGCTAATCTTACTCGGATACGATTCCAAGCACCTGCTTGCACATGTCTGACCATGCCAAATTATTGATTCAACCTTCAGTAGGATGCATTCGGTGTGAGAGACGTACGGATATCAGTAGACTTCAGAGTGCTCAAGCTTGATGAACCTCATTCAAATCAGACAGTTGGCGAATATCAGCTTGGACAGGATTTCGACTTCTTTGAGCGTGTGCACGGGCACTTCACATCGCCGCGTCGTTAACGTGGCGAGTGTCACGTACAGCCAATTGAACGACTGCGTGTATATCAATACCCTCGCATCTAATGAATGGTTGATGCGGTTTTAGTATCGATACATTGTGGAGGTGCACGCGTGTGGACACTTCACACACATTTCATTGATGAGGCACAAGGGTGAGTAAGCCAATAAAGGATAGTCCCATCTGCCATCCTTGCTATTGTGATTCGCGCCGCCAGCATAGCTTCAACTCAGTTGGGATTTTCCGTGTGCAAACTCGTCAGTAAGTATAGATTGTATTTGGTATCGCATACCACTGTACTAACTCGGCATAGCTTAGTTAAAAGCCATACATAGTAGAATCCAATTCTTATTCCTTTGCTAAACTCAATTTTCCTGGTCTGGAGTCAGTACGGATAGGGTAAGTTCATTCAGTTTTCGGATCTGCTGCGTAGCATCAATTATTTTGCATCTGTATTACCATACTGACATTTTGATTCTTACCTTCCATCGACAGAAAGGTCATCCCAGCTTAAACCGGGTCCGAGTTTTGCCCATGCTAACCTATCAACAGTTGCTTTATGTCGCTGACTCTATGTTCAGTATCTACTGACGTCCTGATGAACTGACGTACTGATGAGCTGACGTAATGATGAACTGATGAACGGACGAACAGACTTACTGAAGTACTAACGAACAGATGGACTGATGAATTGACAAACTGATGTACTGGTTTATCACATACATCATTAGACAGCTGAGACCGTCCAAATTAGCCTCAAAGACTAGTACAAAACATTATTCTGACCTTTGTCTACTGTGCATTCAGTTCTCTGGACAAGTTGATTCCAGGCCCTGATACTGACCCCGCATGACCTTTGGTGTAATCATGTTATGACAACTAGGCTGATTCACGCCATTAAAACCCATTTCTGTAAACCATTATTTAGCCTGTCGCATCCTCTCTATTTCACTATCTGACGAGAGCTTTCTCAATCTGGATTTGCATCCGATCCCGGTTTGTTAAGTTCAGATATGCTGATGATGTAATAACATATATTTTTTTAAAAATTAGGAATCTAAAGTAAATCTATGTAAGAATTCTCAGTGCCCACTTTGATGTTGTAGATTCTACTGTTGCCTTACTACTTGGTACCAATTCACTGTAGATAAGCTCCGTTGGAAACGTTGTCCTGCTTTCCAAGCATCAGAGAGAAACCAAGATTGATTATATGGGAGATATGAGCAACAATGAATATGAAGTTCTCAAGGATCATAGCCACTCAGGGTCAGATTCTACTTACCTTGGTGTTGCTGACAAAACCAGCACTTACAGGTACATTTTACTCACGATTGAAGACCTGCTATTGTTGCAAATCTACAATTATGTTTATGCCATGGGATACTATCAGTTTCGGCCCGATTCTAGAATGGAAATCTATACATAGATGTTGGAACGCAAATTTAATTTCAGCGCGTCTGATTCTGAGACAACTGTGTCGGCCTAAAAAAGGATTACAATACTAGTTTGGCTTTGAAGTGAGACAAATCAATGGGCTATAATATACCACTTATCGTGGACGCAGCTAGCTCAAAATCAATACAACATTTCAAACGCAAACGTGATTACAGCCTAGAGCAATCATCTTGTAATCATCGTTGTTTAGTGTGTGTTTAAGCGGCCCCTATAGCCTGTTAGCTTAGTGCAAGCAAACTCTCCGCTGACGTCAGCTAATTGTGTCTTCCTGTAGCAAGGTTGCTCTTATCAATTCCAAAGTCCCGATGAACTCATGCGTTAGGCATTTACTGCTTCTCCAACTTCCTTTCCATCTTTCAGCTGCTCATTACCTGTCTCTACAGCGCATCCATAAATCTTCTTTTATGACTTCTTCTGTCTCCATATCTCGAATTATTTTCCAAATGTGTTCTTCTGCTCTTCTTTTTATATGTCCATGCTGCCATCTCAATGTTCCCTCTCTCAATTTATCTTTTAGGTGTCTCATATGTACAGCCCTCAAACTTGCTCATTTCTAATCCTGTCAATTGTGGTCACTCCCGTTGCTATCCACTCTCGTTGCTATCCACTCCCGTTGCTATGCATTCCCGTTGCTATGCATTCCCGTTGCTATTCACTCCCGTTGCTATGCACTCCCATTGCTATGCACAAAATTCCGAGTTCAGGCATTTCCAGCGTAGCTTGCATCCTGCTCACTCGCATTGTCAATGACTAAAAACCATGTACTATTACTGATTTCATTTCTGTCTTATGAATATTCCCTTTTGTTATGTTCATCAGTCTCTCCCCTCCCAGCAACCTGTGGTTTGCCCAGCACATTTAGCATGTCGATATCCATGTGTTGTAACAGTTTGTGGACTCAAACCTATACCACACCTATACAGAAAATCCTATTTGCGTTGAATCGGATTTTGCAGGAAAGCCAGTCAGCAAAGTAGTTTTGAACTGAACTATAATTGAATCATCTCAGCAGATGCTGTGGTCCAGAGATTTTGTTCGCTTTGTCATGACCAAACTAGTTTGCACAGTAAGAAGCTAGTTAGTACTCACCTTGACCCATTATGATTTTCTATGACCCATGGGGACATATCAGAACCCAATAAGACCCCCATCACCTATCAGGACATATCAGGACCTAATATAATCCCCCCAAGACCTATCAAGACATGTCAGGACATGTTATAGCCAATGGTGTTGCTGCTTGTCATGCTCGAGCTAGCATGTCCAATATTACCAGTAGATGAGAGCTGTCAGCCACCTGCCATATGGTCACGTTACCAGCTCTCACTCACTCGGAAGTTTAATTAGAAAATGTTATCAACTGTTTACAACACAACAATGACCCAGGGATGACCAGTTATGCAACGATTCATAATTTTCTGTTTCTATTGATTTACAGGTTCCTCTCTGCATACTTATCAACCAATCACCATCGGGTATTTAGGCTTGTCCAATCACACGAAGACGTCTGATGACATCTTGCACATTATGAAAGACTTCACCTTCCAGGCCGCCAGTTTACATATCCAGCATCGGATAGTGAATCAAGTAAGTTCAAATCAAAAGTGTAAGTATGACGTACACAATCAACGGAGAGAACGTCAAGAAAACGTGACAAACCAAAATGATTTTGTCTCCAGCCTAGTTGAGCAATATAATCAGCAGCATATCCAGCTCATGGCAAGGTAGTAAATTACATGAAAGTTGGAATACCCATGTTATGGGTTTAGTGGAAGTGAGATGACACTGTGGCACCAAGTGTAAGTTGACAGCAGTATTTGTGAATCACCGTGCTGCGATGAGTCGCCATGATAACTTCTGTCGAACTAACCCTTACACCTGACTTCTGGACCCCCTGGTGACCTTCATATATCAGAACTCTAACTACTCTCGAGATAACCATCACCAATAAATCACCAACCTCTGGAGGTACAGCTGGAGGTACAGCTGGAGGTACAGCTGGAGGTACAGCTGGAGGTACGGCTGGAAGTATGGCTGGAAGTACGGCTGGAAGTACGGCTGGAAGTACGGCTGGAAGTACAGGTTTTAGCTGCCAAAACCTGAGACTATAATCGTTATTATTGGCTTCCTAATATTCTCCTGTAGTTCATTCACTACACCTTGCTGAGCTAAGCTCAAGTATGGCACGCTCTTAGTGTATTGCCTCGACTATAAGGCGTGTATCTAGGGAAGTGAAGTATTACCTCGGCTATAAGACACTTGTCTAAGGAAGTGAGGTCATGTTAAATTAGTCTTCATTCTCCTGCTAATAGTTGATTCGAAAGCTTAGTTTAATAGTTCTAAATTGATTCTCTCTCATGAAACTAACATGGCTCCTTTAAGACCGTCCTACGTGAAGCTATAGCAATGTATTTGTAGGATTCAGGTGTGTCATGTAGTCAAGGGAACAGTGTATTATAGTCGAGGGAACAGTGTCTTATAGTCGAGGGAACAGTGTCCGATAGTCGAGAGAACAGAGTAGCTGTACGGGTAGGGATGATGAGCCATGGTTTCTCAAAGTTAAGGAAAACTGAATTTGCAGTACCTTCTGGTTGTAGACATTGTCATCTATGCCAGACAGACTGTAATCAATTGCTTGTTATCAATAAGTTATGAAGTACAGTTTGATATCGATTACATGTGATATGGCTATATTATGAGAAGGAAGTACTTGTAGATGAATACTTTGTGTGATTGGCCGCATGGAATCAAATTACATCTCATTCAGACGTCAATACCGAAAATACCTTGAATTCATTGAGTCATATTGCGTCAATGACCTGTATGTATATTAATGCATACCTGTCAAGTCTCCCGTATTTCTCGGGAGACTCCCATATTTTAGATGCTATCATTTAGGGTCAAAACTACTATCATTGGTTTTCTAATGTCTTCCTGTGGCTCACCAGTTAGAGCTAGCTGAGCTGAGCTCAAATATGGCAGAATCCTAGCTGTAGGGGGTAGGGGGTTTGAGCTATGATTTCTTAAAGTTCAGAAAAACAGGATCTCTATTATTTTCAGCCCGACAGGTTGACAGTTATGTATTAATGTCTCCTCAGAGAATTGCACATGTTTCCGCAACTAGGTCGAGAATCTTCTCATTCTTTTCTGGAAGACTCCAGAATTCTGCTCAATGAAAGTTAGTAGGGTAGGGAGCTCTAAGCTATGGCTCATCAAATCTTAAAAGCATCAAGTCTACAGTATTTTTTGTCCAATCAGCTTCCATGGTCTCATCCCGATTTGATGCTCCCTTTTTCATTTTAATTTCTAAGAAGTTTTGTGTGTTTCCTATTTTGTCTGGTTTTTGCTATTTTCTTGCAATGCCCTCTCTGGCCTGATCCATTGACCTAATTAAATGACCTATTTTTAGTGTGATGTTGGTGAGGCATTGAAGAGCCTTTTTGACCTGGTAGATGAGAACGACAATCTTCTGGCGCTAATTGTTTTCAGCTGTACCGAAGTTCTCAAAGTCATCGGCTCCGTCGCTGGCTACTTCCATCTCTCAGTGGTCAGTAAAAGCTGTAGATTTGGTTCTCAATCATGTGATGTCATGGTATTAACACGGATCTGAATTCCTGTCCGCAACAAATGAACTAAGGCCTGACACCCATACAAAAATAGCTCAACAGCGTAACAACAGTACCACAACAATATCACAACAACACTACAAAACTACCACGACAACAACACAACAAGAGCACAACAACATCAGAAAACATCAGAAAAATACCACCACAACAGCACAAAAGATACTGCAACAGCATAACAACTATACCACAACAACAGTACCATCATTTTCATAGCAAGAAAACTATCAACAATGATCGTCAAACAGTTGAATGATGTGGAGGTTATTGTACTTCTGATGGTATTTGTTGCCAACATCATAGCTGCAATGTAGTATGTGAATAGCATAGCATAGCCAAAACTTGTTGGATTATGACAATGGCGGCACTTGGATACTTGCTGTTGTGTTGCTTTTCCAGCATGGGTAGAGGGATCAAAATGGAGGAATTTTTATTCCCATGCTGAAATGCAAAATTCCAAATGCTTGTTGCATATTTTTTACATATAAGCGTGGATGTGGTTTGAAAAGCTTATCCAGTAATTCACAAAGGCTGCAAGAACTTATGAAATCATTTACTCTTCTATCGGTAGGTGTGCAGGTTTCATAAACGCTGGTGTTAAGCTTAAGCTAGAGCAGGCTTAAGTGCAGCAAAAGTATAACAAGTGCGAACAAAAGCCGGCGTAGCACCGGTGTAACACTGGCGAATGCTGGGGGGGGGGGGGGGGGGGGGGGGGGGGGGGGGGGGGGGGGGGGGGGGGGG
>ERZ1740065.2413-NODE-2413-length-11594-cov-12.055811_pt1 | contig 11594 bp, 8 predicted proteins | sample MGYA00581738_ERZ1740065 | MGnify/ENA primary metagenome ERZ1740065 (study PRJEB43018, sample SAMN04849749) | marine metagenome | isolation source: floating plastic debris | place: Pacific Ocean | collected 2008-09-01 | study: EMG produced TPA metagenomics...
TCCAACTCACTGAGCATACAGTGCATAGACATCAGAGCGACATAGTTAGGATCCAACTAAAAAATCCTTTTGGTTGGGAAGCTATGGCAGTTCTCGTGCAGAATCACCTTATGATTTATACGATTTGGTCCCCTTCGTGGTGGACACAACTAAAAATTCTGAGCGGTCCCCCCAGAATAGCTGGAAATCGGTCTATTGGAGGGTCATAGTTACATGAATCAAAGTTGTAGATGATATGCTGGCGGTTTCATTTAGTGAACCTCAGTGTGTTGCTCAATATGCCTTATAATTATGTATATTACGTTCAAGCTGCTGTCCCCCATTTTATAGCCCTACTTACTTACTTATCCTACTAATGAGGGAATACTGGGTCTATGTTGATGGAACTACACTCAATAAACGAGAGTGACCGATGTCTCACCGATGTCCGAATAGAGTAGAGAAATAGACAGCAGTGTTCTCCGGTGTTCTTTCTTCTGGAACTTCTATCTCTTCTAAAGCAACTCTTGTGTCTTCCTTGTCACGCCCCATAAAGCCTTTCCTGATGATTTTTGAGTCCTTATCCTCGGAATGAAATCGTTGGTTGCTTCTTTCATCTCCGCGACAAAATTGCAGGAGCAAAATCTTCAAAGATTCAAACATACAAACTCCGTCACGAACACAATATTTTTGCTGAAGTGTGCTGCCACCGGCATTTAACCGCGGGTCTCCGCTTGCAAGACAGGCATGCTAACCACTACACCATAGCAGCTTACATTACACAACCATTTTTTCTACCAAACGAATGAGAAAAGATTAAATCTACCTTTGGCTGCTGACTGTTCACGTTGAGAAGTTCAAGGATATTTTTCACTGGACAGGGAATACGATCCTCTCCCAGAATGCAGCCATATTCATCTGGTTGTAAGCTGCCGTGACTTGTCACACATATGGCAATCACGTCTTTGTCTTCGTGCGTCTGAACAAAGCTTCCAATCACTTCAAGCATCTCCTCAGCTGTTTTCTCTGGTTCAATCGTTACCTGGGTTAGTAAACATGGATGCTAGAATTATACATAGAGTGGCATATATCATATAGCTGAGGGGCTACACTGTATACGTGGTAATTATAGTGGCGTTTTAAATATAGCGAAATAGCGATTTCATGAGTTATGCTATTAATAGAATAACAAAGTGTTGCATGATTAGTTCTCACCCTAATGATATGACCGCTACATAATCCTGTACCAGTGCCTACCTAGCATATACGTAAATCCCTGCACCTGTTGCTCTGACTCAGACGCAGTGCACCTTAATATTATTGTTTATCCTCACAAACAATCGACTCTTACTCGAACGTCACCTTGTACACGTATTGTATACGTATTGATAGAAAAAGTCAATAAATGATGCTTCCGCTGTAATTACAACCGCCAATTATTTACTCATGACCAGAAAACGTCAAGTATTGTGAGAAATATAGAGATTCTGAAATCTTTGCTATATTCTGGATGCACAACAACAACAACTACCACATGTACAGTAGTTGTCTAGACCATATTCTCACTTGATTTTGTACAGAGTGACAGCATGGACTGGTGGTATAGTGATTTCTTTTTGCCATTCATAAATTTGTCTCTCAAATTCAAAGTGGCAGACAAGCAAGCAAAAACCATAAACATCATCTGATTACATAGCGTTATAACATAGTCTTAAAAACTGGTCCTCATACTACGGAGTGTTATATAGCTAGGGAGAGACACGCAGGATGTAAGTCGAGCAACATATTCCCCCAGATTCTCATGGAAACGAGACCTGACTGACACATGGCGCACTTCCCTAAGGATTATAGAGCAGAGAAAGATATACGTGTTTTTCTTACTGTGAATCCTAACTGCTGCTTAAAAATGAACTCAAAGTCATCTCTGTCCTTGTCGGCTCCCGGCCTCACTTTCAGTAGGTTGGCTTCCGTCTCTCTCAAGAAGTTGGTAATGATGAGCGCTGCTCCGTTCTCGGTGTACTTGGCTTCCCTGTCCTTCTCTAGTAGCTCGTGTTCTTTGATCATCCGTTTGCACAGCGTTGATCTCAAGTCAGAACTGTACAACACATCATCACACCGCGCTATGATGCGACGCATCTCAATGAGCTTTGACTCGTTGAGAGCTACCCTGTTTTCTACCAAACTGTGAAATAGTTGCCTGAAATAAAAGACACATGGAATATATACATTCTGTGAATGGCAGGTAAGTGAATATTTCATTTTTTGATGATAGCTAACAGGAAATCCCCACAATACCTCTTAGTACTTTACAACTACACCAATACATCCCTACACATTATAATTAAAATAAATTAAACGCATGCTGCACTTTTCAATATATTACATTCGTTTAGATAAGTTAATGAGCTAAAGACCAAACACAGCAGTTTACTTATCTCGCAATGACTGTTTTTGTAGCAAACCTGTGATCTTTTGTGCAAACAAGAACTTGCATTGCAGTGTCAGGTGGCAGGACGATCTGATCTGCACCAATGCACTTCTTCAGTTCTTCAGCATCAAACCCTTTGGGCACTCGATATTGGACATAGAGTATCTGACACGAAAAAACACGTCGTAGTTATTAACTGGAGATCCATGATTCGACGGGACTACCCTCAGGGCGCTAGATATGAGCATTGAATACAGTATTGGATGTGATCAGCTGAATGCCTTGACTGTCGAGATGCAAGGGCCACTGAATGGATCATTTAAAAGAACACTATCACAAATAAAGGATGTGGTTTCCCTGAAATAAATCCCACGATGCAGATTTTCCAAATGCATATGGAGTTGTGGAACAGCTTACAGAGGCTCAGTCTATTTCCTGACCCACAGCTAGATTTACATACTGTGAAAGTTGTCCTTGACCTCAGTTCATGAAGTACGCATTACATGACTAAATGCAACACAGATTTAAGCCCTTATTAGGTAAGGATGCAACAAGTACAGTAATTTATGCGGTGCTACATACTCATTTGCTTGATACAATGGCACCAAGTATCCCGCCAAGTCAAAAATGATCCTTGTGTGGCGAGTGCTTGATAGTACTCAAGCACTCACAAAACTAGCGTGCAAAACCAGCCCTATGACAGGGGGATGTCAATCCAAATAGTTACTGCGGAAAATATTTATCAATGTAAGTGACATACCCTCGGTACCCCGTCTCCCAGAGGAATCAGTTTGATCAGTTCTTTGGGTGTTATTACTGTCCATGACCTTGGTGAAACCTTGGTATCGACTTTTATGAATGCAAAGGCACCATCTATATCATTTTTTCTCTCCAATATCACCGTCAGGCTTTTCTCGAGGGCCTAGCAGGGATGATAGAATGATCTCTCCATCAGAGATGGTTTACTGGAGTGACACAAAGATAACTCACCTGCTGTTCTAGAGATTTCAGTGAATGATCATCATTGTACAAGGCGTGCCAGTACTCCAGTGATACCTTCTCTCTATCCCGCAGTGAATATTCCACGACCAGTGATGGGATGTCTGGATTCTGGTTGTATGAGAACACGTAGAGCACATGGAGTACTTGATGGACCAGTGGTGTCTCATCCCTCAAATCCACGGTAGTTAACTGTGCACGCAACCGTTTAAGCAGACGTATGAAGTCATCGTCCAACTTTTCACCAGTCTTAGAGAGCGCGTCATCCACCTGGGATATGCTGTAACCAGACAGGATACTGAGCAGTCGTACTAACATCCCGCGATCCACAGAGGGAGGATAGTCTTGGATGTTTGCAATCTTGCTGCCTATACGACTATCTTTTCTCAGACATTTCTCCAGCTGTAGGAAGTGATCTTCTATTCGAATATACTGATATTCTGTCATGTCTGGTTCTACCATCACATCTTCTCTTATTTCTACTTCTTCTGCTACTTCTTCTCTTGCTTCTTTTTCTCCTACTTCCTCTCTTGCTTCTACTTCTTCTCCTACTTCTTCTCTTGGTTCTTTTTTTTTTCAGTATTTTGTCCAGCTTTGCCGCTTGTTGCCTCTGACCTGGTTGGTGATGTAGAGGTCTGCTCTTCGCTATCATAAATGTCCTGGTATAAGTCGTCATGCAGTTCAACCTAACAAGTAGAAGATTAGTCACTGAAATTCACAGCCAAAATCAACGCTTTTGCTAAGGTGATCTCTCTTCTCATGCAAGTGATAGATATGCTGGGAAAATCATCATACTTTCATAACATAGTATTAGATAGAGAGAGTAGCAATAGCAGGCACCTTTAATGTTGTAGTTGCGCTATCATGGAATGCTCAGTAAATGTATCTTACTTCTATACCGGCCAGTATAAATGGAGAATGTACACATATCACCACTACTATATGTCATGATGAGATAAAGCCCAAAACTTGGACACAGTCAACAGATACCTCGGCATAAACCAGAGGCGTATCTAGGATTTTTATGAATGGGTGTCTCCAACCCAAAGGCCAGGGTCCATAGACCACCTAGGCCCCTGTGGGGTTCACCTGGCAATGCCCTGGCGGGGGTTAGGGCTAGGGATGGATTCGATACTGGTATCCGATACCAGTATTCAATATTAGCAATGTCAATATGAGAAAGCATTATAAAACTTACATATCGAAATATCAACAGTATCATATCGTGTCATATACAGCATCAATACATGAATATACTTTCAGATAATGTCATTAAGTGAGTTCGTGACCTTGTGACATGTCCAAAGCTATTTTTAGTCGGACAAAACTCTGTCCAGAGATAGGGAACCCGGTTGTCGCAACTCTAATAAAAATATTCGTATTCCCGTGGGCACGGCTTATTTTATTCCCCACCCACTTCGGGATGTGACACAACTGTAACAAAAGACGGAGCAATAAATTGTTGAAAGAAAGGGCACGTGTCTCTAGTACTAGAACATATGACTAGCCGTTTCACTAACAAATAATTGATGGAATTAAAAAGCCTACTGATAGTATTTCTCAGCACACGCCAGAAACACGAGGTAATCTGCTTCAATCTAGACAATCTTCCATGTCAACTGCAGAGTTTAGATGAAACTAAATATGAGAGCTGTGCTTGCACTCGAAGTTCACTCGTAGTTCTAGTGTATTATGACCAGTGCTCACAATCAGTGTGATCCCTGTGCATCACTTTAGGAGGCATTGTAAGTTATTTATTGCAATACATAGTAGTAGTAGAAACCGTTTTCGTAAGAAAAGGCGTTCGAACATCAGCAGGTATTCACTGCTTTTAGCAAACCTGTTTCAGAAATTGAGAGTGGCGAGCAAGAGCAATTTCATTAGTTCTAGTAGCTAGAGAATAAACGTAAGGACTTATCTGGATACTAGCTGGTCCAACGATGAGTTTCAAATCGAGAACCGGCTGTAGAAGGCAATGAATAGGATGATGTGAATTTCAATCCGCTATTACGTATTCCTGTGATGCGAGCCAATTGACTAATAAAAATTTTCACTCAATTATTTTTTGAAATGGGTCCACTGCCTCGCTACTTTGCCGCAGATTTATTACTAAAACATTAAGAAAGGAATAATTTCAAATATTTTATTCGGCGAACTGGACATGTTACAAAGTGGCGAACTTGCTTGTTAATAAAGAAAATATATTCTACTACTTCTAATATATCTACATATGAGATAGGCTGTGCATCCAAATAGCATTTGTATTCGAAATTTTGAACAGCGAATATCGTCAGATTAAAGAATTGATATATTTATGATGTATACACATTGATGATCAGTTGTATGTTTCTTTGGGAGTTGTTCTCTCATTCTTATAAAATACCGTGGCGGTTCCCGTCTGACGAAAATTGCCAGTCAATTTCACATGTTGGCGTGTTTCGTCTGACGAGCAGCGTCACAAATCTACGATCCAATTTTTTGGCAGCTTTCATCAACAGTAGATGTCGCCGTGATAACAACTGTCAAGGTCACGCCTAAGCCTCAAGCCAGGAGCACACCTACGCGATTACAGCGCCATTTGACCACCACGAGTTAGCAGCAATGGGTTCTGGGCTGTTTTCGCACTGTTCACGTGTGTTTAGACATGTTTAATATTTTCGCTTGCACCGCTTGGTTCCTAAGCGCTGATTGGCCGGCTTGCGCATGGCTTAAGATCTGAACCAAAAATGTTTTAGGTGTTTTTTAAGTATTTTTTGGATGTGATGATGGATGAATTGTATGAAAAATAATAAGATAAGTTCCATCGAATTGCTTGCGTCACACTGTACTGAATTGCTGGCAGTATCATATTATACTGATTTGCACGCACATCGTCATGCACATAATTCTAAACTGACAATAAATATTGGTAGAGATTGGTTTTAATACGTAAGCGATACATTGTTTCCCTTGAGTTTCTCCCTATGATGAGACACTAGATAGTTATATGATCAGGTTATTGTTTTGATTGATGCTGTCATTGTTTTAGTTGTTTTGGTTGCTCATTGCTTCTTAATGAAAGCCAGAGCTGCTTTCAAAGTGTATCATGGAGAACTTTGTCCAAAAATGAGAAGGTAGCTTGAACTTGCAGAGATAAGGCGTGTATCCCTTATTTTACCCAAAGATTTTTGGGGACTAATTTATCGGTCTATGATCTTCTTTCTTTGAATAAATCCGGTGAATTCATCGGACAAAAAGCACTCACCAACTATGCCGCTTTCATAGCAAAACCCTTTGGAGATGCTACCAGATGTCACCAGGCAGTTTTGAGAGTTTACAATGTTCAGTTTTTGGCTTGAGCTGTTTATTCATTATGATTCATTATGATTTTGCTCACAACTGCTACCTGACACACACCACAGTGTGTAAATGTTTTGGTACTATCAATACTAGAGTCGTTCTTGTTAACCAAATTGTAGGATTAGTTTCGGTCTGGCCTCACACCAGGCCAGAGTTCCTTTTCGGATGTGATCTTACAAATTCGACGACGGGCAAAGTTGACACTAACGAGGTGAAAACAGAAAGGAAGTGTTGTAAGCGTGACTATCGTGTGAAAATATGTCTAGACCAGCCTTAAAGGAAGGGGTTAATGAGCAGCTTTTAACACCTACAGTAAGTAAAAAGGACCTACAGATCATGAATCTGCACTAAGTATTAGGATTCGTCTGCTCTTTCTAGTAGTGATGTGGAGTTGTCTTCTATTTTTAATGACGTTCCAGCAGAAAGTTGCTGAGAGTCGGCAATAAATAATGCGACTTAACTAACCAATAACATAGTGTTGCCTGAGCTACCGCTCTGAACAATCAATATATAGCCCAAGTACTAAGTATGGTAATAAATGTGTCTGAAGACCAAAATATGAATGAAGAAATAGAGGGGAATGCGAGCAAGTTCTATAGATGATATATAAACCCAGGAATACGTCAAAAGTTTTAGTCAAGCCAGCAATTCACAATCTACTTCAGCCCGAACCAGAGCTGGGAAATATCACCATGTTCAACATTCAAATCAAGTGTGAATTCATTGTCTTCGGACTCTCAATTCATTCTCAGTTCACTTACATGTCAGAGGTTGAAGTTTCAAGTCAAGTCAAGAGCTAGCTGTTGATTCTTTTTGAAGTCGAAGTCAAGTTTCAATTCATTCATGCTGAAATTCATGTGAAGTCAATTGCAGACGGTGCAAAGAAAGATCATTTCAGGTATGGTCCATGAACACGTATTAGAATTACTGTTGTCAGAACGCTTCACTCCTCACTATATTCTCCTATTACATCTGAGAATTATCAGTTGTGTGAAAGTGGCATCTGTCATTGATGCTCGGTGGGGCCTCATCATGAGGCCATCATGACTAAACGCTACCTGGACCGGATCCGACATTGCTGGCACCCCCAGCACGTTCAGGGCCAACTTTCTTAACGGAGGTATTTGTTTGGAATGTTTCTTCCAAAAGCTGACAGGGTTGATCTCCTCCTCCTCCAATACTGGTTTCAGCAACCTGAGGTGGACTCAGTCTGTCAGCCTACTAGTATACCCCCACAATATTCACAGCAAACATATTGCAAATGCAAAACACTAAAACACACGCGGTTGGGGAACTTGACCTACTTCTCACAATCTCTTCTATGGCGTTTGCATGTGCTGCCTGTTTTCTGTGTTGTGGGTCTGTAGTAAGCAAATTTATTATCTTGAAACTTGAAACAATTTATTTCCATCTTAATGACAAAGCATCATGGCATTGTCAAACCTCCCCGAAAGTAAATCACATTGACTCGACTCCCTTGTATTTTGTATATACTCCGGTACCGTGACTAGTAGCTGATTCCCCTGGAATGTCATCAAAAATAAAGACAACTCTAAGTTACTACTAGAATGAGTGGAAAAAACCTAATTATAAGTGCAGATTTAAGCTCTCCGGGTCTCTTTTACTTACTGTAGGTGTTAAAGTTTGCTGACTAACTCCTTTCTCTATGTACACAAACTACCAATATTGAGCTCCATGCTGTAGGTCGGAGGATAGTCATACTCACTGCATCAGTGTCCTCTGGATGGAGAAAATTCTCAAGAAGGTTGAAGAAATACTGAATTATCTGATCCAGACCCAAACCTTGTTTACGTAGTAGCTTAATCCACTCAGTAAGTTCCCTCTGAGACTCATGGTAATCATGATCAGGTTCTCTTCCACCTTGAAGCTGCAACAAAACAAAGTTTTCTCTCATCAAGAACTGCTCTTAACTGAGGCACATAAATAGCATAGGTCTTAAACCGGAGAATAAACTTCATTTCGCCTCTATGGACTGATTTCCAGCTATTATGGGGGATCGCTCAGAATTTGGAGTTGTGTCCACCACGAAGGGGACCAAATCGTATAAATCATAGGGTGATTCTGCACGAGAACTGCCATAGCTTCCCAGCCAATGGGATTGTTTGCCTAGATCCTAACTATTTTATTATCAAATTGTGAACTAATGCAGCAGTACCGCACCACCAGAAAAAACTGCAGACTCCCTCGTCTGTGCACATTTGATGCATATGTATGTTATTCTCCTTAATTATCCCATCGAATAAGTACCATGTATTTATGGACAATGACAGTCTCATGAAACCTATTCACACTGCAGCAAGTATGAAACACGACACAGTAAAATCCATCCAGTTCCTTGCGTTAACTAGAGGTGCTGACACAGTGTTGCCAACCCTGTGATTTTACTCATAGATCTATGACTTGCTCAGCTTTTGAGGAAGCAAACTTACCACATTAGCTCATGTAATGCTTTCTTTGTCAACCACTGGCCAACAGAAACTGACTAATGGTATTCCCTAGACTTGTACAGGTTCAACATTTTTGAAAATCAAATTCAGCTGGATTCAGGGCTGAGTGACTACAACTCAAGTCATTTAGATTCTTTTCAGATTTAGATTCAGTGATTTAAAAAGCGATCAAGATTCAATTCTCGATTCTTCTCTATTTATCACTTTGAGATTCTTTCAGACTTGATTCATAGAAACTCGAGTTCAATCATTTGGATTCCATATATCAGAAATGCGATTGAATTGCAATGAAATGAGTTAAAATTACTTTTATTGTAACTCAGGATCTGACAGTGTGGAAATAATAATACATGAAATCTTATGTACCATAAAATCACTAATTTCATACATGCTACGTACATAAGAACCTGATTCAATCAGAAATAACTTTAGACACAGACTGGAGACATGGAATAGCAAACAAAGAACGTAAACAGGAACATTACTTCAAAACTTAGTTCAGCTTTTGTCATTGTCCCGTCGATATTCGTGCATCAACACATGTGGGAGTGAGCGGGAGTGAGAGCAAAAATTGACAGGAAAATGACAAAAACCCTTAGTACTTCTTGTTATCACTGTTACTGTAATTCACGAAATAAGATCGAGATGTAGATGCAGCTATCATGAAAGGCATTCCATGTTATGGTTGTTTTCCTTGTTTGTGATTGAAATGCTGGAAATCCTACATAGTAGTGAGTTATTCCAATCAAAGCAGACTTCGGTCACACGAAAAACCCATATCAGCGCCGCCCATAAACATAATGTCACAATTCTCAATCGATATTTTATCGACCACGTTTCACGCTTTTCTAAGTTGACCTATATAGCGACTTTACATCCGACTCATGAACTACATTGCTATCAGCTTTCTCCCCAATACATATCACACTCTATGTTGACCTGGTTGGCTTTGAACCATATAGGCTTGCAGCATGAAGAGCAAAACTGTGGAATCGAGTGTATTCTCCATTACTTCCGTATTATGTTCCGATCGCGATGGAGGAAAATCTACTTCCTTGTCAATTACTAGCTCAGAGATGCAACTTGAATTGACAGGTTCACTGATGACTCGTTCTTGTACTTACTCGCTTGCACATGAACTCAATTTAGCAGTTATACGCATGTATCTGTTCAATATGAATTATGGTTTCATAGTACTAATACAGTACTAGAAAATATTGTGGGCATGAGATTTGTTTTGTTTTGATACGAAGACGATCTACCAGCATAGTTGTGGACTTCCATGCACTAGCAATAGCAATTGGTAACATATGCGTCACTTGAATTACTGGTGCCACACCTAGTGCAATTGAATTCAATGCTGATTCGAAACTAGCTTGAGCTGACTAGGTGAAGGCTCGCAACCTGTTACCCTAATGAATGATGACAGCAGTAATTGATCAGCATTTGACTCTTGTAAAGTGTGGTGCCTTGTGACAAAGACAAAGTGAAATAATGAGCAGCCGGAAGCTGATCATCGCAGAACAGAGGTATTAATTCAGTAAATGTTACGAAAACAAAGAAAGCAATGCTAGTAGTTGAATAAAAATGGTCAAGTTATGTTAGAATGACTTAGTAATACTGATCATTCATCCATAAGAATGTCCCGGTCCAGTAATGTCATAGCTTGAAGTCAATTTCGTCACTACGAACATAAATACAGCTAGCAGCTGAGTAATCTAAGTTCAATGGCATTCAAGTCAACAGTGCACAGGCTATTTCGTGGAGAAGCCTCAAGCGTGACCTACTTACGAGACGCTCACAAGTATATCGATAACAACCTTGATTATGTCGCCGCTTTACTCGACATCACTGGGAAAAAATATTTTCTCATGTAGTCTTTGGTGACAATGACCTTTCGCAGCTTGCGTCTCTTCAGTATTTTAGGACTATGTGCCGGTGGAAGTTCTAGTATACATGGTGAATATAGCAATCAAGTCTACAATGTTATAATGTAGCGAGGGATGATATGAGAGGAAAACTCCAATGAATTGCGATTCGTGACATCTCATTTCACGATGTCAAGGTCATTTACAGTTCTGAAACTTCATCTGAACATCATCAACTTTGCAACCGAATAACTTTTCTGCCTCCCCCCAGGTTGTTTTGTACCCTTTTTGCTGAGAAAATAGATAAACATCTTAGCTTCCTAACAGTGTAGTGATTTTGCTCCTATGTCTGTCTGCTTTAAGGCCCGTTCACACAAGGCAGGTAGCTCTTGACTTGGAACTCATCGTTGGACGAGCTAATCTGCAGCTAAGACAAGCTACTCACACTGGCTGAGGGAAGGAGGGTCGAGGAGAGGCAGGGAGATAAGGAGGGGAAGAGTGAGGGAGAGGAGA
>ERZ1740065.2414-NODE-2414-length-11589-cov-12.982920_pt1 | contig 11589 bp, 15 predicted proteins | sample MGYA00581738_ERZ1740065 | MGnify/ENA primary metagenome ERZ1740065 (study PRJEB43018, sample SAMN04849749) | marine metagenome | isolation source: floating plastic debris | place: Pacific Ocean | collected 2008-09-01 | study: EMG produced TPA metagenomics...
TACGCACAGACACGATTGTACGATCTGTAGCCGCTACGCACAGACACGATTGTACGATCTGTAGCCGCTACGCACAGACACGATTGTACAATCCGTAGCCGCTACGCACAGACACGATTGTACAATCCGTAGCCGCTACCGCACAGACACGATTGTACAATCTGTAGCCGCTACGCACAGACACGATTGTACAATCCGTAGCTGCTACGCACAGACACGATTGTACGATCTGTAGCTGTTATAAAAGGCATCGGCCTAATTGAATACTGTAAACCCAAATATTTTAGCAACCTCACAATAATAGCTATAATAGCGACTCGAAGAAAACGCTATTTAAGTCAAACGATATATTTCTGATAGCTCTTTATATTATATATAAGCTCAAAGGAAATAGCTAAAAATTTTAGGCAATATTATTAAAAATATCGCTGATTTGAGCAAAGCGTTATAATATTTGTCCGCTAAAATGTTTGGGTTTACAATAGTAAATAAACATCAGTCGTCACTGAGGTGAAGGAGTCAAAATGGCAAATGCCCACTTCCTTACAGTCTGAAGAACAAGCTACGGTTTGGAGCTGTATGAATGCATCTGGTAAAATGCAGACTGATGATAGAATGTGATAAGATAAACTATTCTATTATATAACATAATTATAATAATAATTATTGTATAACATGATAATATGGTTTTATATAACAATATGATATAACGAATGGTTTGTAGAAAGAAAATATAGGGTTATGGTACACTTCCTCTCTCATGTTATTGTTAATACATATTAATTAATGTATTAACACAAATTAACATATTAAAACATATGAATTAATGACTGTTAATATGTTAACATTAACAGTCATTAATACATATTGAAACATATTAATTAACGTGTTAACTAATGGTTTATACATATTTATTAACGTGTTAATACATATTAATTAATGTGAGAGAGAGGAAGTGTACCATCACCAAATATAGAATACAGACAGCGATCTAGAGCAGTGTAACTACAGCTGTAGTATCTATATGAGAGAATGACTATTCCAGAATAGTCTTCTCTCAGTATAATAGTATAAATCACAAGATTACATAATCAAAGCCTATCTGGCTCTACTTATTGAACAAGCAATAGAGTGAATCACATGACCATTTGACCCGCAGCACATTGACAGTACATATACTGTCGTGACAAAGTGACCTTTGAACTAACAGAAGTGGACGTACCATGAGCATGCAGAAGTCTGGAAGGTGGCCCGTCATCCCGAAAACTGTCGTCTTGAGGTATTTCTCGTGTCCCGCCAGGTCTATGAACGTTACCACCTACAGTGAACACCCCACCGCTGTAATCGTGTACATGAACAATCAAAGTATGCTTATCATAGACAATGCTGCTAATTGGTGGAGAAAATTAGCTTCAGCCGTGCAGCATCAGTCTATGATGAAATGCAGCCTGTTAGAGGGTAGTGTTGAAATCATAACTTACAGCAAATACTAACAACTCTAGCCACTTCAGTTACACTCTGTCCCTCGAGGAGAAATAGCCTGAGAGAAATTCTCTAACAAATGTTGGGTCTGGCTGTCATGATTGCATCAGTAAGATGGAGTACAAACAGGCCGGATCTTGGAGGCAGTGGTATTAGTGTATTATGTATTGGTGTATTATTTATTGATTTATTATATGTATTAGTATATTATGTATTGGTGTATTAGGTATTGGTGTATTACGTATTAGCGTATTACATATTGATGCATTATATGTATTAGAATATTATGTATTGGGGTATTATGTATTGATGTATTATGTATTGGTGTATTGGATGTATGATTTGATCGGCTGCTATCTTATGGTTAGTGAACTGTCTGGTGCAGAGCTAATCTTGATGCCTAGAGTTCGATTATCCCTTATATTATATTGAAGGATGCTACACAAAGATTTTTCCAGAACACATTACAGTACAGATGGTGTAACAATTACACCATGGTCAACATAGCATTGCGTCACATAAATCAATCGGAGGTCATCGGTTTACTAGGCATTGATAAGTTTCCTTGCAGAGACTTATTATGCATCACATCAATAACACCGCAGTTCTCAATGGATGCGTGGCAATGAACTGACCTTGGATGACTCCTCGCATATCCTCGTCCAGTCTAGGTTTCCATGGACTGGTCTATTGATCACGTTACCCGTAGAGTCAAAGCCCAGGATGTCATTACCCACGCTGCTCGTACGACCACTCTCCATCTCGTGCTTGTGCTTGAACAGTTTTTGTCGAGCAAAGCCTCTCCCGTTATCCAGTTCTCCGTGCGTCAACACACCCAGCAGGGTGCTTTTGCCTGCATCGACGTTGCCCACCACTGCGACTCTGCAATGTCAATCCTACCATTGTGATCAGCTTTCACATTTAACATTTGATGTACTACGTGTGCCGAAGTTGATGATAGCAGATAGCAATGATATAGAAACACCAATCATCCTGATTTCACATATAGGTTCTGTTTGGCACGGCAGCTTCTGAAAGATGGAGTTTAGGTTTACCTGACTTCCATGAAGTCTAGACTCTCTGCTTCTTTTCGCACCAGGTATTCCTGGACCTTCCCTTGTGTCTCTGTACGCTCACGCAGCAAAACACATTGGGCATTTAGGCTGGTTGCTAGGGCCTTCAGCGTTGCCACCGATGCGGCCAAATCATTGTCATTCAGCCCTGGCTCCTCACACTCTGAAATCATGAGGAAAGGGGCGCATCAGTAAGAACGACGCTATAGAAGGCTGCTATTAGTGTCGATTATCACACTACAGTGCAGCCATGTTCAAACATCCTGCAAACTATGGTATCTCATACTTGTAAGGGTACCCACGCCGCAACATAGTTGAGATCAAGGTGGTTTGAGGGTCAATGATAACTATCAAGTGGCTCTGATAAAAGCCCCGTTACGTCATATGATAAGTAGTATTTGCTGTACTCACCGCCAATACCGATCTCATATATTGTTTCACCTTGCAGAAGCCTCTCAGCTAGGTGATTGTTCAGTGCAGTGTATTGTTCTTCGGTTGGACTGACCAAAACTGACTTAGATATAATGTCAGCCTGATTTGGATTATCTGCATCTATCTCTGGAGCAAACAAGTTGGTGGAGTTCGCAGCTGCGCCTTCTATTCGCTCTTCACTTTCCATGATTTGATGTCTACTTGATTCTTCTCCTTTATATAGTCATGAACTGAAATGTAAACGATACTTATGAAGCAACATATATAATCAAAATTGTTGATAAACATTTTCCCGTGAAAAATCACGAGCATTTCAGTGTACACTCAGATAGATACCAACCACTTTGACAACATACAGTTTCTGTATCACAGGAAATGTATTCGTCATTTGACTTCAAGCTTCCGCGAACACGACCGCAGAACACCACAATACTAAATTTAGTATTCCAAAACTTTCATGCATCCAAGTTATACTTATGCATTCGCAAAAGAGGTTGATGTAATGATATTTTACATGGTGAAACACTTACACAAAAGTGAACAAAGCCTGTTCTGAGGGGATTTACCCGAGGATAATGCAACGTATAGAAATCTAGCCTGTAAATCGAAAAAGCTTCCGTGATAAGTTCGGGTCATAATCATTAGACCCCGACTTTACTAAAACACACAGGCGTTACGTGTCAAGGTTTATACCTATCGATAACTCTCCAATCATGCTCACAAGGAATATATATTTGCGACTCATATATGTGTTTTAAATTACTATGACCCCATCGCAAAACCACAGTAACGACCTGATGACATATATACCGTGTGATGCGAGTGTACTCTTTACTTTTTCCTATTTCAACCTATCTTCCTACATGTTGATGGTAGTGGTGTGTTGCTCTTCCTCATTGCCTAATACTTAGAGAGCCTAGATAACTATCAAGCTACGAGTGTATGCCGTATACGTGTCAATTCCAGTATAATAAGTTGGTCGTATAGGCGCACGCACGAGTTTCAAAACCGATTCGCAGGCTGAACTCTGTTTTGCCACCACGGACTTGGTGACTTCTTTGTAGACTTGGAAGACAGTAGTGAGGAAACTAAACGGACTCAGTGCTGTATGTATCCCTAGCAGAGAATCTATACTGTGCACAGTCGTTCCGACCTATATTCATATGAGTCTTTGTACAATTCCTAAAACTGTAAAAACCTGTTCTCTCGTCTCTGATATATGATGTAAAACTTAGTCGATAGTATTGAATTTACTGCACATGATATAGTGAATGCCACATGTCTTTGTAGCGCTGGACCACTCGTGCTTGAAATAGCTGTATCATGCTACCATGAATTGAATCAAAGGTGATGGGATTGAAACTGGGTACCATGCTTCGGAAGGTTGACGTGCAAGCTAATGGCCACAGCGCCAACAGTATCTACCATGAGAAGCAGATAAAAGAACTATGTGCAATGCATGCGCTGAATAACCTCCTCCAAGAAAAAGAGGCCTTCTCCCAAAAGCAATTAGATCAGATTTGTCAGGAGTATGTTGATGAGTACAGAATCAAACTTGCGTTTTTCTGTCCAATGCTAACGTTGTCTTATTGTATGTTTATAGGCTTACGCCTTCAAGATTTTTCAACCCACATAGGAGTCTGTTGGGCACTGGCAACTACGATGTTAATGTGATCATGTATGCACTAAAGTCTAAAGGATACGAAACTGTCTGGTTTGACAAAAGGAAGTAAGTTATCTGTAAATGAGATTTGGCATTTTTAACATTTGCACATGCATGAAAGTGCAGAAAGTGGTGGGATATTTAGTCTACCAGCCACTCAGAATCACGTATATATGTGATGATCTCCAAACTCAAAGTTCCCACAGGGTTTTTTTGTGCAGCGTTACAGCCATGATACTCAGTTACTAGTGTTTTACAGTGTACAATAGCCTTCTCATGTATGATGTCATAGCTATTCCTGTTCATGTAGCTGGTATAAAAAGCTGATGACATCCTTTTGAAGTCGTAGACACCGCATAGCCACCACTTAATATAGCTAATTTTTTTTGTGAACACCTTGCTCAGCATGTACGCTAGCGAAAGCATAACATACACACCTTCAAAACCCCTTTACACAGTTCAGTGATATTTGGATTCTCCTTCAGCATCGATAAACTGGATGAGCTGGCTCTGGACAACATCGAAGGTTTCATCCTCAACACTCCATCAGACTACAAGCTTGCCGGCATAAGTCTACTGCGCTTCAATCGTAAACATTGGATCACTTTTCGAAGCATCGGCGGTACGTACTACAATCTAGACTCCAAGTTAAAAGAAGCCATGCCCATTGGTAGTGAGGATGATCTACGGGAACATCTGAAATCCCAACTGTCAAAAAATGAAAACGAACTGTTGTTTGTCGTCACTGATCAAGTGCATCATGACGGCTCATGGCGTAGGAACTTCGAATGCGTATCCAGGGAAACGCTGGTATCAGAATCGACCAGAACTGTAAATTCAACCCCTGACTGATCACGGACTATCATTTTCGACAAACCAAAAGTCAAAACTGTGCCAATATACAGACATGCAGAGACATTCTTACATGGAGGGGAGAGAGCCATCTAATCTGAGTCGTATATCGAGAGGTAATGGCAGTTCTTGGGATCAAAAAAGCATAATCCACCATTTTGTCTTTGTCTTGGTGTCCAGCAGCAGATGCATTATGGGGATTTGAAATGAAATGCCTCTCGAGACCAATTAGCCATATCCATTTGCTCAATATACGACTCCCGCCTCTAGTCACCAAAGACTTATTTATTTCCTGTCATCGTTGAGCCCTTGATGGATTTCAAACACTTCACTACTGTTATGCAAACCAATCTTCACACCTGTTCAAAACTCGTTGCTTTATACAATATATTTTATTATGCCTTTTACAAGACTGTTGTGTAGCTAATGGACATCCGAATAAAATCTCTTTGATCACAACCTCATTGATATGGCCCTGACTACAAAAAAAGCTCACACCGCATTGTGAGCAGACGCCAGATGACATTTGTCAACTTGCATTTGAAAAAGGTGACTTGCTGGGATGGTGTAGGTAGACGAGAGGAGTGTGTATGATTGTGTAGGGCAATGGTTAGCACCAGTAGTAGGGTTTATGGCAGCTAGAGACCGGTGTACAACTGTCCGGCTGAAGGCGAGGAATTGGTTGGACTGGCAGCGGCTGTGGCTCTTCTCGACTTTCTCCTCATCTCCATTGGTTTCACTTCCCTACATATCAACGAGACATACACAAACTCTAGGTAGTGAAGGATGGAACAGCATTCTGGAAAAATAGCAATGGACGAAAAAGTTTACCCTAGGAATGGGAAGAGAGAGACTAGCTTTGTTCGACTTAGGCTGCTACTCAGCTCCTGATCAGTAGATACGATATGTTGGATAGTGCGACGTAAAAACGCCTGAAGTTTCTTGCGTCGTTCCTCAACGAAACGTAAATCCTAGGTAACCACAAATTAGAGCAATTGTAAACGACCATCAACAAACCACACAACAGGTGATGCAGATCGTGGCGGACCTTGTTGCCGACGGTTTTCTTGGGAGGGAATTCAAAAGTAGCTACCAGCGGATACATTTTCTTGATGGTAGTGAAGAACTTGTGGAACTCTGAGTAACGCCTGTAGACATTCCACTCGTCGTCTTTAATTCTCAGAAACACCTGGTCAACAAACAATACCGAAGATATGGAGGCCATAGACATAAAGGCCATAGACATAAAGGCCATAGACATAGATACCATAGACATAGAGACTATAGACATAGAGACCATAGATATGGAGGCCATAGACATAGAGGCCATAGACATAGAGACCATAGACAGAGTTGCTGTGCCATAGACATAGACAAGGTTGGTTTCACTTCGTATTAAGCTTATCATCGGATCATGTAGTAATGAGTCACTGACCTGATAGACATGGTGAGAGGATTTGGAGCTGCCCTTGAGGAACACAGATGGCATCCAGATATTTACTAGGGGCCTCCAGTCACTGCGGTGAAGTAAACAGCAGAATGTACACATACTGTAAATATTGCAGCAAGAGTCGCGGCATGTAGAATGTCTGTCAAGTACTGCGCTTTATATACACCTAGGCCCTAGAAAAGGTTGGAGTCATCATAACCCCCCCTCCCCATAAGGCCACAGATATTAGTCTATAAATAATAGTCTTAGTAGTTCTACTAGTCCATATCTAGAAATACGTTCCGGCGATTTTCATAGTGACAACTTGGAGCTGGCCTGTGACTATTGAGTTAAACAACAGGCTGATGAGAATGACTGGTATAGAGTGTGGGTAGTGGTTAGTGCAGACAAACTATTACCAGCATGTTTTGTTTGATATACCCTTTAACACTTTACACAGGAGAACACTACATACAATGAGCAACTGCTGCTGCATTTATGTGATTTCGATTGCTCTATATGATGCGTTGGACAAAACGTTGGAGATTTGAATATTTTTACACTGGAAAATAATTTTGAAAATTCCAGAAAATGTTACCGTAAAATTGTTGCGATTGGAATTAATTTGCATCTACTATCTTCGCTAAGTAACCGTTGAACTTTTTGCGACTATGAACATCTGCGAAACATCTCTCTCGCGAAAATATTCAAGCCTATAGGATATGAGTGATTGGATAGCATAAATGCAGCAATCATGCCGGCGCGCAGACGCACAAATCTTTCAAGGTTCCACAAGTCTGCATACAACCATAGAGGCTAAGTTTGGCTAATAGAGTTAAACATGTGACGTGTATCTAGTTCCCCTACATTCCATATATGGGTGAGTCACCAAAATCAACTCAGATAAAGACTAGTACATAGTAAGAAGGAGCAGACAACTCCATAAACCAAACGAGGGATGGTTGAAGAGACTTACGAGTCCTGAGAGTATGAGAGTACGTCATTAATCGATTCGTCCATATCTGCAGGCAGCTGTAACGTACAAGAGACGTACATTTGGAGCAAAATAATGTGACCAATTCTCGAGAAATTCCGGCGCCATAGAATATGTAAAGATGCTAGCGCTGATCTCAACGGGTACCAGAGATCACTCACTCAGGACAGGCAGACATGGGATGAAAGCAAATTCAGGCCAGTCCGCTCACTCTCATATTCATGTTCCTTATATTCAGGAATATACAGTTCTAGATTTACTTTACGGTTAACTTACAGGCCCTCTCAGCTCCGTAAGCTCAGACAGCAGTTTCCTAATGCAGTTCTCTCGCTGTAGCAGTTGTATATGTAGATGCTCGTTGAACTCCATCAGCTCGCCGTGCATCTCAGCCACCTAAAGGCACCAGGACTTAACAATTGTATGAAGAAATGTGGGTATAGGGAAGATAACTCCCTATATATGATCAGAAAGCTATTGTTTGGCTGATTACGATGATATATGGCTATCTATTCATGCATAAACTCGCTGTCATGAATCATCTAACCTGTATCAGCTTCTTCTTATATTCCGTAGCCTCGTGACTAGACACCTCTTCGAGTTTTGAGGGCGGAATGGTAGGCTGGGGGTCATCGAGATGTATCCCTAAATCTATTAGGAACAATGAGAAACAGTTAATAGCGGATCAATAGCAGCATGAGGAGATAACTCCTAACTTACTTTCTACACTGGGGCCGTCTTTGCGCAGCATTTGGACGGCTGTGATATATTTTTTGAGTTGATGCTTCAGAAGTTCGTTATCTCTGGTGTGGAATAAAAACAAGTAATGAAAACCCTCCACTTGATATCTATTACAGAAAGTCCATGTGACGTTTGCTTATTGCTCATTCACAACTTGCTCGTTGCTAGTTGATGCATATATTCCAGTTTTCTGCTCTAACACTCTACAGTCATCACACAAATGAGCAACAAGCAACTGCCGCGCATAACAGGTCAGGAGTAGACAACTCACCGTGTCACCGATTGGACTTTGGCCTCATCTTTCCTAGCCTGCTCATCAAGCTGTCGCTTGAGCTGTGAATTCTCCTCCCTCAAACCATCATTGTATTCCTTCTCCTGAGCTAAGGCTACTGTCAAATGTCTGGAAATAGAACCAACCAGTAACTGTCAGCCTGGATTACACTAGTCATGTGATCAGAATGAGAGCTAATCATCATTGAGCCATGAAATGAAGGATGAGGAAAGGGGCAATGCATACCTATTCTGGTCCTCGATTTCATCCTTTTTCATCATCATAGTAATTACAGCTTGTTTCAGCTCAACTAAAACAATCATACACGGTAAACGGACTGATAGGGGGTGCTGACAGACGAGGTAAAATGTGATGACGGAAGGATGTGATGTTTAATCGGTATCCAATTAAAGGGACACAGTGGGACAAAGGCATTGTCTCTTGAATTAGACTTGTGGTTGTATAAGCTATAAGGCTGAAGAATGTCCACTAGATGGGATACCAGCAAGCTAGGCACCAGCAAACTAGGCACCAGCAAACTAGGCATCAGCAAACTAGGCACCAGCAAACTAGGCATCAGCAAACTAAACACCAGTAAACTAGACATCATTGAACTAGACACACCAGTAAACTAGACATCATTGAACTAGACACCAGTAAACTAGACATCATTGAACTAGACATTTACAGTAGAGCAGAGACAGCAGCCTACCAGTGGACATGGTCTCGGCTGTGTGAGGCTGCTCCTCTGGTAGTGAACTGCCATCGCCTTGGGTCCGCATAAATGATGCGCTGCAACAGCCAACCATAAAAACATGTTAGTCATCAGTACTAGCTTACCATGGCTGGCAGTACTGGCAGCGACTGGCAGCTACTGGCAGTAGTGGCAGGTACTAGCAGTACTGGCAGTAGTGGCAGCGACTGGCAGTAGTGGCAGGTCAGCAGCAAGTGCTCCACCTTTAATCTCTAGAGTCTCAGAAAATGTTCCAGGAAAACGTATCACTTTTGTGGCACGTCAACTTAATGCTGTTAGGCATAGATTGACGACACCCTAGCACTACAGCATTTACCTACAATGTAATTTACCTGCGCGCTTTGGCGGCTAGACTGAGAGCGTTGGCTGAGTCTTCATTCCACGAGCAGGAGATACTGGGGACGTCCGAGTCAAGGGATCTGACCTCATCGTCGACGAGTGGTATAGGAGAGCCCGAAGGATCCAGAGGTGTTAAGTTTGGAGTGACACCGTACCTGCCGGAGGGATGTAGAGAATTATTATAGAAACATGATACAGTTAGCGCACTCAGAATAGAAACTGGCATAAATATGAGGGAAACTGTCATCACTCTATAGTCATGTAACAAGAGTAGGAGATATCTCGTAGCAGAAGAACTCAAGATACGGATGCAAAGATTCTGAAATGATGGTCTCGGTCTCTAATCAGGACTACCTGAGAATCATTCAGGGCCCTCACTCTGCGTCATCCTCCTCTATACAGCGTGTTATTACTATCGCGGAAGGAGGAGGCGCGTGATTACGTAGAGCAGCCTACACCTACAGGACTTCAGCTCATAAGCCTGTATTATGTACTATTATAAGACACCATGGATACTTACTGTACGTCTGTATTATGTTACTAGTATATACAGTAATAGCAATGGGGGGAGACTTACTCCTCAGACACAGCGCTGCCTGCGCTGTGAATAGAAGCTTTGCTGCTGTTCCTCCTGAGCTCTCTCACTTTCAGCGACTCGCTAACTTCAGCATCAGGCTGTTTCTCCGTGTCAGACTCGTCAGCGTCATCTTCATCATCGTCATCAAACGAGACAATCTTGGCTGACTTATTAATGTAGCGATTTCTTGGCTCAGGAATCGCTGGCAAGAGGAAACACAAAACGTCATCCAACAATAAAGGATCTGTCCACAAATTCTCGTCGAAGTAAATTTGTGTCAGAAACAGCAAAAAAATGATCTATTACTAATGTATACCTGGTAATAGGTACCTGGTAATAGGTACCAGGTAATGGTTGTGTTGCAAACATAGCGAAATAGCGATGTCATGAGGTTGTAAAGTTTTTCACCTCTTATCACTAGTTACAGACATAAAAGTGGAAATGTATTGTGGTAAATAAACACGGAGGTTTCAAGACTCGTGTTGTATTTTTTTGCGCGCAATACAGTAAGTAGTGTGCTGAGGCATTGTGGATAAAATCATGGGAATGCTGCTGACTATCCACTTACCCATGGCTCTGCTGCTGCTGCCGCCTCCGATAACAGGTCTGGATGCTTCGGGTCGTTGGAAGGTGTTCAGCAGTCCGTTAGGAAGGAATTTAGACAGCCCGGATGAAGTGGTAGAGGTGGAGGAAGATGTGCTCGATTTCACTGTGCTGACATGGTTCAGATCTGGGCAGTCTATGGTGATGGCGAACAGAATGGATGCCATACCTAAAGTCAAAGCCCACATGTCATAGCAATAGTTTTACAAGTAGTGAGTAGCTTCATACAGCCATGTATTTGGAAAGGAATGGAGTAGAGAGGAGGGAGGCTGTGATTATACATATCATATACTGTCTCTACATGTCTTACGCTGTCTCTACATGTCATACGCTGTCTCTACATGTCATACGCTGTCTCTACATGTCATACGCTGTCTCTACA
>ERZ1740065.2415-NODE-2415-length-11588-cov-11.761901_pt1 | contig 11588 bp, 10 predicted proteins | sample MGYA00581738_ERZ1740065 | MGnify/ENA primary metagenome ERZ1740065 (study PRJEB43018, sample SAMN04849749) | marine metagenome | isolation source: floating plastic debris | place: Pacific Ocean | collected 2008-09-01 | study: EMG produced TPA metagenomics...
CAGGTAGTGTTTGAAAATAGAGGTGGCCGCTTTGGGCCACGGTAGGAGAATGACAAGTAGTCGATGTAAATTTGACTCAGTTATTTATTGCATTCTAACAGATTTCCTGGGAATTAATGGAAATTCAGCAAGAATCACTTATCAATATCTAAACGTCAGCCCATTTATCAGATAACTTCCTCTTTATCACCTTCCAAAGTTGTACCTCAGTCCGAGACGACCCCCTTTGTTACCGAAATTGTCTCTGTGAGCTCCACCGCTCACACTCCAGTTCTTGTTGATCCTGTGAGTGACGCCCACCTGGTTGCCACGGTAACCAGTGTTGTCTCTGCTATGGCTGCCAGTGACTGTAGTCCTGCCGCCGTTGAAGGTGTGAGATCCTCCCACGTTGACCCCTCTGTACCCTCCACTGTTACCCGTCCAGCCAGCGTTGACGTTGGTACGACCTCTGTTGAAAGTGTAGCCGCCGTTGGCAGACGCTTCCCAGCCGCCATTGCTGGATCTGGCATTTCCTCCGACTCTGAATCTATTTATGATACATCACATCGATCGTGAGGGAAGTAATGCGCTCTGGTACATTTGACGACGCTATCAGAATCAGAGACAGTAAAGAGGGAATAGCACCGTGCTACACGAGGCCTATTTCTAGAGCACAGATGCGTAGGGTTTATTAGAGATGACTGTGCACACTTACTGTCTCTTGTCCAGACCGAGACCATAGCTAGAGATTATGGCTACTGCCAGGAGCAGAGCTGATAGAAGGAAAGCGTTGAATCTCATGTTGCGGTGAAGGTGACTCTGTGCTGATGATTTGAGCTTGCTGTATGATTTTGAGAATCGTCGCTCTCCTTATGTACGATTTACAGGCATTACTCAACAGGGAAATGACAACGTAGAGAGACCAATCACTGAGATATTATATGAGGGTATCTAGATGGTATGTACCAGCATATTCTAAATGCTATCACTGCTACATTGGTGTTTGTTAACTAATCATAACCATTAGATATGTCGTGTTTCCTTGTCACAATCACGTCACTCAGGCGATGACTATTTTAGTGGCTATCAGGAAAGGAGCGATGTCTACAATAGTCGAAGTAATTTAAGGATCCGTCTCTATCTGGACGTGACATAGCTATGGATGATTTGGCTCTGATGCAGAGTTGTTGAGTCGGTTATTCTTAATGTGTAAATTTGAAGGTTTGCAATGCTGCTTGAGAGCTTATCTTCCATTTGATGATAGTGGGATGAGAACAAAGTACGACACGAAAATACATAGAAAAATAATTCAAGCAAGATAAGAGGAAATCAGAATTAACCTCTCCGGCATGATATGACGTCATCAGGAAGAAAAAAATATTTGGTAGTCGTGAAATAAGTTTTTTGGCATAATGAACTCAACTAAGGGGAAGCGAAGAAAATATTCAAGTTGAAATATTAAACAATGAGCACAAGAAATTAAATAAACTCCTGATCAGTGACAAGATTCTACGCCGCAGTGATTAGTTGAAGTCTAATGGGGAGTTGAATGAAGTAAAAGTTGAGAAATGAAGACCACTGGTTGAGGCAGCTAGGTGTAATGGCGTAATGGAGGTGAGGAGTTTAGTAGCCAACACCATCACCAGGAACTAAGCTCAATGTGGGGAGCATGCAGAGAGTTTTATTTTCACCAATAGAACATTTTCCTCAACCTAACTACCAATATTGCTAAAGCACTGACATAAAGCTTAGTGATCAAGCATCCAGATGCTGAAGCTAAGGTTACTACAGCAACATAGATGTACGATCGGCAAGCTGTGTTTGTTGTCCTTGAGAGATCTCATAGACCTTCTGACACTCGCACTGACGTAGGGAGACCTACAAACACTTGCAATAATGCATGAGAACACACGAAAGCATGTTAAACTACCTGCTAAAACTTCCGTGTGCTTGTCAATACTTGCAGAAATGTGTTGGAAATTGCAGCAAGCTGCAGAAAATTTTAGAGACATGCAAATACTTGCAATAACTTTCGTCAGCCCGCGGACACTTGCATACACTTGCAGAGACCCGCTGAGAACTCCAGAGACCTGCAGAGACGCACCAAGCTGTGATGCTGTCACACTGTCAAGCTTGCGGTAAGTTCTACAGGTGTGTTGATTGAGGCTCATAATATAAAGCCTTCCAGGTAAAAATTATAGGTGAATATGACTACACCCCTTCTAAGTCTACTAGCAGATAGTTGACTCCTCCACTATCTCAGCTGTGTAGAAAGAAAACACAAGTGATGGTAAGGTGGTATGTCTCTCTTCTCCAGATCACAAGGCACCCGATGCCTGAATATTATATCTACTCATATATATATCACTAAGTATCTACAAGGGGTGTAAGATAATGTCCATGAAGTTTTGTACTACTGAGCTGTGGCTCCAGTCATCAGAGCTTTCACCACTGGCGTCAGGGGTCCGACTCCATGCCTGGTCCTGCAACGGCTAATTTAGTCACATCTTAACACTACAATCTTTGAGTTCGAGTGCTTTCGTCATGTCTACTTTAAAACGATAAAATATGGACCTGAACAGGTAAGAAACCGACTGAAATAGAAAAGAAATGTTCGGAAAGTGTTGATTTCACTACGATTTGACCCAGTGTTGCGTATAGGTGAGTGAGACTCTAGCTGACTGAAAGTGAGGCTGATGTTTATATGGTTTGACGGAACTAAGTGCATGGCAAGTGCAATGACCCTCAGAATAAAACTGGGTATAAAATATACTCCGAACTGAAGCACTATCAGTTGAAACAACATGAAAAGCCCATCTCATGAAGTCATACCATGCTGCTACTACCACCGCTGCTGCTGCTAATAATAATAATATCATGCTACTATCATGCTCTCATATATGCATACTACTACTGGCTGCTGCTGCTGCTACTACTTCTAGTATTACTACTGCTACTGCTGATACTACTGCTGCCATTGCTGCTGTTGCTGCTAGGCTTCTGGCGCCTCCGCCGCTGTTGCTGCTAATGCTTTATCTTTCGTTGGAAAGCGGTGAAAGTAAAACAACTTAAGTTTTCCTATTTCTATTTAATAGCGACTGGCTCACAGCAGGAAAAACAGCCACAGAAGATCATTTCCACAACTAGATTTCAACATCAGTTTCTTGCAATAAAGGAGTTGTCTTCTCATGGACACATTTCAGTTGGATTTCTTGAAGATTTCAAGGAATTTAGAACATTTTTATAACGTTACAAGCCGGGCTGTACCCTTCATTTTCAATGTGACATTCCCAAGTAATGCTGCCCACAGAGCAGCTTGGGAGACACATGAGCATAGTAAAGGTGCTAAGCTACTGGATTTGCTTTGAATATTATCTCCAATAACAGCACTGCAGTGATATATACTGGTGGACAAGCTCACACTGGATCTCTCTGCAGTAGCTGTGATTGAACGTGCTCCATCAGAATGTTTCAACCCAGTTTGCCACAGGTTACAATTCTAGATAAACTAAAGCATTTCCGTGTAAGATCTAGTCAACTCCACCTCATAGTAACAGAACCAGGAGCATAGCGTAAGATCCACCATCACAGTCTGCTCTCATATGAGAATGCTTTTGCAGCATCATGGGGCCTCACCTTGATGCAACCATACGGTAGCAGATGGTTCTATGTCTAGGAGAAGAAGAGTATGCTGGTAGTGTCACTTCCCCGCAGGTTGATTCACTGCATCATCAGACTTGAATCAAGCCGGTGCTGCCATGAAGATTGCTATCAGTATCACTGTTTCTCTACTCTGTCTTGCAGCAACTTCTATAGGTAGCATACAGTATACAGCTATGTTCGAACTAGTTTCTTCATGTCATCAAATGTTTATATCATGAAACTTCTGCTTCTTCTACTTTTAGCCAGCAGCACAAGTAAGTTTACGTCGATGGCCAATTTCTGTCTGTACCTTTCTTACTGTGTTCTTGTAACTTCTAATAGTTCATTATTTGAATGCTCTCTCAGAGCTGGAAATTTCCTCCCAGTGAGAGATGAGATTGTTTTTGCCTTTACCTTTCTTAATCCATTCATCTTTTCTCATAACTTCTGGTATCAGTTCACGAAACATTGATGATAAGAAGATGATAGTGATGATTTTTCCTTCCCAGGTTGCTCTCACGACTGAGAGTGTCCCCCTGGTTGGAAATGTGATTAGGACCTCAGAGTCTGCTTCAAAGGTTTGCTGCTCACAATGAGTATCCTTATCAAATTGGAAGACTATCGACTTATTGAATGAGAAGGATATTAAATTATGCAAATATTGTATCATATGACTTGTGCTGTCGTAGTGAGCTGTGCTGTCATAGTGAGCTGTGCTGTCATAGTGAGCTGTGCTGTCGTAGTGAGCTGTGCTGTCGTAGTGAGCTGTGCTGTTGTAGTGAGCTCTGCTGTCGTAGTTGAGAGAAAGGCAGCTTTTACAAATTTATATTTATAAAAGTATTTGATGCAGATATTCCTCCTTCTTCCAAAGAACTTCGCCCCGAGGTTCCATCTTGATTATTGGTTGAACTTCAATTGAAGGCATGTTTTCCTCATATTTTGGTCAACATATAGAACTCCCTGGGGTGTTTCAAATTATACATAAATGCCTTACTTATTTTGATTTGGTCAGCACAGGTCATCCAGAGAAAACATCATTGACTAATAACCGAACAAAGATAATTAGTAACTACCCTCCGCCTAGTGAACAGCTGAATTCTTCTAGTTCAATAGTAATGTCTTTGATAAAAATCACTTAATCGCTCTACTTTTCTTTTTGAATATGTGAATACCCCAGTTCGCGTCCATATGATGCACTCATCTGTTTTACAGCCTGCTCGACTGATAGCGACTGTGATTGGGGTGTTTGCGACGCTGTTTCAGGGAAATGTGTATGAGGTAAGAAAAAAGGTTGATTCAAGAGTTTTCATTGCCCTTTTAAAACAGTAAACGTCGACTGTAGATTGCATTTGATAGCAACATAAATTGCTGCGTGTCCTTCAAAATCATCAATCAGTAGATATGATGGTGATTTAACGATTGCGATCCCATGGAGGGATGGACAACTCCTATATAAGTCATGATAAGCGTAGTTTAGCAATCTAACGATAGCGATGCAACGAAGGTGCTCTCACAATGGCAATATAGCAATAGCCATCTAATGATAACAAAGAGAAGACAACTTCTATATAAGCGATGGTTTATATACCACATTCCATCAATAGGACCAATTTTCCCGTCGCCATTTTCACTATGGTTAAACTGCCGCTATCAAATCGGGTTCTAGGTTATTCCCCTCACTGCGGTTAAAGAGACGCTATCAATGTAATCTGAAGCAAACTATGAATAGTTTCCAAGGGAAACCTCTTATTATAATGTTACGTGATGCTATGAAATCGTCGAGTGCCGGCAAAGCTTCGTGTAACTAAGTATCCATGAAAATTCAGAATTACTAGACCCCCAGCCAAATAAGTTATTTTCATAGGATTTTCTACCCAAGTTGCGACAACGGACTTACCAATTTTGTCTTACATTTGATGCTCTTGCAGTTATCGGTGACCGAGTGCAGACTGACCAAGTAAAATTTAATATAGTGTTTGTGATGAGATCTCGACTAAAAAAGGGGAAAATGATTTTGCAACCAGGATAATCAGTGGCTTCTCTACCACTCCTACGTTGCAGCTTCTTCAATTCAGACAGTTGGCATACAAATGTATGACATAGTTTCAAGGTCATAGTTGAGAGTATCTCCTAGCTTTGTCTACCCTACTATATGAACAGCACTGGCTATGGCATAAACCTGGGCAAGCTATGACACACTGTGGTAGATCAGTGATTGAATATGGCGGCTGCAAGACTGTACAGACATCCTGTTTGATTTTCTGTTTGGATATTGTCCCTTACAGTATATTTGATTTCATTTTATATTTTATGTCAGTATCTGCTGAAGCCCAACAGCAGCAAGGTTACCGGACTGCTAAAAGCGGCGCTGAAGATCACTTGAGCTGATTCATTGCATTGTATTCTATTTAGATGTTTTTTTTCAAGGCGAGAAACTGTGAGAGCTCAAAAATTTCTATACATGAGATCTAAAATCTCTTGTAGAGCGGCATCCCAAGTTTCAGCGTATTTTGCGGCTGTTACCTTTTTGTAGATATGTTGAAGTTTCCACCTCTCTTTCACTAGTTCAGTGCTATAAATCCGAATGATGCTACAGCTTGGAGTTTTATGATACAGAGTGTGACTATGACTGGGAATGCCATGGTGGACACAGATGTGAAAATGGAGTATGCGTCCCAAGAACGTGAGAAGACATGCTATAATTGTGATCAGCTGATCGATAATTGGAGATCCTGCCATGCAAGTCGGAATAAAAGAGCTGAATTGATTCACCAAGCGGAGGTTTCCTAGTAGTGCTGCATCTCTTCAAAATAGTTAATCTTGATTAATCTTCCAATTAGTTTTTTGGATCTTGAATTAATCATGTTATTTCAATCTTGGTGAGGCTGAGAGCAAGATTTTCTATATATAGTACATATCAAGATAAACATAAGTAGAAAAATAGAAGCTAATAAGCAGATAGTGACCATCAAATAGCACTACATGATACACAGGTTGCCCCATTACCTGGTAAAGTGAACCTGCCGCTACAGACTAGCTTCTGAGCTGTACAATTCATTTCAGTATTGTTGTTAAGAACTGCAGTTGGGGTGACTATGTTTAGATACACACGCAATCATTCTTGTCACAGTTCTTATTTGCTGACGATTATGATTTATCAGTGAGCATTACCCTCAAAATGACCACTCGATTAATCTTGTGGCATAAAGTTAATCCTATGTGTGAAATTATTCGCGCTTCCTGTTTACCCGGAACATTGTCTGCAGTCCTTGAGTTAATCATGCAATGCTACCCGCCGCACTGAGTTCAACCGCCGTAGTGGCTATGGAGAGCAGACCGGTGTTTCTGTGGCACTTTGAGCTTGCCCGTCTTGCCCAACAATAGTTGTACTGACAGTAACGGCATAGTACTTCGACTTTCTACTATTGCTGCTAATCTGCTCATGTATAAAGAACCCTGCCATCATCCGCATGACTACTGAGTTGTTTGAAAGTGTCCAGTAAACAATATTCTTCGTTCCTCTCTTGTAGTTTTCTTTCCTAAAAGCACATCCCCTCACACTCACGGTTTATTTTGGTGCACTACTCAGTCTGCACACATGTCTAACAGCTTCTTCCAATGGTTGTTCGTAAAATTGGACCATAGAACACTGCTTTATATCACACACCCTTGCTCAATGGCAGCCTTCCACCTGTTCTCTTCACGAGTGGTATACTTCCTAACAATATGTGTGCTTGAAGAAACACATATACACAATATACAGTACGGAACGCAAGCAACCTCAAGCTCCGAATGGGCTGTCTCTGTTTTCAAGCTGCGGCTACTAATTAGGAGTTGATTGGCGGCCTGCGAGTTCACAAATAGTGGCCTGCTGGACACACTGGTTTAGCAATCAATGCTACATCACTGATCATCAACTAACAGAGATCCAGCTTTTCTGTGACGCTTTCGTAACCTTTCTTCTTTACTGGTCATATCTATGTAACTTTTAATAGAATATCATTGCAACGATGATAACTTTAGTTAGAAAAGGAGGGAGGGAGGGAGGGAAAAGAACGAAATGTTTCATCCTCATTAATTGATAAGGGCAGTCAGGGCAGAGAGAGGACAACTCTCTCATGCTCTCATTACACCATTCATAGATCCCGATGGGAAAAACAGACCACTTTTGAATATGGTTCTTGCAAAGTTGCCTGGATTATGAATTATTAGTACCTCAAACAACCTCCAGAAGCTTGAAAGACATTTCATTTCATATTTTCATGATATTCAGACTTTCATGCCCCATGCTATATCAATGAAAACTTGAAATCAGTGTGGAGAGACGCGGAGACCGGATGCGGAAAACCTGGTATGTGGTATGGCCTCACAGGTAGGGTAATGTCGAGGTTTACACAGGGCTGGGGAATTTTTATGATACCAGTATTTTCTCTGGGCAATTTATTTTTTATCATCGAGTTCTGTTCAACTTTGTTCCAGAATGCACTCTTGAGATGAGAGAACAAGTGTAGTAGAACTGCGTAATTGTAATTTCATGTGAGAAAATGTGCCTATAGGAGAGTTTCGGCCTTTGCACAGACGAAAACATTAATGGGAGCATCCATCGTCCGGTTTTACGTGAGTTATATCAGCAAAATAGGGCACGTTATCCTCAGTATAGCAGATGCAAAAGTAAATTGTACAAATTGCACGCTATGCTTACTAAAACTGGTAGAACATCGGCTCGAACGCCGAGAGGAGAGTAACAATTACCAGTCAGTCATTCGAGATAAGCAAGCTTTTTGGCTTTGGTCTCCTTACAGCGAATCATGATACGAGAGCTTGATCATCTTGGGCAAATTTTTCTCTCAATTGCTGATCAACCACTCATCCAAATACACGACTCAGAAGTATTTTATTAACAAACTGGTTCGTTGTCTGTCTACTCCTGCCGTTATTTTGTTTTGACAAGTTTAGCGACTGTTCACATCTCTAGCAGCCGATTACAGTGCGTGTCTCCTCATTCCCGTGGGACGCATCCTCCATTGTCACATCGGTCTCCGCCTGGACATTGCCAGTCATACTCACAGCCTGTAACACAAAGCCATATGTTGTATCTTTATTTTTCCTTGTTTGAAACCCTTGTGCTATAAAATTTCGCGTTTCTTCTGCTGAACTTCTTAAGCTTGTGAAAATAGCAGTGAACGGACGAATGGAAAAAAGAACATCGCATTCCATTTGTAAAATGCATTCACTGAGCCGCTCATTATAGGCTCGACATATCGACATTTGACAAACGACAAATTGCAAATGCTCCTCATACTGCGATCTGATTAGCTGCATTCAACCGTAAGACTTGTCAATGACTGGCTAAAGTTTACGAATGAGCAAGTGACCAGCTACCTGTTCATTGGTTCATTGGTTCATTTGGTAGTAATGATTCTTAGGTCAGTTTGCCCGCATAGGGCCACTTCAGGGCCGCCTAAGGCCAGCAAATCATAGGCGGACTTATGCATTCTCGGGTCCTATTCTCTAGGTGATCCTCTGCTTTGTTAGGCATCCCTATGACCATGTAGGGAACATATAGGTGTTAATTCTAAGAACTTGTTCCTACCTTTTCTAAGGCCGCTAGATGCCAATTCTTATGTCTTATGCAGACACTAATTGGCGTCCCACCATTGTTAGTTGGAGGCCATGATGGCTATATGGATCAACCGCAATACTCTCAAAGATAGATAGCATCAATTTGCCAAAATATATGAATGTTTCTTCTATTCCGGCTGGTATTTTACATTGGTAGCAATTTTAATAAACATCACAGACATATTTTCTTCTTGCAGCAGTGAAAGACCGAAATAGTTGTACAATACGAGATTCCTTTATCCCAGCCCACACGACAAGAAAACTTACCTCATCGGTAATCTAAAAACTATTGTATAGGAAATATCCTGAAATTTCTATTGCCGTGTCAGCAAGAAATAAAGTGATACCAGCTATCGTACCCAGGTTATGTTATCTGAAATAAATGGCACTCTGACTCCGCAGCAGGATGATCACTTGCAATTGCAAGCTTGGATATACATTTCAACTATTTATAGAGGTGAAAAGAACAATTTGGTGTAACAATTTAGGTCATTTTTTTAGTCTTAGGATTAATTTGTTTACTATCAGCAGTATTAGAAGTGCTAAAGCATCGTAACATACACACTGCATCGCGGGAAAAGTAAAAACTGCTCACGAAACCACTATTTATTTCCGTGTACCAATAACAACTTGTCTAGCTATGGTAAGCTTTCCTGAGCTACGCTAGCTTAGGGCTGGCTGAGTTTCTGCTTGCTGACACTTTTAAGAATTCATCTAGCTCATGATTCTCTTCAGGGATAACCAGATCTAAGTTCTTTATAAATCTTTGTTTGCTCCGCAGATGCTATCAATTGTTACCACTAACAGTAATTATTTTCTTTAGGATTCTTCAAGTTTAGTGGTTACAAAGAAGGTAAGCATTAGGAGATTTTCTGTTTTCGTGGGTGCTATTGAGCAGTGTTCCGATCGAATTGCTGAATCGGAGATTAGTTTTGTAAATTGATTGTAATTGAATCAGATCAAATTTAAGAAACGATACACCCATCGGGTTCACTCAGGAAACATGATGTTATGTTTCACATGTGCAAGGATATTCGCTAATCAATCAATCTTACTACCTGGATTACACCGTCCAGTGGAAGCATCACAGCTCCAGCCATTTGGGCAGCCACCATCATTCGTGCAGGCTGTATAACAGAAACGAATGCAGTACTTCAACTCGCGAACGGCTGTGTGTATTCATTGTGCCCGGTGCTAAGATGGTCAATAAGAAAGGAATCTGTGTCTAAATATGTATTGCATGCAACTATTCATCTTCTTTAAAATGAGCTTTTTATCAATGCTATAGCTTTATCATTGGCATACATAGCAATGTTTAGGTGAGGAAAAGCTCTACCTCTGCTAACTGGTTGACATATGTAACTCCCAGAGGTATTTTTGTGGTTGAGTTGGCATTTCCCAATGGATATAACAGCCAGCCTTTTGTAGATTTTCTCAGCACAGGTCAAATTTTCAAACTCAAAAATAATCATGAAACTAGTGTTACTATCAAGCTTGAAGGTATCATCTGTGTGAGGCACTGAAACTGGGAATAATTCATTTTCATAATTTGACATTTTCCTATCATTCTGTTCAAGTGGTGAGAGCCAAACCTTTGTAGCATTGTTCAGTCACTGTATTGCAGTGCTCACCATAAACACATTGCCACTCAAACTCGCAACCTGCAAAACAAAGCTTCAGATTATGCATTTATCCTTGATAGTTTGTGGATAGAATGGCATCGTGAACTATCGGTATAGACTAATGGATTGAGAAAGATAAAGACACAGCTGATAAAACAGTCAACGCTGCCATAGAATTCAGACCGTATCAAACCTATAGCAGTTGCTGCTAGGCAGAGCAGAGAAAGAGCGATAAAGATCTTCATAGCAGTACTGTCTTATCTGAAGTCTGGTGATGAAATGAATTGGGTGTGGGAGAAAGATGCCTTTCATAGGCAGTCACAGTACCAGCACTTTCACTCAACCTTTAGACTCAAGAGTGTCGTGTTACCAGATAGTGACAAGGCGTGAGTTGCTATGAAGACTCAAGCATATCCATATGTGAGGTGAGAAAAACTATTGGTTGACCTCACGCTATGCTCTTGAGTCTGCTAACCCTCTACGATCAAGGTTGCAACGTGGCAGAAATGACTGACTGTTACTTAGAATTGCAGAGCTTTGACCTTCAGAACACAGCATCAAATGATACTGATTGAGCAGATTTGATCATGAAAGCTACAGGCAGAACCAATGTGAGCCCATCAACTCTTGTATCAATGTACTGACGTGTGAATCCAGCTGAATTCTAGCATAAAGAGAGAGAGAGAGAGAGAGAGAGAGAGAGAGAGAGAGAGAGAGAGAGAG
>ERZ1740065.2416-NODE-2416-length-11587-cov-11.241242_pt1 | contig 11587 bp, 5 predicted proteins | sample MGYA00581738_ERZ1740065 | MGnify/ENA primary metagenome ERZ1740065 (study PRJEB43018, sample SAMN04849749) | marine metagenome | isolation source: floating plastic debris | place: Pacific Ocean | collected 2008-09-01 | study: EMG produced TPA metagenomics...
GAATTTGAGCAGTCTAACTTTCAGCAATTAAAGTTAAAAAGCTTTTAAAACTTGCAAATTTGATAGCATTTGTTCTGGTTTGTTTGACATCACCATTCATTCATTGTTATTGGTACTTGGTAGCAGTTAACTGGGGTGTCAGATACGTTTTTTTCGTATATATTTTTATGTAAAGCTTCAAACTGTCTAACTCTGGAGCAGCCGAACTCTCGGCTGTTCGACATATGAATATATGCCCCTGCCAAGACAGTGACTTGTGATATAGGCAGATACACAGGTCAAACTGGATGATTCTTTGTCTAAATGTCACATTGTTGACTATGATCACCCAAGCAGTTCGTTAGGAGCACCAGTGCGGAATGAGATTACTTCTAATAAAAGCCGTCAGCTGCCCGCACTAAGTGACTTAACCCGGTTTTTTGCCTCTACGCAGTCGAAATGGCAGTTATTGTTCTCGCGAGGTTCATACATTTGGTTAGTAAGAATAATCCCGCAGAGCTGAGCGCAGATAGGTGTAAGCGATCGCCATAGTGAGGTAGTCAGATATACCAAGACAGCTGGAAATACTAAAGGCTTTCCTGCTTCAGCATTTGGCAGGTTGTTTTTAATTCAAAGACTTTTTGCTTAAGTTCCTTCCTCCATCCTGCATTGCTTGCATTCCCTCAGCCAGTGAAGAAATTGTTTGTGTGATCTTTGAAGTGACTGCTGAAGTGACTGCTGAAGTTACTGCAGTTGTAAGGTTGATGCTGTTGTTACTTACTTCTGGTGAGCACTGAGAAGCAGAAAAATCAGAGAGGGTATCTGATACACCAGCATACCTATTGGCCAATCGGCATAGTGATCATGGTGTAGTTTTTTGTTTGTTATGGAAGGCATTACAGATTAGGAAGAGAGTGCAGACAGATCATAGCAATTACCGGAGCTGACAAGCTAAAGTTTGGATCTAAGTAGGAGAAGCCTCACACTCTAATAGAACTCACCAATAGCTTGTGCAGCTAGCTGGTGATCAGCTTTAACTACAGATCATACCCTGCGTAGTAAGTCATAAGATGCACCAAGAATCTATTGTATGGTTTGTGTTGAGGATTCTGATTGGTTGCCATCTGTAAGCAATATAGTTTTCATAGAAAAGGCTCAATCTTTGTCTATGGGATCAATTCACACTTCTAGGAATCACTTAGATAGGTAGAGATGGAGGAAATGGAATAGCTGCATAAACTTTTCTAACAGAACAACTAACTTAACAAGTGTAAAAAGTATTCTTGGTTTGGGTAGGGGTTCTGGATAATTCCCAGAAAAATCTCTGAACGAGTCCCTGTCGCGAATTTCATCGAGAGTTCTCAGGGAATGCTAATTATAGTGACAGACTTCATCAAGGACTTCTTTGGAATTTCTCCAGAACCCCTGACAAAATCTGAGAATACTCTTTACCAGAGTACCTGTTTAACTTACTGACTTCATCGAGATTTTAAGGCATATCCTGTTACGATATCATATTACCAGGCCTCACTGGGTCTATGAATATACTCTTGCCTTTTCATAGGTCTAGTTTCTGACCTGAACGCCAATACTGAATACTGATGAGTTTGAGCTGTCAAGCAGTCTGTTTCACACAAAGAGCTGTGAGAACTATCCTGTGGCCAGGCCATTGTACACAAACTCCAACAACATATTGCAGGGGAGGAAACCAAAGAAGTAATGGATGAGATAGAGGCTGGCTACACGGGTTCAATTCAGTCAAGCGTCAATAGTCCTTGAATCATCAGTAAGTTTTTACATGCCTCTAACTTAGCTGTCATAACTTTTACTTGCGATGGGTAACACAATTTTAGGTAATATAACTCCTTAAAGCTCATTGTTCAGCTGGGGTAGGTTTGACTTTGAAATTGACTTTGAATTTTACATCCTTGGCCCTTCTGCTTCCTAACAGCACTTTGTGGTTGGTAGCATTTGCTGTCATGCTCTTGGCTCAGGGAAGCTGTTTTGTAATGACCTAACTTGATATCTCTCGGCATATTTTCGTCCCTCTGAGCATGCGCACCTGTTCTTGTCTGCCTTTTCCTGATGTCCACGCTTCCCTTTCACCATTGTTGCACTAGCATTAGCACACACTTTTTACTGCTCTTTCTCATGTGGATATGCCGCTCTGTATGGAAGCTGAAATTAAGAGGTCTTATGGCCATCAGGCACCTGGGGGTACCTGCTACCATCCATAGGCTTCCCTCACCATGCTTCGAGCTACCTCTTTCATTATCAGTATCACAGAAATGATCCAGTTTGCATGGTTAAATGAGTTACTTCACTGCACTGGAAAGCATCAGGGTAAAGGACAATGTATCACAGCTTGCTGTGAGTTTGAAGTCATGGATTGATTGCAATACTTATTTTTATGGGCAAGCTGTTGAAACGGAATAAAACAGTTTTAGGTGGAAGCTACACATCCCTAGGTAGTTTGTCAAGTCTCAGTCCGTACCAGGTGATTGAAAGGTTTCCTTGTCTCTTGCCGTTGTCTGGATCCCGTATAAGAGGCTCAGCTTGCGTTTTTCGATGCGTGGTCAGCCGCTGCATCTAAAAAATAGACTTAATGAACCTGGCTTGCCATTGTAAGGCGGGCATATGCAGGTGGTATCTGAGAGCGGTGACATATCTTGTGGCATTTCATGTGCCACAGGATGAATCAATGAAGATTTACACATTGAAGCATGAATATTAGGTAGGACGAAAAGGTGACCCTACGAAGGAGCCGCCATGAACCAATTTGAAAACAAAGCTTTAGTGTCAACTAAACTTGGTTAGATGTTAGGCATCATGCACGACATACCAGATTTGTTTCTGCAGTAGCTCACGTGACGTCATTTATCTAATCATGCTACTCTATATACATTCTAGATCAAGCTCCAAGTCAAATACTTGCCTTGTGAATACAGTGTTGAATCAGTGATACTATGTAAAGCCTATCTGTTTAAAAACATTTCCTTGTCGCATTCTTTGGTCATACTTCCTGGTGTATGGCTGAACTTGTGGATTGGAGTTGGCACATCATCGTAAGTGCCCCTACTAGTTAGTACCAGACACCATTGGTTTTCTATTAGCTACTTTTCGATGAATTCGAGCTCCTCATACCCATTGATTGACAGAGAATGGCTACTAGGCTCTTTGCTATTTGCTCTGTGTTTGTTGCTATTCCATAGTCAGCCAAAGGCATCTGAGAATCAATAGGCATTTTCTGAATCGCATATGTTTGATGGACGCTTGTAACACTTAGCGCAAAAGCTAGCTATTATGGTAGTAAATGGTGAATGCTTTCTTTGCTGTTCTTGTCTGCCTTTTTGATTCCCCATTCAGAGATGTTGCGTTTGACGCTAGTAGGAAAAAACGCTTAGTAATTTACGCTACTGTGACACAATCTCGCCTCGCTGATTCAATTATCGTTGGCGCGCAAAGCCTGTGTGATTGGGCGCTTCCATAACATTGAAAATGCATACCATGAAACTCTTCTTTTATACAGAATGGTGGAGATGCCCAGCTCTGTCTCCTACCCATTGATGATTTATAGAACAGGGATGATTTCTCTTAATATATTCATGGAACAATAATCGTGAAAATGTTTCAATATTTGAGTATTTCAATAAAACTGTAGAAATAGTACCAATAAGTACCAATAAATGAGAAACACACAATACAAGATACTAATCATTGCTTTATGGACATGCTGTGAGGTCTCATACGGTTGAAGAGAGATGCGCAATGAAAAAGGAAGGTAATAAATTAGATAAAGATGCACAACCCTTTGTGACTTACAGCCAAACCAGAATAGTGTGATAAGGGATGCAGACACAAGAGGAGTAGAAGTGGAATAAGCAGACTGTTAAACTTGAGGAAATTCTTCAACTTATCGAGAAATCTTCATGTCTGTAAGGATCCTTGGCAGGAGAGAGCGAATAACTTTCGGTGTGGGTGTTTGTTGAAGACCCGTAACTGACTGTTGAATAAGAATTGGTGTGGCTTTTTCTCCCTGTTTTCATGTAGTCCAATTGCAGTGAGCCCATGTCAGATTCGGGTACTCCTATCAGGCTCAGTTCACTGTGCAGTGTCCTACTCAAATGACCCATTGCAGTTCCTGGAAAAGATGCCTACTGTTAGTCGATCAGAAACTTGACCGGATGTTAACACATGAGATGCTTCAGCCGTGTACTCACCGCGATGAAGCTACGTCAAAGTTTTTCCGTTGACTGAGGATTTTTGTTCATCTCAGTATTTATACCCTAATGCCATGAGTCTCGCATGGATAGCTCACCATCTTTGTGATTGTAGCTTCCATAACCACAGAAATTCACACAACCTTGTCTAGGTGTAAATTACAATGCAGGCATCTGCCATGGGCGGCGAAGCAAATGCAAAAAACAGCAGTAATCCTTTAGATAAATTGAGATTTAACGACATTTAAGCTGGCTTAGTCTGATATCACCTTACTAGAAGGTCCTCTTACCGTTGTTTCTGTTTAAAATCACTCTAGTTCTACGAATTGCTGTGATACAGTCAGACTCTATTGTATATGTGTGGCTTCCAGGTCTACAAAAAACTTAATTTCCACAGAAGGAGCTAATCCAATTCAAAATACCATGGCTTAAATACTAGAGCTTAAATACTGGGGCGTAGCCAGCACACGCTGACATGATGTCAAAAGCACTTTTTCAGGTGAGCGCTCTCCCATAGGTAGCCATTGTGAGTAACCATTCTTCTCATCTATCGGGATAGTTAGGGATGGAATAGTAGTGTACTTCTCAATTGCTAAGATTTTTGCTGTGTCTCCATCATGGATGTGGAGACTGAAAACCTGTGATGAGCTTTCTGATGTACAAGAAACATCCAGTGTAGTTTAACCATCCGATTTTGCATAGAAATAAAGTGTCAAATATTTCCCATCCATGGCGCTACATGCTATGACAGAGATAATGGTAGCACCGTCTCTTGTCATGTAACAAACAACTGATGAACAAAGTTACCACGATGCCAGGCTACGGTATGTACGTCAGGCAGCGTCGGCTTTGTTACTCCTCTATTGGCAGGCACACTGGTTTCATACGTGCTGGCACAACGCCGGTGCTGCGCAGGTAGGCCAGCACTAAAACTGACGAAAGCATATCAAGTGCAGACTAAAGCTGGGGTACCACTGGCGTAAAGCCAGCGTATGAAACCAGCAACTGCCAATATGAGAGGAACAGATTCTGCAGCATTCCTAGAGCATCCAAACCCAATAGTCGAGGGAGGAAGCTCAATCCTCCTGAGCTATAAACGACTACATTACACGGATGTGAGATCTGCTGGAAGGTCAAGGCTTCTCTTGCCTCTGAGGTCATTATTGATTTAGATACCATAGATTGCGGTAGATTAGGAGAGATTAATATGGATTAGGTAATGCTATGGAATATATCAATTGCGACAAGCTGAGGCAGGTGCTAGCCCGGAAAGAAAACAATTAATGAATTTGTCAGTACAAGGTGATTGATCTTTTCTGGCAAGTAATTCTCTTTGTTGCTAAGCACAGATTTCCCTCTAACTTCAATCGCAAAAAAATCAAACACCTTGATGATTGGTAGGCAGAATTTGCTTTGCAGTTTATGCCTTGGTGATCAAAACTAGAAGATAAGTTTGGAAGGTCTGGGTAAGTCTTGACGTAAGTTTACCTTACTCATTGCTTCTTAGTATGGATGAAGTTTCTTGCCTCATTGTTTCCTGGTCCGATTTGCTTCAGGGTTTTCTCCAAGGCCAAAATCATGGCAGACATTTGTTTCTACTATTTTAATTGCATACATAATGATTATTTGCGATAAATATTGTATTTAATTTTAGACAGAGGAATGCCATAAACACTTGATTTCAAGTATGAAGTTTTGCTAGTAATGGTAGTAATCAGCCTGAACGATTTAGAGCCTATGAGAAGGAGACGTACTGTTCTTAGCAACCGCATTTCTGTTCTGGTGAGCCTTTTGGAACTAATATGTCACAAAGCTTGCATGATGGGAAAGGAAGGGAAATTTCCAATACAATCACGCAAACCTGAAACTTGGGAGAGTAGTTCTATGTGCTTGTGTTGGAAGTGTGTGTGAATAGTGCTAATGACTGTTTGTAATCCTGTAGAATGAAGGTGAGGAGAAGGGGAGAAAGGAGGGAAAGGAAGAAGCAAAGAGAGAGAACAATACAATTTGAGAGAGGGCGAGGGCGAGGGCAAGGGCGAGCGCGAGGGCGAGGGAAGAGTAAAGAGGCAAGGGCCAATGGGAAAGTGACTGGGGAAAGGAAAGTGATGGTAGTAATGGCATTAGCGAGAAATGGGATGAAGGTCTATTAGCTTCGAATCAGTTTATCGTTCCATGATAGAAGAACAGTGTAGAAGCCAATCTTTCATTGGCTGGCCATAAATAGCCATCGCTAAGCTGATGTTATATGGAAATGTGAACAGTCTGATGGATATGTACAAAAAACTCAGAAAAACAAAGCACCTGTCCATAAATTGAGGCTAAACGTGTAGCATTGTAGGTTGATTTTTGACAGGTTTATCCGCCCATGTTAGAACGAAATAGAAACAAAGCTATCCCTTACCTGTCCTTCTGAGACCAGTAGATGCTTTCACATGTAAGCTTATTTTGGAGACACCAAGGTAGAAGAGAGGTGAAATAGCAGGCATGCAAGAGTTATTTCACATTTGGCGAATCTCACATCACAGACCAGCCATTTAGAAATAAGTTCGTGATGCATATCTCTTTGCCTAAAGTCCTATCGATCTGATTACCTGATATTTCTAATCAATGAGAAATAGCAATCTAGCAGTCAGGTAGAAACTTGACGAAGCCTACAACTAGAATCAGAAGACCAGTGGTACTTGATGTGAGGTTGAATGTAGACAGTGTGATATTGAGCGGGGATGAAGGCTTGTATGGTGATTATCTGGACCATTTCTCAAAGCGAGCACGAAATACCTCTAAGTCACGGTTTGTACTGTAACCGTAGGTGATATACCGAAATATCTTCAATACTAAAATGGGGTCCAAATTGATGTTGGAGGATCTGTGACCCCCGACCTGACAAGGGAAAACAACTTCAAGTATTTGGACTACTTCAATGATGCATATATAAAAGATAGAAGACAACTCCCAGATCTCTCAACACCTTACTGAGCTGAACATGATTAATGCTAACCATTTGCCAGGAAGCCAGTGAAGCAGGAATAGTGGTGATTTCCTGCCAAAATGTATGAGTGGACTACTGACCGACCGGATGAGTAAATAGAGCAATGTAGAGTTAATACAAATACTGCTAGCTGAAAGTGACGCTGTGTTGGAAAGCAGAACACAGAAACTTATTAATCAGATATCCGGGTGATCAACTGGTCAAGTGTTTGACAGTGTGCAGTCAGTATGGCAAACTCACCATTATTATATACAGAGCGACGCATTCAATGTATCATCTGCTGACATACAAGTAAATAAGTATAAGTAGACATAACAATAGTACGATATTTAGCAATAATAAATACTGTGGACATAATTGCAGGAAGTTGTCTTTCCACGTCAGACGGCAGACTAAATTAATAGTCTTCTAGACGGAACTCGATGATTGAAGCGAGAGGATCTGTAGGGCGATGAATACTGATCATGGGAGTGAGGAGCTGAGGCTGTGTCTGGTGCTGAGGCTGTGTCAGGTGCTATGGTTGGTGTGATGCTGTACTAAGACTAGCATTCCACCATATCCGACAGCTAGTAATGTGAAAAAGTCTCAAAGACAGAAATTATACCAGACTCGATGTACACTTGCTAACAGAGACCTTATCTCATCTATCACTCTTTGTTCTCTACTGAACTGACCTTGAACTTTCCTACCTGAAGGCTTTTCATCTGCTAAAATTCTACAGTAAAATGTTGGTATTCATTGGACAACTGAAATTAATTCATTTATGATATTAAATAGCATCTAGACCAAACATAGCTGCACTAGGAGAAGCTATTATCAGCAGTGTTCAGGTGGCTGGCAGTTTCTTGTCTATATTGCTCTCCAGTATACAGCCTAGTGCTCTCCCTGTAAGCCTTTACTCCGATCGGTCCTAGCTGTACGGCCATTTCCGTAACAGATGTTGGTTCACTGATGCTGCTGATTGCTGTCTGGATCTCCTCCGAGGTTCTTCCGATGTGTCCCATGATGCAGCGGATTCTGAAATCCAAAATTATATAGCATGAGATAAACGGCATCAAACACACTTGAGTGCCTTGTTCTGTCAATTTCATGCAGCAATGAAATAGCAATATTAGAAATTAAAGGCTTATTTATTACATGTCAAAATAATTTTAAACAATATCCATTTGAATATTTGAATATTAGCGGTATTAATACTTACCAAACTTGCAATATATCTGGCAATGAGGTCTTCTTTGGTTCACTCAGACGTTGAGTTATGACACAGAGGTGCCAGCCACTACACTTATATACATGTGGCTCCCTCTGCTGAATTCATATACGAACATATTCTGATTCATAGATATCCTCATAACATGATACTTATTATCAATCATACGAGGATACACTTCTGTGTTGCTGTGAAAATCATTCACCTGCGGAAATCATGTGACGTGGCACTTAGCTCTGCTATCAGGGATGCTGTGACAACATGAAAATGCACATACATGCTAATAGATGCAAAGCTTACTACAAGTTCCCTTTCTCTTCATTGTTCCTTTTGACGTGTTTCCCTTCACTTATGATTTTCTCTGCTACGCTGCTTTCATTGCAGCAGTTCTTTCAGTCAGATTTATCTCTTAAATTTGAAATATGTGAAAAAATCAAATAAACGGTGGCTTTTTGAATTGGTCGGAAATGCCAAATAAAGTTAAAAATACTTCAGAAAGTCCTATATGTTACCCATGTCTCATCGGCCGAACATGCCTTCACTAAAACATCCATATCTCTGGGAATAATAAAGCTAGAACATTAGGACAAAGCTCATTCTGGAGAGGAGGAACAGTTGCATTTAATGCTTGTATGAACAGGAAACCATAACAGCCGCCTTTTACTCGATTTTGTCAGCACAGGTCACGTATATGTACAGCGTTTAGACTTCTAATTACAGTACGCACTACTCCATTGCATCTATTTACACTGGTACCATTCACCGATATGGGGGAAGTTCTAAATTAAAGATTTTTAGGCCCAATTTGTATCTTTTTTAGCTGTGTTTCACAGCCACTCGCCTAGAAATGGTTGCTACTGCGGCAGTTTGAGATTGTAGTGCTTTAATGGGCTGATAATGACAAGCAGAAAATTGCAGACGTTTATGGAGAGCTAATTGGTATCCTTTTGAGGAGTGCTCTACAGCAAACCACCAATGAATGGTGGCAATTGTCATACTTAAAGATGCTATCAGAGGCAGAATGACTAGCAGAAAGTGCTATAATATGATTGAAAACTAACACAAAGGAGGCAAGAGGCAATAGGAATGGTGCTAAACTGTATAGGAACAAATCTGACACAAATAATTTTATGATGGTAGCGGAACAGGTGCTCTCAAGTCATTGGACTAGCAGATACTGTCAGGTGATCTGGGATAGAGCCTGTATGGAACAGACCACTAAATTGTCTTTGAAAACAATCACTGAAAAGCTTTGTCTTGGTTTGTGCTGGTTAATTCCGGAAGGTCAGTTTGTGACACCATGTTGTAGTCGATGAAAATGTAAGCGATCAAGTTTTAACCTAAGGTAAATGGATAGAGTAATGTCCTATGAATGGGTTTTCCGACAACAGAATTGATCCTTTTGCCGTAGAAGCAGGATAGGCAGTGCCTAATGAGAGGTAGTAATTACATAGCACCCTCACTGAAAAACCACCATTGTGTGCCGCAAGCTCTCAGGAGGTGTGAACAACGTAAGAATGGGAACCTTGATAAAGTCCCATCACGATATGCGGGTTCTTGAGACAGATGTTAAAATGTCTCTCAAGACCTATAAAACACCATGAACAGACCAATTTATACCAGCTGTGTCAGTTCCAGAGATGCAGGCACGATGACTTCCCTCTGGGTCACTCAGGCAGTTTGAAGGAGAGTACAGGTGTAACAAGCAACAGCCAGGATCTCTCATGACGTCACTGCTGGCGTACCTTCAGATATATGCATTGCTGAACTTACTTAATGCATAAATCTTTGAGGCATGAACCAGATGATCATGGTGGTGTTTCTTGTTTCTATCTAGCTTCTTTGAAGCCATTCAAGCCTACATTTATCAGTAGGAATAGAGGAGCATTAGAAAAACACAATTCATTCTATTGCTGACGTGGATAAATGTAAACAGACTTCAGGTCTTGCAGAGCAGGTCATCTAATTCTCCCAGAGAAGTGTCTTTTTTAGCCCTATTGCGATGGAGCAGTACAATGAGCTATGCGATGAGCAGCTTGGTCCATTGTGTGATGTCATACGATTCGGATTCGAATTCTGACCGCATGGAAACTTATAGTGATACAAATCTATGAAGCCTAATCCACCCCGGCTTATGAAACCGCTTGGTTGAGATCCATCAATAGATGCGATGCATCGAAACACGGATTCATGATTAATTCGAATCCATAGCTATGCTCGGACTAAGCTAGCTTTCTGATTTCGGACTAAAGCTGTCGCCAGTTCCATCGGTTCTTTTTTTGCTATAATTGATCATGGCATTTGAGGAAAACATTGTCATACCAAGACCATGTTCACTAGAATTACACAGGAGGACAGCTATGGAACTTTTTTATATGTACACGGAGACCTAAAATACTCACACATTTGAGTGATAGCCATTATTGAGGCCCCGTTCTCTTTGGCTTGTTACCACACTGTGTACGCTCAAGTTGAATGCTAGTAATTGCGCTGTTGTATTGGTCTGCTACAGCTACCATTCTTGTCAACTAATGCTGAGTACAAAGCAAACTCTACGCCTAATTTCATTCATGTCCAGCTATGTACAAACGCACGCAAGTTTAAGTCGACATTGACCGTACAACTGAAAACAAGCTAGTTTGAATCGCCAAAATTTGATGCAGGAGCTGAAAACTCGGTAGAGAGTGGTTCGTCACATGGAAACAGACGGCTATGAATTCAAATTCATCATAATCCAATTAAGCTTGATATATTTGCATCCCAATTCGATGCATAGAAATCTAGTGTGTAGTTCATACTAGGGATAGCGGTCAACCTGCGGCTGTTCAGCGGGAGCCAATTAGTTCAACAGTTTATAGCTGCGGCGGTCCTCCCATTTCTCACAGTGCACTCGCATAGTTTGCCAGTGTTGGCCATGCGTGGGAAGAATGCTATACGTGTATTTTGCTATCAGTACAGCTACTTTTGTTACATCTTCTGATAAGCAACTGCTGACTAGAGCCACTCTCATCAGTTGGCTTTCACTCCTTGGTTGTCATTATCATTTGTGCTGGTTGTATCATGAGGACAATGTGCTTCTTAATCTTCATTAACTCCATGAATATCTGTTCCCTGGCTTGATTTCCCATAGCCCAATGGACTGAGGAACACCAAACACCAGCCAGCCTATTGTTCAATATGATCTATTGA
>ERZ1740065.2417-NODE-2417-length-11586-cov-11.142225_pt1 | contig 11586 bp, 10 predicted proteins | sample MGYA00581738_ERZ1740065 | MGnify/ENA primary metagenome ERZ1740065 (study PRJEB43018, sample SAMN04849749) | marine metagenome | isolation source: floating plastic debris | place: Pacific Ocean | collected 2008-09-01 | study: EMG produced TPA metagenomics...
GTGTGTGAGTGATAGAGTGTGTGTGTTTTTGAGAGCGAGTGTTTTTGAGAGAGAGTGTTAGAGAGAGAGAGTGTGAGAGAGAGAGAGTGTGATAGAGAGAGAGAGAGAGGGTAATAGAGAGCGAGGGTGATAGAGAGTGAGGGCAATAGAGATCGAGGGTAATAGAGAGATAGGGTGATAAAGAGAGAGAGCGTGATAGAGAGAAAGGGGGATAGAGGGAGAGGGTTATAGAGAGAGAGAGAGGGGGGAGACGGAGAGGGAGAGGGGGAGGGGGAGGCAAAGGTGGAGGCAGAGAAAGTGTTGGGAATCGGAATAGCACAGCTATCCGTATTATCAGAAGAGTAGTATCACAGAGTGAAATCAGAATGCAGAATACAGCTGTAGCATACATATCATATGTCATGTGATCACTATCGTATCTCCTTCCTTGACATATGAGGCGATATAACGTCACAAACCGGGACATAAATATCTAAAATTAAATTTGTTTCAGCATTAGGTGAGTTTTCACTTGGAATCAGTTCAGCAACCTCACTTGGCGGCTTCATAGGAAACACCACCTTTGAAATGGTGGTCACGTCTGATGAAATTGACCTCTTCAATGAACTCCATCTTCATTGCTTCTCATGGATCTCTGAAGGCTATTTGAAGGTGCAGTATAACATTGGTGATCTAATTCATGTGATAAGAGCATGTGGATTGATAGATAATGTCACGAAATAGAGTTTCAGATGTAAGCGTTAGGATTTCACGAAGAAGACAAAAATATTAGTTCTTAATTGTGGTAAAGGCTCCGCCACACTGCACTTGTGATCAAGAAATTTCTCGTATGTGGAGGAGCAAGCAGTTGCGAATTTGAAGCCACATGGCATCTGATAGCGCTACTTAGAACCACCTCAGCCTACACTGAAGTCAAAAGACAATGAACAAAGCAAGTCAGCTTATCAAATCAAATTGAAAGTCATTTCGAGTGCTAATAGAATTTGCAGTCAAAGTTCAACATGTTTGAGCATACTTAGCAGCAGCTAGTCTATTTGTGGCTACTTGCAATCAATTTCAACTCGTAGGAGTAGACTTACATGTACATAGAATCCGTGGCAGTGTGGCACGGCCTTAGGGAGAGAGATTCTGAAATACTAGATTTGTCATATACACGGTGTAAAAAATTGCGCATTGAGAGTGTTCAGTAAGCTCATATTTTTAGTGGTATGTGGATCTGAGAGACTCAGGTGCCCCACAGCTACGAATGCAGGTAACCACAGCATCGACTCAAATACAAAATGGCTCAAAGCTGGTAGTACTGCAGAAAGATATTGGTAAGAAATCAGAAATCCATAATCAGCTCACTTAACCGCTTGACATGTATTCTTACCATGAAGGTTTTATTTGAAAGATGGTTCACTTTCAAGACAGTTAACATTAAAAGCTGATGGAACTAAACTTGGTCTGATTGGTTGGTTTAATATCTGGGACAGTCAGCTGACCTCTAGTCAGATCGCACAGCTGAGTCCATCATTGTCAGGGAATGTTGTCAGCTGGGAGACTCTGGAGGTGGCAGGTTCTCATTCGCTCGCCATCATGTCTCTACCTGAATCCATTGTTGACGGGGTCCCAGGTATGCAATGGCATGAGTCGATCTCAATCAGTTCGTAACATACTCTGATACGAGATTGCAGTTGCTAGCGATTTGGTTTGTTACCTGTTATATATCACTGCAGCTTTCTGACACTTAGAGTTGATTTGAAAGCGTTCCGACTACAGTAGAATTCATAATTAAATATGTCGTAAAGTTGATACATCAATCTCACCAAATTTTTAACCTAGTTCTAGTTGTTAGTTGGTAATCGCTGTAGTTACTAGTTGCTGCTTGCTAGTTGCTAGCTGCTAGTTTTTAGTTGCTAGTTGCTAGTTGATTTAGTTACTGTAACAGCTTATTAATTCACACTGCTAATTGATTTCCTTCATACCTCATGGTTAGTCTAATATTGTTCTATGGGAAAACCATTGAACGATAGCTGTGAGATGGACTTGGATATTTTTGTCAAATTGACTTGCATAATTGCAGTGAATCTTTTCTTGGCCACTGAGATCAATTCCTACTATCTGGAGACAAGTACTGAGAACTACGTTTACCAGGACAACCTGCCAAAACTTGATGAACTTACTGTTTGCTTGTGGGTTCAGGCTCTGGACACTGATGTGGATGGTTTGGGAGCAGAATCTTTGCTGAGCATTGCCACACGTGAGAATATGTATTGATTATAGTGTCTCAATGCCAATGAGTCAGTCATATAGGCATATTCAGCGTCATGTTTACTCAGATCGGTCAGTGGGTCGGTATTGGGCCGGGATTTGTCCTTTCTGTTGCCAAGCATAGAATCAGAACCGTAAATTGCACATGCCTAAGAGAACAATAACCTGTGAGGGATGTCCTATACATATACCAGAATATACAATCGATGCTTAGCAACAGAAAGTATTTTTAAACATCTGGTAGAAAGAGGCCCTGGAAAAAAATTATCTCTACTGATTAATGGTTTATCCATGGATTTATGATGTGTATTGCATGTTTCCAATATTATATACTCATTTTCCACTGAGCTTTGCGCTAAGACAGCTGGTGTGTTACGTTTTCAGCGGAAACGTTGTATGCAGGTGTTAACACCTGTGCAATACCGCATAAGGACCTTTACTTTGCAATTTAAACGGCTTCAAACAAATTCTATATATGTTTACACACTGTGTGAATGTCAGGAGTCAGAATGCAACTTGATTTATCTTGCATTTGTAACACAGTTCCCACCATGCCTATAATTGCTATGAGTGATCTCAGAAAATGTATGCGTGCTGACTTAAGCTTCAGTTCAGAAATTTTTGGTTTTTGTGTTGCATGCTGTCCACCTACCTTACATCACCCCAAAAATTGCTGCAACATTACTGAATTCAAAATCATCCTCAAGAAGAACCTCTACTAGCGCGGCATTTTATTATAACCATTCGAACCATTGAACTCATCCAGCCATTCTAGCCGCCAAGGTCGAGCCGGGGTCGACTCAAAAGTTTAGACATACCCGAACGCCGAAAATGAGCTTTAGGCACACCAGAGGGTATTACATCAACATTAGACAAGGTCTAAAACTGACTAAAGAGAGGACAACTCCCGGTGTAAATCAGGGCCACCAACAGAACTATTACCGACGCAAGAGAGGACAAATCCGGGCCCATTACCAACTCGCCCATCGATCTACGAAAACATGTTGATGCATACTCTCTGTATGAGTAGTTAATCTAGTAGTCCATCATTAATCTAATGTTAAGCCATTGATCTGATTAATCTATATTGTGTCTGAGAAACTTCGTTTCATCGAAACATCTCTAGCTTTTTTCATTCTCCGGCGTATAGGCGTGCATCAGCGCGTGCGGGAGTGTGTATCCTATTAAATTCGGATTTTGTCAATTTTTTGAAGATGAAAATATTGTTTTGAGCTTTATGTTCTATTCAACAATTTTGAATGGTATGCCATTCAGCTCTTAAAAATAGTGTTGCGGGGTTTCCAGAGTAAAAAGTTTCCCTTATGTTGGAATCAAACTCAGACTGCATATTGAAGTGAGGTCGTGACTTTAGTTGAGACCTATGACGTTGAACTATGTATCCTTAGTGGCACCTACTTTATTGGTTACAGAATCATCCAGAAAATCATGTGCAGAGATTTATTGCTAAAATTGTTGCTGTCAATTTCCCTGTTTGCACATGAGACCTTCAATAGCTAGTTTTAAATAAGCTTGGCTAACTTCCAATATTTTTTACCAGAAAAATTGTCATGCAAGTTTAAACATTCCGCAGCAGATACATGAATTTTTTTAACTGAGATGGAAGTAATCAAATCATAGCTGTCTGGAGGGCAACTGAGTGCATCAATGTCTGTTTAATGCTGCCAGCTGTAGTTTTCGCGACTGTTTGATAGGCAAATTAAGGGGCTTTTTACCTATTTACTACTAACTACCAAACATAGTTGAGACATACTTTTGGACTGATGCCAAGGCTTCAGTGGCATCACTCTGAATCTTCCCAATAAACAACTCAGCAACAATTGGAGGACATGATACTTGTCCTTGTAGCTACCAGTGATAATGCATTCTTACTGGAGTTCAGTCCTGATGAGGAGTTTGAATACTGGTTAGTAACGCCCAGGGATGTCTTCACATCACAATCAGAGGCTGCAGTATTCGCTAACCTCCACTACCACTGCATCGTGTACAAGTCTAACGACTTCATAAAGGTAAGTACGCGACGAGTTCACCCAACTCAGCAGATGCTCTAGGTCTTTTCTTTCCATCAGAAGGTGCCTTGCAAGGCTGTTCAGCTATTCATCTCATTTTCAATGCATGTTTTTGAAGATGCTGGCACCGCCAATACTGGAGGACCTTTTATATTTGCTGATGTGGTACCAGATACACCATAATCGCATCCACTTGAAATCCATTGATGATTAGGTTGAGCAAGCATCTATTGAGATGAATTGTTATCATTTATTATTATTCATTATTGTTATTTAAATATGATATGGAAACAATAATAGAGTTATTCCCTCATCTCGCCATGATTTAATACTTCGTAACACACTGACTCCATTTGCAGTGGTTTGTGGATTCTCAAATGCCCGGGAAACCTCAGCTGAAATCATCGAAAGCAATCAGCGGAAGCGGAGGGCTCAATAACGGATTCTTTGTACTTTTTCATGATCAGGACAGCTATGGTAAAAGTATTATGTGATTCAAGAATTATTTTTATAGTTCCATAGCCACTAAGGTTAAAGGTTAAATTTATAAGACTGTCTCATATGCTTGCGCGCTGGAAATTACAGTGTTTGAAGCGTGAGGCTGTCATATGCAGGTTGTTCTCCGGGTTCCAGGTAGGTTGGAGCACATCTGTAGTACAAGGACTCAGCAGGAGCCCAAACTAACATATTGATTTTCAGACTTTTACACCATTCGAATGTTGCAAGTTTGTGAAGGTCTGTTGCTAATGACATTGTATAAGAAAATATATTGGGCATGTTCGCAGTTACAGATGCACCCACTCACAGATATTTGACATGCTGACGCTTAACGAATGCTGTTAACTGGACACTGATCTCTTAGATGTCGGAATTGCAAACTGCATTTTTCCACTAGCGTCATGTGCAACATTTCTAAGCTGGGAATAAAATAGCTCCGCGAGAACTGCAAACACAGCGTCCACTGAAATTTCTATATCTACTACTGTAATAGCTAGCTCCTGTGCTAAGCATCTCAAGCTTCCGTTGAGCTTGCAGAACTGCAAAATTGCCTATTCATTCACATCCATTTGTGGTGAGTAGCAGTTCTCCTCAACAGTGGATTTAAGCTAAGGCTATGGACACCTTAGCGTCAGTCAAAGAATCTGCCTCACCATTTTTTTTCTGTCAGCTCATAGTACATAGATAAATGTACAATGGCTCATCTTATGACACAGCCACCCAAACCGTGGTTCTCATTTCTAAGCAATCAGTAGCTCTATTGAAAAGATATTGCCATCATGAGATCAATTATTTTTGCTAACCATTTTTAGTGCTAGAAACTTAATTGCGAGCACTTACTCCTAATTTATAAACAGGCTAAGCATAATTAATATTTCTCTCTTACAGGCATATCCTTAGCATTACCAAGTGTATGGATTTAGCCTCCTCCAAGTTCTCTTGGTTAGAATGATTCAAGGCCTTGCATTTCGTGACTGTCAAAACTTTCTCTCTCACAGGAGGTGGGCTCAGTCTTGGCAACGCAATGAGTGGTATAGCAGGAGGCATAAATATGTGGAGCTTTGCCATGTCTGATGAAGATATCGCTGCCCTCAGTCTGATAAACCCTAGAGGCAATGTCATCAACGCCGATACGCTGAGAACCGCTGGAAAAGTTCCTGAGACAACATTTACAGTGGTACAAGAGACTGTAAAAGGTGATTGACTCAGCATTTTCACTCATCACCATTGAAAGCGAAAGTGAAGGTAAAAATGGAAGTGAAAGTGAAAGTGAAAGTGAAAGTGAAAGTGAAAGTGAAAGTGAAAGTGAAAGTGGGAGTGAAAGTAGAGGTGACAATTTTCCTCATGACTATGTGAAGTCAAGGATTGAAAGACTCACCTATGTGATAACTGATGTCCATAGAATTTGTATAGGAAAACAATACTCGCTCTGTACACAGCCCCCTTCTAAATAGATGTAACAGTTGTACAATCTCGTCATGCTGCGAGTCAGCAAAGCTGACGAAATTTGATACCTTTTCAAAGATTGATCGGCCACTTCTTAAGCCCTCGCATAGCCTCCTGCTGTTCAAACTTAGTTACTTCGTGAGGATTTAAGCTGTGTTCCAACTGCCCTGATAGCTGTGAGCGATGATGGGCAAGATTGTCTAAAAAGTGCTCTATGAGCACTTTCCTAGCCAGATTTTTTTCTCGAGGCGGGGGACGCCCCACCCCCAAACCCAGACGAGGGGGGAAACAAAAGTGGGATAATTGGGGTTTTTAATAGCAACCTCGGTATGCTCAGGTGGTCTGAGGCTGCCCTTCGAGCAGCTGTCCCTTTCATATTTACTCCCGCAGCAGAGTGCTAGGACTGTTCACAATCTCAGGGTGGAATTCCAGGATGGAATAATTAAATAATTTATTATCTATAGTGAATAATTGTAATCATAGATTTCATCTTCATGTCTTTTTCAGATGTGTCGTTGATGGATGCCAACCTAAGATCTGGCGAGCTACTTCTCAAGATGGTCCCCGGATTCACAGTTATGAGTGAGACTATCATCACCCTACAAGGCCTCTCACCCACTGCATGTGCTTTCCAGTGTCTGTTAATGTCCAACTGTACAGCAATAAACCACTGTACAGGCTTCCATGGTGGGTATCTCTGTGAGCTCAAGAATGAGGCCATTGGTGTGTCCGTCAGCTGGTATGAAGACACTCTTTGCATTTACTATTCTGCTTACAACTACTCGGATCTTATCTAACTTGGAAACTAAAACAGTTTTATTGCTGCATGGTCTCTGTATTCTCGGCTCAATGCTCGCTATTTTCCAGATCATTACTTAATATTGCTTGTGAATTTCTGCAGCAAGATTTACACAATTAGTGCTGTGGGGAGTATATGCTTAGACGGTTTTTGTTCCATGCTTGCAATGCATTCTCAAAGTGTCTAGCCAACGCTTAACCTTTTAGAATTGTTGTTTTTCCAGAGCAAGTTGGAATGTCAGTATTTTGAAAGCTGTTGTAATTTTGTCATGTATTTTAAACTTAGTTGATGTGACTCAATAAAAAAACCCTTCATTGTTGGTCCGAATGACTTTCCGTAAAGCTATAATTGGTTTCAATCATACGTTACATCTTTCAGGCGTATCGATATTGAGAATATTTTTGATGGCAATAAATACGTAAAGTGTATCTTCAAATCTATAGAATGAGTCACGTAGTGATAAGGTTAGAACTGGGTACACTCTCACTCAGGGAGAGCCTGATATCAAAGGCACTTTTTTCAGTTTTCTTGGAGCTGTGTCCTGTCGCCGAAGAGGCTACCCAGACCCAGATGCCCCTGGTAGGGTCTGGGGCAACACCTCTGGTAGGGTCTGGGGCAATGTCTCAGCAGAGGCTAGGGGGAAGCGCCCCGAGAAATTTTTGACATTCTCCAGTTAAAAATATGTTTCAAAAAAAAATGTCAGTCGACAATTCTCCAAGGTCTCAACACGTGGCTCACCAATAGTGTAATTACTAACCTGCAGCTTTGAAGGCTCAAACACACTATGGCTAATATCAACTTCCCGCAGCTCTGGTAATGGTGTTATGGTTGGAAAAATGATAATGAACAAAGACCATGAGTCACCGTTTAGTTAGCAACGAAGAATATTATTCAGCTTGCAGTGTAACTTCACAAATCCACCGATGGGGCATTGCAGCTATTATCTCTGACCAATCAGATAATAGCGGCCTGCAAATTCACAGCGCATGCAGCCCATCAAGTTTGGCTGTTTGTAGAGCCAGGAATTCAAAATGCCGCCCTCATGCGTTTGAGTCTCTACCTGGAGCTAAAAATAGATGAATGACCTCCTAACCCTTAACCCTTACCCTTTACCCGTGAGTCCTTTGATGACGACCCTGATAATCCTCTGTATACTTTTACCTGATGGGTTAATCTAACGAGTACAGGTGTCCCACAGCTATTGATGCAGATAAGTGTTCTGTCAACTGAGATAAACAGCATCTAAAAGCATATATTGCTGCAGGAACACACTGGTGAGAAACCTTGACCTAAATCTAGAACTTTGTTGATTGAAACGCATGGGGTATATAAATCTTTTATTTGCAGGCTGGTTCGCCTTCATTAAAATCTGATTGAGCTGAAGCTGTGTGACTGGCTGGTTCATTATCTGGGGTAGCCAGCTGACCTCTAGATTTCTTGACAATCCACCCTTTACTTGATAGAGTTTCCACTAGCCTATTAACGATTGCTTGCTGCAGTCTTTGTTTGCATTCATAACTGCTTCCTTTACTGCATCCTCGCCGCTTCTTTTCATGAGCACTTTTGATTGACATACTCTCTCATACTCTCAAATAAGTCCTATCTCCCATCGAAAGTTCAAATTCTGCCAACTGAAAGCTTTCTAACCTCCATCCATTCACTCAGGTTTTATGCAGATGTTGCGACACTTGTAGTGACAGTTACCAGATAATCGTGGCCCAAGATGGAGTGAATAGAGATTGGGCAAAGGGATTTTTTCTTAAATCGTTACTGATAGAAGACATTAGCAGGCGATCATGAAAATGCGGAGAGCTGTTAAACTCCTGCTATTATCAAACTGTATATCAATCGTGTTGGCTACGTACCCAATAACTAAACTGGTTAGAATTATGGAAGCAGGGTATGGTAGCTTTAAGTCTTGCCAGTTTATACAATGGACCACATGTTGCGTCAAAGCCTTCACAGTAGCTTTATACCATCTGCATCCTTTTTCATTCTGCTCGAAGTAGCGGCAATATGTCCTGTATGCAAGTATGTATGTCTGTATGTAAGTATGTGAAGGTGTATATCTGCGTGTGTGTGTGTGTATGCGTGTATGCGTGCATGTATTTTTATCACTTTTCAAGATCAGATTAATGTTTCGTTTTTGCTCTGTTGATAAACATATTGTTTTGGGATAGAAAGGAAAATGTATAATATGTGTTAAACAACATCGTCTATCTATTAGATTGATTATACGTACATCTAGAGGTTCTGTTTCAGCATTCCCTACCACAGCACTAGAGCGGTGTTACCAACCACAAATAGCACAAATGATGTCAATTCTTTTAATCTAAATATAGAAATACCCATAGGGGCTCCAAGCTTAAAAAAACAAGCCAAGCCAAATGCAAATAATCAGTTTCTCTGACCCAGTAGTGCAAATAATGCAATTGAATGACTTACTGAGGTAAGTTGTCTGCCTCAGAAACTGAAAGAAGGGTAGAGATCTACGCATAAGAAGGTAGAGTTACCAACACTGCACTAAAGACACGCTCATACCATCTGCCTCACTACTCCTCTTTATGAGAAGGTCGATACTGATAAGACCCTAGAGATGCCCCCATTGACTGAGTGTCCTTGTGTATCTATATCCGATACGGATTTAAACATGCCTACTAAATTATACATCACACAATGTCGTCATGAATCGAATGCTCATGATAAGCATTTGAGGTCTTCTTCTGACCGGAGGTTGTTTAGACACCGCTGATGAATATGGAGGCGCCACAGTTGCTGCTCTTCTTCATGATTCTCATGTCTTCAGGTGAGAATCTCCTTCTATCGATTTCATATATTCCATTTACATTTCAAACTAATATAAGTTGAGATTGATAGTGCTGCATTTTTAATGGAGTTTTTTTCTGAGATTAACTGGGATCAATTAATCGCGAGATTAATTTTATGTCAGAGGATGAATCGCGTCGTTACTTAGAGAGTAAATTCCACTGATAAACCGAAAGTGATATGATACAAAGACTTATGAGCAGAGATGATATCATATCTATCTAAGCAAACTCGACGCCAGTGCAATTGAATACCACTAATCACCCACCGAAGACGCTACAACGATGTCAATCTAAGCTGATGCAGCTGGTAGCAATGGTATTGCTGTGAGTTATGTAGCTCTTTTGGGAGCAGGTTGTTCATGTTGGAGTATTTTAATAGTCACTGTATGCTTATCATTTATTATATTTACAATATTTCTTATTTCCTATACTTCAGCAAGATTAAGATTAAATTAATTCAAGATTACAAATATGAATCCGAATATCTATTTTAACTAACTAATAATTTTTAAGAAACACAGCACTGATTTTAACTATTGCATATCGAGCCTAGCGCCCATGATACTGATGAAGTCTTACCATCTCATTAGTTGCGGTGGTCAACTGCAGTTTGGAGATACCCGCTTGGAGGCAGACTGCTACCACTGATGAGTACCTGTTCCAGGACGGTCTGCCGTCCTTTGATGAGATGACAGTATGTTTCTGGTTTGAGGGTGAAGTGGATGAGAGTGGGTCCTATCAAAGCCATTTACTAAGCATTGCGTCCGACCGATGTAAGTCTATAATTCATAACATGGATGTTATTCTTGATTGATACTTCTGATTATCGGTGCGATTTAAATGATTTTCTGATATTATATGATGCAAGTAGAAGCTGTCTAGTATGAGTGGTGCTTGATAAAGCATTTCAGAAAGTTATAAGACCTGATATAGCCTAAGAACCATTGAAAAGTTGTAGCAAGTGCCAGCAAGAAGTCTTTATGACGCATGCTCATATAATTTTTTTTTTTTCAAAAATCCATCCCAAAGAGTTATATATCTCAGGTAGTTATATATCTCAGGTAGTTATATATCCTGGGGTGGTATATATGCCATAGCTTAACTCAACTTCCAGTTTTTGCCATTCTCCTGTCGATTTTCGCACACACTCCCACTCATATGTGTGCGCGCACTTCTGCACACGTGCCGAATCCACGCACATCGACAGGGGAATGACAAAAGCGCAAAATCCATAGCATCAAAAGAGAGTTAAACAAATGTTGCTTCGGTACACGCTCTGTTGTTTACTATGCAATAGGCATATTATTTCTTTCTCCTGAATATGGGTACCTCTAGCAACAGCGTGCACATACCAGCTAAAATATCTATGCATTTCAGCTCCCGATGAATTCGCTCTGAGGATAGGATCGACAACCTCACTCAGTGGCTCGATTGGAAACATGAGCTTTGAAATGGAGGTCACATCTGATGAGATCAATCTATTCAATGAACTCCATCTGCATTGTTTCTCCTGGATCTCTGAAGGCCATTTGAAGGTGAAATTGGATGAGAGTACCTGATAGCTGTATAATGATCCCAGAGCTCATATTCATTTTCTGGAGCATAGTAGGGGTTTTGTCATTCTCCTGTCAATGCTCACTCCCACGCCTATCCGCACTCACTCCTGCGCCTTCCCGTACTTATCCCCGCTCACTCCCGCTCACTCCCGCTCACTCCCGCTCACTCCCGCTCACTC
>ERZ1740065.2418-NODE-2418-length-11585-cov-14.422290_pt1 | contig 11585 bp, 9 predicted proteins | sample MGYA00581738_ERZ1740065 | MGnify/ENA primary metagenome ERZ1740065 (study PRJEB43018, sample SAMN04849749) | marine metagenome | isolation source: floating plastic debris | place: Pacific Ocean | collected 2008-09-01 | study: EMG produced TPA metagenomics...
GCATTAAATTTATCTTTTAACTACCTCTTTATTATGTTTAAAAAAATTTTAATAAAATTTTAAAAAAAATTATCGGAAGATTAATTTTTAATAAATTAGCTGCCCATTACACCCCCCCCCCCATTCATGGGTGTGGAAGCCATTGCTGCTACACTTCCAATAGCTGGCTGTAAAGAAAAGCCAAGCCACAGCCAGTGATAACATGTTCTAAAAGGGCTAGTGATAGCGGTAGAGCAAGCCAATCATGCAAGCTACATCGCAGGCTATATATGGGTGCATAGCTGGCATAGAAAGCATGACTCAGGTAGCAACTACAAAGCTGATGTTATGAAGTGTGCATACATGATGACTCATCACGTGATTACGTTGTACTGGTATTAGCTACATACACAGTGGGTGAGATCAGGAGGGAGTCATGACTCCGCCCCTTCAAAATCTCAATGATGATTGGCTAATAATCTAGCCAGCTTCAGGCATACATGCATCATCCTCTCTGCATGTACCTCAAGCGTAGGAAACCCACATGCATTCGATTTCCACCATTCATGATACATAGACGCAGTATCAAATATCAACCCATATATATATATATATGTCACAATGTGGATCTTGACTTGGTGAGAAAGGTTTTTATTTCTACGGAGCAATACTGCATCTAGGAAAATAGCCTGCCATTGAAGGCACGAAAGCCGTCATAAAAATTGGAGCTGTATCCATCGTTCTCGACAGTTTCTCCATTACTCTATTATATTATTTCATGGATTTATAATTACGCACCGTGAAAATGCTAATAACAAATGTATCAGGTTTTACAATGAATAATATTACCTCTCTTGGCAATGAAAATTGTAACTGAGCGAAAATAGGGCTTACTAGCTACATATATCAATAGCAAAGCAAGATTAATTTCTACATGTTTCAGATATGCCAGTCAATTAATGGCTGGGAGTCCAACCAATAGAAATCAACTTTGCCAGTCTTCCAATTCATTGAGATACAATTGATAATGGATGGACTATTCGATAGATCTGAATGTACCTGATCCAAGGACAAGCCCGTCGTCTGACTGGAAGTAACGGCTCTTGTTAATGGCAATCAGCTCAGCTCCCATTTTAAGAAGGTTGAATGCTTCTGTAAGCTTGTCATAGTGGAACATAGATGGGGCCAGTCCTATGACCACACTATTAGGGTCCCTTGTGTCGACATCTGTAAGAGAAATAAAACGCCAGATACAGCTAAGTGGAGTATTCTCAACTGCCATTACAGCTAACCCAAGTGAATTGCAACGATATCTAAGCCTAAATTTGATCATTTTATCTTAAATACATGTTACTTTTCAACTTGAATGATCCCTACCTTCAAATTCTTCCAGAGCTTGTGGTTGAAGGAACAAGCATGGTCGGAGATTATTGCTCACTAAATATTGTTTGGCAGCCGAGAGTGAAGTGTAGACATGAGATTGAGTAGGTATTGGTACTCCTGAAGCAGACAATCTTTGGATCAGATGCGCAGACGATTCCTTTGAAGAGTTGGTAACGAACTTGAATTTGAGACCCTTAGCTGCCAATCTGAAACAGTATTGTGACGTATCGTGTATTCTCATGGGGCTGGTAGATAAAGATGAGTTTTCGAACACGTGTAAAATGTTGACCTTGCTATTGCTTTATCAGCTCCCGGTACCAAAACATTGCCAATATGAACAGTACCAGACAAGTCGAGCAAAACACATCCCGGCAGCCGGCGGCAACTCATCACAGCAAATCGAAACTGCCCAACGAGTTGTGATTCCAAAGCGAAACCTCCTTTTATTACCGGTCTTTCCAAAACAGTTCAATCAGAGATCGGTAAGGTCTCTGGTTCGATAGCATCTCAAGTTTGATAACAATGCCTGTCGATGACCAATACTTTCGTGTATTGCTTCATACACTCAAATACAATTACAAGAATATTATACTACAACTTTTCACGAAACTGACAGTGGGAAACATTCGGCTTCCATACCATATATGGTAAATAATAAAGTGACCTAGTTACTTGGGTTCACGCATCGGACGAGGCGCGATTGATAACGCGTATTGATACATTAACTGAACTTATGTCTGCAAGATTGATTTAAGTTATACAGTTATACATGGCTAATATATATCGTTAATAAAATCTAAAGATAAAATATCTGTCTTGGTAATGTTCATATCGATAGATAAGAAAGTTGAATTTTCGAGTTAACTAATTCAGGAAGTGCGGTAGTCTACAACGTTCGGCTCGTCATTAGTCCCTTCCCGTGTGTCATTGTGATCGGTCGCTGTAGCTCATTCTAATCGGGCGTTGATTCTCTTCTAACTGTCGGCGTTCTTCAGAGATAAAAATGGTAAGGTCAGCTTATTTCTGTGGTTGAGAAGCTTTGAAAAGTCGTTTCTATTTGCCAGAAGACGGTCATGTTAACACCTGTCATTATGTTAACAATAAATTATATATTCGTCTAAAATTCCCGGTGTTCTCCCTCGATTTAAGATGTCAGCTTATAGCTCTCACTCTATGGCGCTCTGTTGTCTCGACTGATTTCGTCTTATTGCTATACACCATGACATTTCAATTTTGAAGGCATCTGGTATCACAGTTGAGGAGAATTGCATGGAAAAGTTCATGGCATTGAAACAGAAGGGATCAAAAAAGATGTACAACTTCATCGCGATGCGAATTAATAGTGGCCTTACGAAGATCGAAGTTTTTGAAGTCGGTGGCCTTGGTAGGTATTGAAATAACCGTATCTGCGAATTATCATTGACTATTACTGTCTAAATAATGCTGTCTTATATTCAGACACTTGTTACGACGATGTCTACCAACTCTTAGTGAAGGCCAATCAGGAAAACACGTGCTGCTACGTGTTGCTTGACCACAAGTATGAATTAGCTGGCAATCCCAAGGATAAGGTCATCCTCATCAGTTGGTAAGAGTCAGGAAAATTTTGCTGCACAACTCCTGGTCATGTTATCAGTTGGAATGTGTGAACTTTATAGGGCGCCGGATACCGCGAAAACCAAGCCCAAGATGCTTCACAGCAGCAGTTTACATGGGCTGCAGAAAGCTCTCCAGTGTGAAAGTGTACCAGTGCTCCAGTGCAACGATTTAGATGACATTGACCTCGAGACGGTGACTAAACTGTATGTTGGCTATACTATCCCTCATCTTCTTTTGTGCTGTGGATGTTTCTTATTATCTCTTTTTGTCTCTTCTTACAGCGCATGTAAACACCAGCGAGACTAAACGAGACTACTACCCAGCCTACAAAGGATTATGCAGCCGGCGTTTAGCTCATCATGGTTGTAATGGTTGTCTGAGGTGTTTCAGTCTCATCACCTAAATGCTCTTACGCTAGTTTATAGCTGGTCTTCGATTCATTTATCTTCAGTAGTGTCTCGTAAGTTCAACACAAATCTACTAATTCTGCTAAAATTTACTCGGGTAAGTTAAAATGTTTTGTATTTGCTTCATTACTTAGTCAATTGGATGTTTACCTAAATAAAAACGGCTATACAAACCAGTATCACTTGTTACATAGCAAGACAGGCATTTTTTACTTTTCTAACCGTAGGACATTTTTACTCTTCTATCGGTAGGCACAGGTTTTGTAAACGCCGGTGTTAAGCTTAGACTGAAGTGCGGACAAAAGTCGGTGTAGCGGATGCGCAACACCAGCGCATGACTACGACGCCTACCAATAGAAGAGTAAAAAATACCACAAGACCATTGTCTGAACATGTCAATGTGTTCCCTCTAGAGGAGTGTTGTCATTGTAATACAAGTAACTTCCTGTTTATAGAAAAAAGTTTGTACTTCTGTAACATGCAAAATCTCATGATAAAAATCAGCCGTCTTCTATTCTATTTGGCTTCACCTCTAGATTTTTCCCAGAGTGACACAGGCAATGAAACGGTTTGACCTGATGCAAGGAATACAATGGAAGACAACTCTTTCTTTCCTTATTTTCATCCTCTGTAACTGAAAGCTGTTATAGGTACGTTCGATTATCATGGGAATTTGATAAAGGTTGGTTCACATGCTCATGAGCTATGTGTGAAAGTCTTCTGATACAAATACAAACACGCGATATAGGTCATGGGAGCCATGGAAAGGAAGGGGCCCATGTTTCAAAATATCTTGTATGGCTCTAACTTGCTGAGTAACCTTGAGGAACAGCTAAAGCAGGAGTAGCTCTGTCTCTTCTGTTGCAATGTAGGCATCGATATCAGTGGTGAACTCAAGCAAAGCATGCTACACCATCATCATATGGTAGTTATAACAGCCTTGTGGCAGCCTATGTAATGGACATTGAGAGGATGGGTATAACAGTTATCGTGACAATTTGTGTGACAGTGCCTGCGACGGCCCTGCTGCTGGTAGCCTGTGTGATGATATTAGCAATCTGAACCATGAGGTGACATAGGAGTCGTGTCCTCCTGATGAAATCTCCAGAGCACTAATGATGACCTTGGGACTCATACCCACCCAGTAGTGTCACACGCTCATCCAATAACAGTAGAGTTGTGCAGCATGGGCGGAGCTTATGATACAATCTTATAACTAGTCATCAAATGGCAGCTAAGACAGCAATGACTCATCTAGAGAGAGGCTCTCCACTGGAAAGGTACATGAGCTGACCTCAGGTGATGATGTCACAGTAGCCTGCTGTGATCAGCTATGATGATGTACTGATAAGTTAACACTACTGACCACCTGATTGTCTCATGTATCATAGTTATATAACTGATAGAATAGTATATGGTTAGGAGAGAAACTGGCTGCTGCGACTTTGTGTGTAATGAGCCAATCTGATGGAGGACCTATCTGTAAACACCCAGAGACTGAATAGCACAGGAAAGCAGGGGAGTTGACTGAAACTGAATGAGCAGTATTAACTGGCAGAAACTGTTGTGGCTATATCTGTGTGCACCTTGCACACACCTGCCGGTTGTGTCTACTAAAAATGAACTCATCATGAGAAATAAAGGCGTAGTATGTGAAAATATGATACTTGGTTGGAACAGTCCTATGGTCACATGGATCTTTTATGTGGAAAACCAGTTGAAGGGCTTTGCGCCTCCCATCATCTAACTGATATGCACACACATGCGCGCGCACCCACGCACCCACACACACGCACACAGGTGACCTTGGCATGTAAAAATATCAGCCAAGTCATCATCATAGACGGTAAAGCTCCCCTTCCATTTCAGTGGGTAGAAATTAGGAATTGTTTTCATTTCCTATTATTATCTGGTGATTTGTTGGTCACATCTTGCTGAGCTGAGCTCAAATATGGCAGGATTGTAGTGATGGTGGAGGGGGGTGGTGGTGGTGGTGGAGTGTGAGAGAGGGAGAGGAAGGAGCTCTATGCTATAGACTCCCAAAGTTCAGAAAAGCTAAATATCCTGTATTTCTGACTTAAAATCTTGTCATCTATGGTCAAAGTCACCAACGTGGCAGCATGTTGAACATTAGTTGTCCAGTGCAACTAATCAACCACCTTGCTCCAGCATGCCTCTTGTAGCATGATGTCACAGCCATTTCGTAACAGTTCATGGAATCACAGCTACTGATTATCGAATACAGTAAGCTGTAATCCATATATGGTAGTGATAACAACACAACTGACCTAGTTTGGTAAACCCTTGAAATGTTTGATCAATGAAGTATTGCGACACCCAGTCACTACTCAGTATAAAAGACTCTGCTACAGCTCTCTGGGACAACCATCCACAGCTGTGTGAGAGATCAGAGCAGCAGCAGATAGAGAGAGCTTACTCATTCTAATCTCACAGTACAATCATCAGTTCATCATGCCTAAGTTGGTAAGACTTTCATTCTTCATCAGCATTTCCTGCGATACACAGTAACTGCTCTTCTCAGCCCATCTCCCTCGTTTCAGGCGTCCGGTATCAAGGTCAGCGAGGTGTGCGTCAACAAGTTTACTCTACTTAAAGGGAAAGGGAAGAACAAGCAGTACAACTTTGTGTCAATGAGTATCAACGATGAGCTGAGTGAGATCGCCGTAGACGGAGTCGGCGCACTCGGTAAGGTCCATGGCGTCTGTGCTGAATCGCAACTCTTCATGGATACATTATTCCTCAGAAATTATTTCAACCTATCTGCATGCACCCACGAATTGAATAGAGAAGTTGACTGAAAGTGAAGAAGTAGCAGTATCGTATCATATAGAAATGACTCTTGGGTGTGTTTGTATGTGTGCACTGTACACATACCTGGTCATTGTGTCTACTAATGCATAAATTATTCCTTAGGTACTTCGTACGAAGACGTGAGACAGATGCTGACGAGGACAGCGGAGACGGGACAGTGCAAGTACGTGGTGGTAGACTACCAGTTCACGTTTAAAGGCCGACCCAGAGATAAAGTCATCATGATCAGCTGGTAACTATCAATGCAATGTATCCCTAATGTATCCCTGATGATGTCATAGATGATTACATAGCTGGTATGTTTCAGGGTACCAGAGAAGGCAGGAGTGAAGCAGAGGATGCTGCACAGCAGTAGCGTAGGAACTGTGTCGTCGGCACTCAAACTGTCGACTGTATTACAGTGTAACGACCTGGATGACCTGGATGAGGAGGAGATAACTACCAGGTACGTATGCCACACGCAACCACCTGCCATGCGCTGTGACGGTATCGACGCTGGTATTTGAGACAGCTCTGTGATTTACAGAGTGACCAAGCAGATGAAGGATTAAACTGATTGGTTACTCCCTGTTGAGGTCACATGACCAGTGCCTATACACACCTACGCTACTCAGCCAGTGAACCGGTTAACGACGCAGCTCTGCAGGAATCTCTCCTAATTGTATCCTACCATACGAGCTGCGGGAACTTATTTATCCTATTGCAAACTGATGACAACATTTTTTATCATGATATTTAAATCGTATCACCATTGACAAACTATTTTATCATGCGCTGGTGGCTTTATTTTTCTATCTGAATCTCTCAAAATTACTATGTAAACCTGATTTACTTTGCGTAGGAATAAATGCATCTTTCATTATGATATGCTTCTGTTCATAGCTTTATTTGTCTCACCCAATGACTTCACTTCAAGTGGTTATGATTTGCTTTTCGAGTTCACTTTCTTACCTGAGATGATTGTTGAACATGTGCAAACAAAGATGAGAATGTCACTCTACTGTTTGACCCACATGAGCTGGTAGGCTGCAGATTATCTCAACATAAAACTGAATCGAGGACAAGGATGGCATTTGTATTTCATAGTAACAGTCTTCATTACGATCATTGTGACAGATTCCGTGACAGGCCTTGTGACAGCCTATGTGGTGGTCATTGAGAAAGTATGCACGACACTCGTCATGACAGCTTGTGTGGCAGCGTCTGATACAATCCTGCTGGCAGCCTGTGTGATGATACTAGTAATCCGATCCATGAGGTTACATAGGAGTCGTGTCCTCGTGATGAAATCTCCAGAGCACGAACGATGACCTTGGTACTTATACCCACCTAGTAGTGTCACAGGCTCATCCAATAACAGTAGAGTTATGCAGCATGGGCGGAGCTTATGACGTAACAGTATAATAAGGGATTTAATGGCAGCTATGCAAACAATGACTCATCTAGAGAGAGGCTCTCCACTGGAAAGGTACATGAGCTGACCTCAGGTGATGATGTCACAGTAGCCTGCTGTGATCAGCTATGATGATGTACTGATAAGTTAACACTACTGACCACCTGATTGTCTCATGTATCATAGTTATATAACTGATAGAATAGTATATGGTTAGGAGAGAAACTGGCTGCTGCGACTTTGTGTGTAATGAGCCAATATGATGGATGATTTATCTATATACACCCAGAGACTGAATAGCAAGGAAGCCAGGGGAGTTGACTGGTGAAACTGAATGAGCAGTGTTGAAGGGCAGAAACTGTTGTGGCTATATCTGTGTGCACCTTACACACACCTGCTGGCTGTGTCTATTAAAAATGAATTCATTTACAATATTAGAAAAATATGTATAGCTAAGTGCAGCTGCAAGCATGATAGAGATTTCAACAGTCCTATCACTGCATGGATTTTATTCTGGTGAAAACTTGGTGAAAGGCTTTCCTCCTCCCATCATCTGAACTAATACGCACACTCACTGGTGACCTTGAGGAGAGGTAGAAGCTTAAGCTATCAATTCTAAAAGTTCAGAAAAGTTAAATATCCAGTATTTCTGGTCGTAAATTTTGCCATCTATGGTCAAGGTCACCGACGTGGCAGCACGTCGAACATTAGTTGTCGAGTGCAACCAATCAACCACCCTGCTCCAACATGTCTAGATAGCATGATGTCATAGGAATTTCATAACAGCTCATTGAATCACAGCTACTGATTATCGAACACAGTAAGCCGTAATCCATATATGGCAGTGATAACAACACAACTGACCTAGTTTGGTAAACCCTTGTAATGTTTGATCGATGAAATATTGCGACACCCAGTCACTACTCAGTATAAAAGACTCTGCTACAGCTCTCTGGGACAACCATCCACAGCTGTGTGAGAGATCAGAGCAGCAGCAGATAGAGAGAGCTTACTCATTCTAATCTCACAGTACAATCATCAGTTCATCATGCCTAAGTTGGTAAGACTTTCATTCTTCATCAGCATTTCCTGCGATACACAGTAACTGCTCTTCTCAGCCCATCTCCCTCGTTTCAGGCGTCCGGTATCAAGGTCAGCGAGGAGTGCGTTAACAAGTTTACTCTACTGAAAGGGAAAGGGAAGAACAAGCAGTACAACTTTGTGTCTATGAGTATCAACGATGAGCTGAGTGAGATCGCCGTCGACGGAGTCGGGGCACTCGGTAAGGTCCATGGCGTCTGTGCTGAATCGCGACTCTACACGGGTATATGATTTCATAAATTATTCCTTAGATACTTCGTACGAAGACGTGAGACAGATGCTGACGAGGACAGCGGAGACGGGACAGTGCAAGTACGTGGTGGTAGACTACCAGTTCACGTTTAAAGGCCGACCCAGAGATAAAGTCATCATGATCAGCTGGTAACTATCAATGCAATGTATCCCTAATGTATCCCTGATGATGTCATAGATGATTACATAGCTGGTATGTTTCAGGGTACCAGAGAAGGCAGGAGTGAAGCAGAGGATGCTGCACAGCAGTAGCGTAGGAACTGTGTCGTCGGCACTCAAACTGTCGACTGTATTACAGTGTAACGACCTGGATGACCTGGATGAGGAGGAGATAACTACCAGGTACGTATGCCACACGCAACCACCTGCCATGCGCTGTGACGGTATCGACGCTGGTATTTGAGACAGCTCTGTGATTTACAGAGTGACCAAGCAGATGAAGGATTAAACTGATTGGTTACTCCCTGTTGAGGTCACATGACCAGTGCCTATACACACCTACGCTACTCAGCCAGTGAACCGGTTAACGACGCAGCTCTGCAGGAATCTCTCCTAATTGTATCCTACCATACGAGCTGCGGGAACTTATTTATCCTATTGCAAACTGATGACAACATTTTTTATCATGATATTTAAATCGTATCACCATTGACAAACTATTTTATCATGCGCTGGTGGCTTTATTTTTCTACCTGAGCCTGTTCTAAATATACCAGCCTGCTCTCATGCCTACGCTTGACTTATATACATGCACTTATGCTTTGTCTCACCCAATGAGGCTAAGAGTGGCTTGTTGGTTGTACTATCTTACCCTAGTTGATCGTGTAAACTAAGACTGACACTCTACTGCTAGTCATTTTTTCATGCTATGATTTAGTACCAAATTGAATTGACACATGAGACCGTCACTCCGAAATGTTTCAACAACATGGCCATTCATATTCAGCAGCAATGAAAGGAGTGACAATGGCTGTGACAGTGAGATAACGGCTGTGACAGTGACACTGGCTGTGACAGTGACATAATAGCTGTGACAGTGACAATGTCTGTGAGAGCATCGTGTGTAGCCAGGGCTGAGAAGCAATGGTGTCACATAGTTTATTCCCTCTTAGCACCGAGAGTGTGAGTATAGTCTGGGATGATGATGCCACCGCCGGCTCGACTAGACAGCGTTATCTCCTTAAACGGCATCGACTCCACGTGCTTCACCATTCTCTGCTTTGTATGTCTGAAACAGTAGTACGGCATGAACAAACGATGAACTACCACATTGTAGATAAATTATCTTACCAACTAGCGAGGTACACTGTATAGCTGCAGGTATATTCAAGGTAAGTAGATGCGAGGCAAGTAAATACTAGGGAAATAAACGCGAAACAGCCTGTTGAGAAATAAACGTGAGGAGTAAAGATGGTGATCTTACACCTGGTCAAGTAATAAAAGCCTCACAGAGACAAAAATAATTGAAAAAATTGCAAACGAGTTTAATGCTTTATTTAATTTAAAGCTCAATTGGAATTATTTTTATGCAGCATAGGTAAGTACGTAGGCTGAGTAAGTACATAGGCTGAGTAAGTACGTAGGCTGAGTAAGTACATGATGACCTGGAGGTCAGTTGGAAACAAAAAAATTCAGAGATAGTTCGATTTTAGGAAATATCCAATTTACCTACCAAAAACTCGTGTGACAGTAACAATAACAATAACACGGTAATACATGTGAGTAGGTCAGCAACTACTCACTGAATACTAGGTATTGAGTATCAATGCCCATAACCCACTCCATGTTCACAAGTTCACTTACTATACGCAGATTTACAAGGCTGGAAGGCTATCTGTAGCAGCTAGTGCCAATGCTCGGATAGATCCATATAGCCGCAGAAGTAGTGCACATCCTATTCATATACAAATGTTTCTACTACTACTATTATCATCATTACCATATATATAATTATATAGCACTTGTCTATTTCCCCGTTCATAATCGCTTAAAAAACCAGAATTCTTGAATAATTCTGCAAGAACTTACAGGGTGCGGAAATAGAAATTTATCCACTATATTAATTATTTTTCATATTATTTATATAATATAAAATGAAATAATATAATATAATTATAATTTTCAGTAATAACTAGTGCTGAATTTCTCCAACATAATTAATCTTGATTAATCTTCCGATTAATATTTTTAATCTTGAATTAATCTTCTTTTAATCTTGCCATTACAAACTAGTTCCTGAATTCACATCAGTATCGCTGCTACCGGCTGCAGCAGCTGACATTGACATCACTGTACCGTATTTGGTGGGTCATTACTGGTAGTCAACTGCACTGGTGTTGAGTTGCTTAGATAAATATGCTATCATACTCGTTCACAGATCTTTGTACCATAGTATTCTTGGTTTATCAGTGAAATTTGCCCTCACACTAGCCACAAGATTAATCTTGTGACATAAAATTAATCTTCTGAGTGATTAATCTTAGTTAATCTTAGAATAACTTGATTAAACTGCAGCACTAATTTATACGCATTCATAGTTACAGGCCGTCTCTGAATACTAGTGCTGCTATACCGATACCGATAAATACCGATACCGATAAATACCGATACCGATAAATACCGATACCGATAAATACCGA
>ERZ1740065.2419-NODE-2419-length-11585-cov-11.311188_pt1 | contig 11585 bp, 14 predicted proteins | sample MGYA00581738_ERZ1740065 | MGnify/ENA primary metagenome ERZ1740065 (study PRJEB43018, sample SAMN04849749) | marine metagenome | isolation source: floating plastic debris | place: Pacific Ocean | collected 2008-09-01 | study: EMG produced TPA metagenomics...
CCCCCCCCCCCCCCCCCCCCCCCCCCCCCCCCCCCCCCCCCCCCCCCCCCATAGCCAGAGCGAGAGAAGCCCTCAATGCTATTGCCCCATCTTGATGCCAGGAAGCTTCAATCTCTCTATCAAGCAGGCATATCACTGGTGTTGTGGGAAAAGTCTGGCGGCACATGCAACATGATGGTTTGTTTAATTTATGATGGTCTGTGTCCTAATTTTCAACTGTGCTGAATATCCTGCGAACCACAAAACGATTTCTCTCAATTCCTCTCTGGCCAGATCATTGATATAATTTTTAACGGGAATGAACTCAGGATTCATGAGCACAATATAATATCACACATGTACCTGTAACCTGCAGATAGAGCAACAAGGGCCAAGATCAAGTTAGTTGACCTATCGAGAGTTGTCTTCCCGATATCCCTCATCAGCTATTGGAATATCCAACTTGGCGGAAAAACTATTAGGTGTTTTTATAGCGCTTGCGCGTAATATCGGATATGGATGCCTTGGAGCCGTGAAAACAAAGATTCAAGCTCACACGTTTGAAAATCTAATGATCCAAGTAGTGACTTTTACTCACACTGGGAGAACTAAATTTCAGATAGGTCAACGATTTCCTTGCCACCTATACGTATAAATTCTTAAACTAAGGGTAAGTCGCTTAATCTAGAAGATATATGCCTCATCCTAATGAATGTGGAAGTTGCCCAACTGTATGACTTACAAGAAAATTTTTGCCTTGTGACAGTTCAATCTAAATCATGACAATGAATTCCATTTATTAACTTTTTCATCTATGTGGCTCATAGATTGGTCTCCTTAATTAACTGCAATAAAGCTCCTCTCCTAAGTGTCACATTTTTATTCCAAACTCGGGCATGATCAGTTTATTGTACTGTGTGTTCGCTTTAGTACCTTCGGTTAGTAGGTAGTTCGGACGTAATAGTGGTAAGTGTGTTTAGATGGTTAGAATTTGCTTGCACTAATAATTTTTTATTTGATTAATTGTTATCAATGACTTCATTTTTTTTAATACAGGAGAGGTACACAGGCAGTAATGAGTGATAAGTAGTTGCTCACTCTCTATGAATCAGCATGAATAACATCGGTAAGCTCGAGTATCGCTAGCAGAGATGAGTGAATAAACTGTAGATGTGTAGATGAATGAGGTATTATCTGATTTTAGATCAGTCCCCAAGGAAGAAGTGGTCAAAAAATTTCAATGAGAAAAGTGATCTCCTTGTCACGCCAAGAAGGCATGAGCGGGTAAGGCATTTGATTATCATAGAACGTTCACTGTCTCAGAGTAACAATGAATTTTTTGTTTTTAGGTTCCTACTGCCAAACAGATGGAGCCGCCTGCTAGTTATGGAGAATACTTGTTCTTACTTGAGCAGCGGAACCAGTAAGTTCTACTTTAATACTTGCTTGAAGGCTAACATCAGCTCCCTGAACCTTCACTCAACGCATTTACCACATTTAGGATGTTGAAGAAAATTAAGCTTACTGACAAAGATCAACTGGAAAAGGAGAGAAAGGAGAAAGGTTTTGCTCTTTACGTTAATGGTGCTAACGCTAAGCTGGGTAAGGGTGGATATCGGGCCAGCCCTAGTCCCCGAGTAACATCGAAATCACGACTACAGTCAGGTGAGATATGTGACACGTGAGCATGTGTGACAAGTGCACTTGCTGACACTGAAGTACTGCTGTCAATCTACCCTAGATCTGACTCACCTCGAGCGGAAGGCTCATGATACACCGAGTCCTGATTTACGCATACAACTACCCGACTCAAGGTCAAGGTCTGCTCCGGAGAAAGCGCAGAAAACGTATCGTAAAAACTGGAACGCTTCATCAATAAACATCCAGACGACTCGAGGCGAGAAGATGCACCTGAGAGTGCCAGGTGAGCGGTGTTCTCGAGAATAGCACATCATGTGTATGTATGTATGTTATCATCGACCCTGTAATGTCACAGGTGAAAACTACTCGGATGACTTTGAAGATCCGTCTGTCTCAGACAGTGTTAACTCATCAAACCAGGTTTCCTTCATACTTTGTAAGAAAATTATCGAGACTTTAGTTCATAGATTTATTACATTGCTTCGTGTCCCAGAATGGATGCAGCAGCGGCAGCAGTAGTGGAGATGAAGCCACCGTTAGAGAATCTCTTGTACCATCCAACCATCACCAGGCATCAAGACCCAGACAGGAGCCTGACAATGAGGAGACTATGAGAGATCAAGTCGTGATGTCTATGGATGACCTGACGGTACATGGTCATCAGAGATGGTTTTGCAGTGATGTTCATTGATCTCTAAACATTCTGCCATTTTTATGAGTGTAGAGGCTGAGAAAGAGTTTGGAGATGAGTCGAAGTCTGAGAGAGACGATAACAGCAGATATGGTCGGTAATTGTATCAATGCATTGAATCAAGACTACAGTCAGCTGACCTTGACCTTGTTGAAATATTCTCAGGGGGATGACTCCGATATTGACGAAGATATACCTACTGTCAGTGACTCAGTGGACACTCAACTCTCGCCCAAAGATGTCTTTGTATTAGAGTTCGCTCCCATTAAAAAGTCGCCACGTAGGAAAGCAAGTGAGTGGATGCACTGCTGTGAGGCGAGATGGTATTCTAGTTTGTTTATTCTTTATTTGTTTTCCGTCGACGTCTTGCACCCGTGCCTTTACAACTCTTGGCATTGCCATCACGTTCCTCATCGCCGATGTTATAGTTGTTATCACCATCACTGGTGGGCAGTCACTCTCGTACGATCTATAGCAGAATTTACTGTCATTTTTATGCACCTTTTATTTTATTTTCAGCCAAAACTCATAAATCTTCACTCGCACAAAAGCCTTTAGGGCTGAGAAGTGACAAATCTTTCGAGTTTAGCCATTGTGAGTTGGTATACAGCATTTATGTGTAGGTGTAATTGCTGCCGTTCAGGTGATCCTTCATCTATCATATTCGCAGCCAAACTCACGCATAGATCATCGCGGCCGCTGTCAGCAGTGAAAAAGTCAGCTAGTAATTGTCAGACGGAGTCAGTGGAGCAGAAGACTGCTGTTCTCTCAGCTGTACACCACGAGAATCTTCAAGTCAGCGAGTACATGAAGAAGAGAAATGACAAGCAGAAGGTGCGGCTTGGTTAGCGGTTGCCCCTAGCTGACCCGGTACATATGTATCAGTTGATCAGTTTTATTCTGTGCAGACGGAGAAAGAGGAACCAAAAGTGAACAGTTTTATGTTAGACGATGATGCAAGCATACAGGAAGTGGAGGAGAGGGTTCTTCAGATGGAGCCGCAGCAGCAGAGAGATCTGATGAAGACGCTCCATCAGCTGGAGAGAACTGTGAGGCCGTCCAGTACCGCGCTCATATCCAGAACTCAGCAGAACCAGTCATCTAATGTGAGGCGCCTCCCCTCTCTGTGCTTCCTGACTCACTTTCTATCTTTTCTCAATTTGTCCAGGTTTCATAATTTTCCCCTCCTCCCTCCTCTCCCTCCTCTCTCTCCTCTCCCTCCCTATCCCTCCTCTCCTTCCCTATCCCTCATCTCCCTCTTCCTTCCTCTCCCTCCCTATCCTCCCTCCGCCGCCCCTCTCCTCCACCTCTTCTCTTCTCTCCCTTCTCTACCCTCTCTACCCTCTCTCCCCTCTCTCCTCTCCCTGTCTCCATCCTCTCTCTCCCCTCACTCTTCTCCCTTCTTCCCCCTCCCTCCTCTCCATCCCTACCCCTCCTACTCCCTCTTCTCCTTCCTCTTCTGCCTCCTCTCTCCTCTCCCTCTCTTTCCCTCCCCTCCATCTCTCATTCTCGATCTCTATACCTGCCTCTGTTGTATGTAGGGCAAGGACAAGGAGCTACACAAGATTCTGCTGGAGCTGATATCTAACTGGGGCCATCCTAAGCTAGTCGGTCTGACTGAGGTGATGCTGCTCGATGAGTGCAATAAGAGAATCGAGGTCAACACCTCGTTCCTACAACTAGATGGTGCTAAAAACTGCAGAGGACAAGGATCGAATATTTTCAACAATAGATACAAGGTTCAGTTGCGCCATCCATCTTCCTTGCCGCAGTTACTTCCACTACTTCCAGCCTGAGTAACTACTCTCTGTTTACTTTGCAGACTGTCAAAGAGAGAAACATGTTCTGCTGCGAAAAGTCAAGCCACAAGCCTGTCAGTCTGTCACTGAGGGTTGAAATACCCCTCGGCTCACAGATTCACAAAATCAAAGTCTGGAACTACAATAAGAGCCTCAACGTAAGCTCCCGTCCCCTAAAATAACATCTAGTCTAGTATGATCTCAACTATCATTGATAACCTTGACCTCTGTACTACCAGGAGCTCGATATCGGTGTGAGACGACTCCGAGTGAGCATAGACAACGAGGTGTTGTATGATGGAGACGTAGACAAGGGCTGTGGCAACCAGGTCTTTGACTACGGGCAGACGGTGGTCCTAGGGTCAGACGACGGACCCAGCGATCATAGCGATGCTGAGATAGAATCCCCATTACCAGACAGTAAAGGTAAGTGACAAGGCTGTGACACATTAGTATCACAGTGAAACTACTCATCATCTGACCTTGACCTTGGTGTTTGTTATGTTATGTATAGATTATATTCTATTGCGTTTATTTTGTGTTGGTGCATTACTGCAGTCTGCCCGTTATCACACGGGGGGGGTTGTTACCACATAGTTATAAGACTCACTTTAGCTGATATGTGGGGAGTTGTCTTCACTTGGAGCTATTAGAATCAACCATGCACCATTTCAAGAGGTTTCATATTTTTCAAGATAAAAGGCTGCATGCTTTTGGACACGATTCTGTAAGGAAATCTAATTTGGGTAAGTCTATCGAGATGTGGGTGCCTCTGTCGAATACTCCTGAGCCGACAGAGAGATGTCAGACTAGGATCATGGCTCGAGCCACTACTGGCGTAGACGCCCCGCGCGTGGACTCAGATTCAGATGCTGGAGGTGAAGCTAAACACCGTTTTAAATCATCTCACTGTTGTCTCTTACTATCTAATATCTTTGCTCTTCTCAATAGATACGATGGTCAAGAATTCTGCTGCACAGCCTAAAGTACCTCTCGCTAACAATCACCAGCCTCCATCCACCAGGTGGCGTAGCGGACAGCTACTTTAACTATTAACTATATCTAGAATCATTGCTGTTTACTTGCGTTCTCTAAAATTCTGCCTGCAGGAAGAACATTGATCCAAACCTGACCTTGACACAGAAACCACCCACAATAGCCGGAATGGGAAAGATGAACAGTTCAAAGTACGTTGGAATCTGATATCTCTCTATATTAAAGCTTCATTCACTAACTTCCTCCGTCTGTAGTCATGTGATGTCAAGGTTTTCCCATAGATGAATCCCTGTGGATTCCTAATTGCAGCAGTGGGAATAGTGTCATTGAAATAAACTAAATCTTCTATTGCAGGTTAGACAAGGGGAAAGCAGCCAAGCTACCATGGATGGAGAACCTTGACCTTTCCAAACAGGTCTCCCAGAGGTCAGGCAGTCCATCATCAGTACGGAAACAAGAAAAGGACACGGAGAACACAAGCGCCAGCCTATCTCTGTGGCTTCAAGAATCCAAGACTGACCCTTTAGTGTCCTCCATTGACGGAATGTTTGAGAAACTAGACATGTGGGAGACTCAGGACCAACGGTACGTCTCTCACCTCCTCGGTCATGGCAATGTTACATACCGATCATCCCCTCCTCATGAGATATATTATTCTGACAGACGATCTAAGCCACGAAGCACATTAGATCCTCCGACCGAAATCCCTACTAAAGGTGAGTATGACATGACTCCGTGTTGTAGTTTTGTTACATTCATGTCTGTATTGCCGAATGTAGTGGCGTCTGAGTCAGAGGAAGCTCACTACCGGCAGCAAGCCAGCAGAGATATGGCTCGTCGGGCCCCTAAAAACTCAAAGAATGACGCTGCTAGAGCGCGCCGCCGTAAATGGCAGCAAGGATCTGTGGCTGATCTGGAGGCATCGTGGACATCCCTCGATCTCTTTGCTAGATCGCAGAAAGGCCGTCTGTCGATGGAAGGTGATGCACTTGAGGAGTACCTGCGTTCTGCTGGCGTCTCGTCTGAGACAACTCAGTCAGCTACCACTCACCCTGTGACGTCACTCCTCGAGAGCATCTCTGAAGAGTAAGTTGAGTCAACTTTAGTTTCTTCAAGCAGCTGTAGTCAGTTCTATCAGAGTCCTTACCTAATTTCTTCTATTTCGTACAGCGTTGACACTGACCAGTTCATCATACCGGAGCTGCCGCGTGGCCAGAACCTAGTAATCAACATCAAGTCAACATGGGGAGATAAATTCTACGTTGGTTTGAATGGCATTGAGTTGTTTGCCGATACTGGTGAGCCGATATCTATATCCAAGGTAACCTCGGTTCCATCGCTGTCTGCTGCACTGGCATTTCAGTCTCATCGGTGAACTATCTTTGCCGGTTTCTTTATCAGGTCACTGCCAATCCGTGTGATATAAATGTGTTGGCTGAATATAAGAATGATCCCCGAGTGGTCAGCAACTTGATAGATGGTGTCAACAGGACTCGTGACGATGTACATATGTGGCTCGCCCCGTTCACGGAGGCGGGCAACCACTTCATATGTCTGACCTTCACTCAACCTACAGCTGTTGCTCTGATGAGGATATGGGTGAGCATGTGCTCTTACATCATCTGTTGCTTGTTAACTGTCTACGGTTGTTTATTTATTGATTATTATTTTGATTTGTTACTCGTTCCCTATTGCCTTTTGCAAGCTAGTCATCACCAGCAAACAGAACCTTTCAGGAACATCACCAACGCCATGTGCAATCATTTTACTGTGAGGTGTAGATGTACTGCCAGCCGTGCACTAACGTTACCAGTCAAGCCTACAACACTACCGTCTCATAGATTCCATGCTATCTAGGAAATTCTCTAGACTGAGATCCAAACCCTAGGATGGTTCTTGTACAGGTTGTGTTTATTTAGAATTACAACAAATCTCGGATTCATTCCTTCCGCGGTGCCAAACATGTGGAGGTTTCTCTCGACGGGAAGTACATATTCAAGGGTGAGATAGCGCGCGCGTGCGGTGGTATGCAAGGCGGCACAGAGGCGTTTGGAGATGTAAGATTTATTGTTGTCACAATGACACCCCATAATGCTCAGTTGGTGTGCTGCATTGTATCACTCTCGTCTAGACAATACTCTTTACGACATCTGATGAGATCTTGGACGCGGTGTCGCGGCATGACGGTCAGTACGAGGGAGGCAACTTCTCCGACGAATGGGAGGATGACGTCCCACTGGACGCTCGGCCATCTACAGCTGATAAAGGACAGAGCGTATGTTTCTCTCTTCATTCTGTAACAACTTCCATGATTGAGATGGAACTACATGTGCAGACAACTCCAACACCTAAATGAAATGATGATATTAGCTTCTGGCATTGTGTGTTTGGTTGAAGGAGAGGCCGCACACCAGTGCTGTCAGTAAAAGTCACAAGAAGTTCACAGCGCCGGCAGCAGGAGCTGAACAGCAGACGGATACAGCGTTACCTGTGGGGGTGGACGGCGACACACTCGTCTATCAGGCGTCAAGTAAGTTTCAATGTCAACCCAAGGTCACGCACTCTTCATCCCACTCTCCGGAAGCAGTCAGTATGCGAGTGCGTGTCTGTAGAAATCTCTCTCAACTTCACTGAGACCTGGGGCGACGTACATTACCTCGGACTGACCGGCCTTGAGGTAGTCGATAAAGCAGGAGAGTCAATTCCGCTGAACATGAGTATGCTGGATGCTAGTCCTCGTGACCTACATGTCCTGCCGGGATACGAGAGCGATGATAGGACGCTCGACAAGTAGGTCAACTATCACTGTCTCTCTCATACATACATAGCCTCAGCGCTATGGTGATTTTGGCTGCGTTTCTCAGGCTAATCGATGGAGTAAACATAACAATGAGTGATGAGCATATGTGGATGGTACCGTACACGGAGGCTGGCTCTCACACTCTCTCCATCACGTTCTCGCGACCCCAGGAGCTGGTCGGTCTTCGCTTCTGGAACTACAATAAATCAACGGAGGACACTTATCGGGGTGTGAGTACGCCATCCCTCATTTACAGCGATCTCTCCACCGAGCCTTGATACACAGTTGTTTTGTGCTACACAGGCTAAGACGGTACACGTGTACCTCGATAACAACCCAATATCGCCTCCTCACGGTTTCCTGATACGGAAGGGTCCAGGCAACTGCTACTACGATTTCGCCCAGGAGCTTCTCTTCTCAGACATACTGAGATCTGTGCAACTGGACCAGCATGCCTCCGCCACGTCCAGCAGGTACTGCGACCGTGACATGTCACAAGGCAACCACACAGCCACTTGTTACTATAAAGCATTTTGTTTTGCAGCTCCAGCGCCATGAGAGATAACTCCGGTGATGACTACATAATGTCTGGTGACATGCCACGGGGCTGTATCCTTTCTCTTACCAAACTATCCTTGCATACCAGTAGCCGTAAGCAGTAGTAGTTAGTTAGGCTAGAGCTGTAGTAATTGGTTGCATAAGGTGATCAATCAGCACAGGTCATCAGTCATGACGCCCACGTAAATACCTTCTGTCAAAGCATGTCATCGGACCTTAACTCGTGGCCAGTTGTTTATCAGTTTCACTTGATGTCTAGCCTTGGAGATCTCTACTACCTTGGTCTCAATGCTATAGAGTTCTTTGATGCTCAAGGCAAAAGAATCTTGCTGGAAGAAAATAGTGCGTACTCTGCAGCAGCTTTTGACGCTTCAAAAATTTTTAAAACTTCTTTTCAGCCCAAAATGCTTGTTTCAGACCTTGCCGCCTATCCAGAGAGTGTGAATGTACTAGACGGCATAACGGGAGATGTCCGGACTCCTGATAAATTGATAACTGACAGCAGTGGAACAGTGAATAATGATAACATGTGGCTCGCTCCTGTCCTACCTTCCATAGTCAGTAGAAGTTAGATCATGCCTACCCTTTCTGGCTGTACTCAATTGTGATTGGTGTATCGATTGTTGCAGACTAACAGATTATACGTGATATTCGACTATCCTCAGACTATATCTATGATTAAGATCTGGAACTATAGCAAAACTCCTACTAGAGGGGTCAAGGACTTTGCAGTAAGTTTTCAATAGGATGTGTCATGTTTTATCATCTCTCTCCCTCCCCTCCCCTTCCCCCTTTCCTCTCTCTTTTCCCCCATCCACTTCTCACCCATCTCATACACACCATGTGTTGAAAGGAAATCGTTCAATGATTCATGATGCATGGAATCCCTCAGTCTACAATCTAACTTCCAGCTTTTAGTGGATGATTTGCTGGTGTACAATGGGTCCCTCGATACAGTAAAGTATGGCAGTGGAATCCTGCCAAACACTCTCGGGCCCCAGAACTACCATACCGTACTCTTCACATCAGACGAGACCATCACTAGGAGGGTTAGACACACCATCGTCAGGTAAGGCAACTGCAGAGGTCTTTATCGCCGGTCTTAGTAGGAGTTGTCATCCCCACAATTTATCAGTGATCACTGGTTCACTCATACTATATATGCATCTGGGATGAACACACATGGCCATGGTGGCCTTTACACTCAAGAACACTGTACTGCTGTAAACTAGTTAGTTCTAATGATTTCACCACAGATTGTATGTAGTACCAACTCACACTTTACCGATCTCAACTAATCAAGGTACCTTCTCAGAGTTGTCTTCTCAATGAGGGAAACCGTTATGGCTGAACTAGTCATGTTATATAGGCTTGGGTACAAGGGATAGCACAGTGGCCAATCATACAAATGTACTCAGGTTCTGTGAGTACACTCCAACGTACTCATTCTCTTATAGCAACATCAGTAAGGAGCGAGACATACAGCTCACCAATGACAATCAGATCGTGTCTAAGCCTTCGTTTGAGAAGCTGCAGAAATCGGCTGATCAAGGTTTGTAGTCTGGCTGCAGCTGCTCACATGTTTATCCAGCCATTTGCTAATGTGGTTGATGATCATTCTAGCCTTGAGACCAAAGACCAGTGTTCAGAAGCGTGGCTATGGCCGGCTCAAGAGATAGACTCCGCCCATCCAATCTAGCAGACTCCGCCCACCCAACTAACAGACTCCGCCCCCTTGCACCAAGCACAAAGCCTAGTATCCTATCTCAGACTGCAATCAAAATATTTTTGTTACTGAACAGTGACTGATGTAGTTTTCCATCTTTTTATGAGGCGTCTCTCTGTTTGACAATAGAACTAACGTAACTGTATGTTGTTTTCCCTAATAATCGGCTGTTATGATATGCCTTCACTCCAAGCAGACGTTTCCTGCTTTCATACCATCATATCATCATCAACACGACCTTTCACATTGTTACTTATATATATGGGTTATATTCAACCCATAAGAGTTGTCTGATCATGGACCGCAGTCCATATACCAGGTTCCAAGTAACCAGCGAGTTTTGCAGTATATTTAGAATTTGATACACAGATCTACATTCCCGACTACGATAAATCACAGCAGAACACCGAGGGGACGTCTTTAGACTGGAGCTCTCAAATTAGACTCTAATGACATCCTGTGGAAGGGAAAATAGATTTATCATGTCGATGTATCATTCGTATGACGAAAGTTGTGGCATGATAATTTATGCTTTTTAACAGGAAAACCAATGCGTGTTGTAACAGAGCCAACAACTGGCTCAATGCATTCATGTAACAGAAGAGTTGCAGGCACGTGTGGGTCTGATCGAACAGGACAATAAGTAAAGGACGATGGATCCAAATTCTAGTTCTTGACCATCATATGGGAGATGGTAACTATTGTACAGGAATCAGATGATCTGAGCAAATAAAATCAGGCAATTCACATTCAATTTATGCTTTGGACACGCCTGATAGGAAAATGTGAAGGTCTTGGGTGTGATATCAGCTGCAGCGGTCCACAGGCACCAACAGGAGCATAGACAACGGAACCTGTGGATGGATGCACCACCAGTAGAGCTAGAACTAAAGTCTATGGTGGGCTGTTTGCTCCCACCCACATAAGCATGAGAATATGTCTGACATCATCTGGGTGGCAGACGTGTAAGTCTCAGCAGGCTCACACAATGAGGAATAGAGTGGGGAGGAGAGAGAAGAAATGGTGGGAAGGAGAGCGAAGGCACAGTGGCAGGGGCGGAGATGATACGGCAGGGATCTCACCAACAAGAATGGTGAGTCAATGATGACATTACAAGGAGAGGGTTGTGGCGGTACCAGAGAAACACAGATTTACATGCTGGAACATTTCCAAAGATGACTTAGTCCTCTGAGACAATGAGGATCGACGGCAGTCAATGTGTAGCCGGAGGAAATAAAAGGAGAGGACAGGAATGACAAGGAGAAGAACTGAACGAACAGGGATATACAGAGAGAGGGAGATGAAGAGAGGGAGGGAGAGAAGTAGAAGGCGAGGAAGAGGGAGGGAAAGAAATGGAAGGGGGTGAGAGAGAGGGTGAGGGGGAGAGGTGGAGGG
>ERZ1740065.2421-NODE-2421-length-11578-cov-12.067691_pt1 | contig 11578 bp, 9 predicted proteins | sample MGYA00581738_ERZ1740065 | MGnify/ENA primary metagenome ERZ1740065 (study PRJEB43018, sample SAMN04849749) | marine metagenome | isolation source: floating plastic debris | place: Pacific Ocean | collected 2008-09-01 | study: EMG produced TPA metagenomics...
ATCTCTCTCCCTCTCTGTTTCTCTCCCTCCCTGTCTCTCCTCTCTCCCATCTCTCCCCTCACTCTCTCCTCTTCCCTCCAGCCACTCTCTGTTCCTTCTCTCCTACCTCTCTCCCTCACCCCTTCCCTCTCTAGATCCGGTGTGCTGTAAGCCTCATCTCATTACACTCTCATCGATTACCAGTTGTTGGACTGCTGACTGCGTCTCTTCCTTTGAACCCCATCTTGAGCAACCTTCTCTCCATTTCTATCCTGTTATATTCATTGGGGTAAAGTTAATAGCCTAGAATCATCTTACACTATATGGGATTGCCATGGAGGGGTATTTGCACCAGCCTCAGTTCGATCACCCCCCCTGTACCAGATCCTGCTGCTAGTTACGAGTAATACTCTAGGCTTCCTAATCCTGTTAGTTAAATTTTTGCCTTACATTTTCTCAGCTTTATGCAGAGCTGGAAGGAGCTGCTGCTGGCTGCCGGTGTATTATTATTGCTGCCTCGGCTGTTGTTGTGCAGTTGTAACCAGGCAGCAGCTCAGCTGATTGTTGCATTCCAGCATTGTTTGCTTTGCTAGCTGCCTCTCCGACTGGCAATCACCGCTCATTTCTTTCAATAAGGGGTAAGCTGTTCCCATTGCAGCCAGTTAACCTCAGATTTATGCCCTCCATTTCTAGCCCAAGCCGACTGTCTGCAGGTTATTTTTATCCAACGAAGGATTCCTTCCTAACAACGTCAGTTATGATTATAGAGCCTTAGCTGACGGCATCTGCAGAGCATGTGAGAGTGAGTGAGAGAGAGAGTAGCCAACCTGCTCGCTTATTGTAGAATGTTTAGTGCCAGCTATCCCAAACCTGCCTCAGTCTCCATGGAATTGTGTATAACGAGAGCGGTAAATATTTCACTCGCGATGATAGCTAATCAGGAATTAGAGTCGATTACTGTCGAACATGTATGCCTGATACAAGTCAGCAGTTGTCTTGTAGCTGCCAGATTTTAAGTTACCAAGGTTTGGCGCTTGTTCGGTACACAGTTATGAAGAAGTGGTATTGATTCATGTAGACTGTGAATGAACGAGGGCACCACTTGACTGCCTGTAATTTGACCGTAGCCTCAAATCATGCCTCTCTTTTCAGACCACTCAGGACTACAAGTCAAACATTTTAATAGAAATCTGATTAGCTCCGTGATCGTAATCCTAGGATTGCTAGCAATTAAATTCATGGCTGCTTATGGTATCGGTGTTAGAAATGAAAATGGCATTTTTGCACCATGTAGTTATGTCGTTTCATTCACTTGGCTGTCAGTGTTACTGTATTACTATATCATAGTTGTTAGCCAAGCTCATTGCATCTGCGCCAGCCTACTCAGGATCAATAATACAGCCATGCCGCTGCAATATTACCCTCGCTGCCCATTGACCTGCACAACAATTCACCAGCCAGATGACCAGCGTTGTTGTTAGAATTTAGTGTTGCACTTGCTGTGTTACATTTGTTTTGTGTGTTCAGTCGTTGTCAAGGTGTTCTCAGTCCTAATTTGCGGGTTAGAATCATAGACTTATGTTGATTCATGAGAGTTATTGGTTAATCAGGCTTTAACACCACCTTTTGTCATACAGATTTTACCCTTCAATAGTTGCTGTAGTCACAGATTTCTTTATTATCTCAAGGAACCAAGGTGTAAAACATCAATATGAATACTATCGTCTGCCCACTACAGGTTTCTGTGTTTGAACATTACTCAGAAAAAATATATCTACCAAGGCATTGGCAGATTCTAGTTATCTGTAAAACTTGAAGCAATTAATTTCAAACATCCTCAAACATCACGTTCCTCGCAACAATTAGAAAAAAACCTAGAACTCAAGTCCATGCTGATCCCTGCCCACAGTGTCACTCACTCAACATAAATATTATATTCCCTATCCATTCCATCTATTGCTCGTGTTTCACCTTCCATTAGATAGTGGTGTACTGCTCACAATGACGCTGCTACTGGCAGCCTTGAGCACAATGTCTTACTTTGGTACATTGCCTAACGACACTAGGCTCTACTTAAGAATTCATCTATAATTTGAATAATTTCTACTGTAGGAAACAAGCAAATGAAGGACATGCAGCTGGAAGTGACAGCAGCAATAAATCTAATAGCTGCTAATTTGTACAACAAACTACCACGAAGAAGGGTTGACGCCTTTGCCGAAGAACTTGAGAAGGGAATATTCTCGAAATTCCAAGGGCACTGGTATCCAGATAATCCAAGCCAAGGTGCTGCTTTCAGATGTCTGAATGTTTCAGGAGAGAAAACAGATCCAATCATCATATATGCTGCCATTAACTCAGGTAAGTTTGTAACCAGTTACATCTCTGATTCTTCTCTTCATCTTTGTTGTACATTAGTATTGAAAGACTAGCTCTTTTATGTTGTGCCATGACTGTATTGCAGCAGCTGTGATCATCTATGCATACACTGTGGTGCATGAAAATGTGACAACCATAAATTATCAACCCATATTTATCGCTTGTCTAGGTTTTAGTTAGGTAATCAATAAGTGGTGAACCTTTGCTTAGTTGCACCTTTTGGCTTTGCCTTCAGCTGATCTATGAATGGTCAATGATAGACTACATCAACTAATTGCTTGTTTCCCCCAGATCTGAATGTTGCAAACCCTGTTATTGAGTTGCTAACTTCACCAAACTACTTACAAACAGGACTTGACATAGAGGAAGTCAGCTCTTATCTGCCTAAAGACCTCACAATTTGGATTGATCCGGGTGAAGTATCGTTCAGTGTCGGGGAGAAAGGGCAAGTTAAGCTTCTTTATTCCGAGCGGCAATCCAATGGTAACATTGAAGATAGTGTGATGAACCCAGTGCCAATGCCGTTACCTAACTCGGCAGTGCTGACATCATCATCACCTTCATCCACATCATCGTCATTGTCGTCATCGTCAGGTAATGAGCTGATATATTGCAGCTGTACGCTGTCACTAACTAGTATTCATGTCTTCACTTGACTCTCAATTTCTGGCTGTGTTTCAGCTCCTGGTAGCATGACAGACTTCTGTGGAGATACGCCTAACAGCATAATCACGTCGTTTGGGGTCCTGAATATATCGGCTGGTGGAGGCAGCAGCGGCAGAAGTGGTGGAGCCAACAATGTGCCGACGGGTGGCTGGACAGGCAATGTCAATAGCAGCTCGCTGTGGCCGACGTCTAATATCAATAACCCTTGGGGTCCTTTCAACTCTCATAAGCAAGGTGAATGCTGACTTTTAATAGTCCCTTTAGGCCGACTCTACATATCTGTGAAAAGTTCCCCAGGGCAAAGAAAAGGCTTGTTTCACTTTCCTGAAACTCTTGACTGCTTTGCTCTAGTGCAGTAATTGGCCTTCATACTCGTTGCATGAAGCCTGCTAGTTGAGTTAGTTGTGTTCACCTTTTGGCATATATTTGCTCCCAGCTTCATAGACATTGCTAAACTGTCAGCCTATTTATATCACCGCAAGAAGATGTTTTTGTGAAAATAATTTATTGTAACATACCTGAAAAATGTTAGTGGGTTCTCTCCCAGCTACGTTGAGCAAGTTCATTACGATGAACCAGGAGGCATGTGAAGATGAGGCGTTAAGAAGGAAAGGTTTGCAATGAGTAACACCAGCCCACTCACTGTGAGCTTGTCCTGTTACAGCAATGAGTAGCCCATGGAATCCACCTGCTGCCTCAAACTTTACTGCTCCCAGCAGCACTCAGTCTGGTGTCTTGCCTATCGGCGCCGCGCCGCTACGCACACCAGCCACTAACAAGACCATGACTGCCGCTATGTTTGCTCAGACTAAATTTGGATCTACTAAGCTGAAGACACAAGCAAAGAGGTCCAATCGTCTCTCACCAACAGAGAACTTCTCCAGGAGTGAGTACTCACAGCCCAGTGCTGCTGGTCATGTCTATGGATCTATTTACCCTGCATTTCATCCCCTGTAGATTTCAACTCACAGCAGCAGTACCAGAACCCACCGCTGTCAGCCAGAAGTCAGCCAGTGATGAACACCAACCCAGGCCTGACCGATCGCATGCAGCTGCACCTGCAGCAGAGCTTATATGACAGCACTGACCGTGACCCATTTAGAAATACCGCTGTCGGCGCTCCGATTGAGAAATACGGCAGTGCCACCTCTACCTTACCAACAATCTCAAACCTCGCCGGTGAGTGGGTAGGCAGGGTAGTCGATAGTCGGGGTGGTCGGTAGTCAGGGTGGTCGGTAGTCGGGGTGGTCGGTAGGTGGGGTGGTCAGTAGCTGATAGTACAGTTCTACAACAACTTTGTCTTACTTAACAGGGTCTACAGACAGATTCTCTCCTTGCATGCTTGGCTCTCTGACTGGAGTTGTCCCCTCTACGAATGCTGACCAAGACTGGGTGGACCTGAGCGACATGTCTGTACATGCTGCTGGAAGTCAACTGTTGGCAGCCTAGGCATCAGCTGGTAGATGAGCCGCTGTCTGGCCCACTCCCCTCACACTCCTAACAGCCAGTCGGTAGCGAGTCACCGTCATTAGCCACATATCAACCCTCCATTTTTTTCAGAAATTAATTCATTTTATCAAGACATCACAGATTTTATTTATTATTTTGTTTGGTAATTGTCTTCCCCATCTTGCCTACGTAGCCAAGATCTGGTAACTCCCACATAATGGAAATGATTTGTACCACTAGAGCCCGTGTCCGATCCACCTCATGGGAAATATCCAGCTATCCTTATCAAATTTGAATTTTTCGCCAAAAATATTTTGTTGCCTAAATTTTTAAAGTGACGCTCTTTCATTTTCAACTTTCGATGCAGTCAGGTGAGAGTTGGTAGAAGCCCAGATTGATTACGCCACACCAGTAGACTCATGGAGGTTTCTTATTCTGAATTTTCCAGTTTTCCAGATCCTTGTAGTTTTGTTGTCATCACACTAACCAGCCAACATTGTCCTGTCCTGAACAAATTGTGCGTTACAATCACATTGCATTGCGTAAGTCATTACTAACAACTTTAGAAGTTTATTTTCATACATTTTTCGTACAGCAGACAACGATATGATAATATATTTATGTAAATTATCACAGCTCATTTTACAATCGCATTACCGTATCTCCAGTACACCCACATGCAGTATGCCCACGCGCAGACAACCACCTCAGTCAGCGTCCACCTCAGTCAGCGTCCACCAGTGGCTATAGGATAGCTGGTCACCCAAGCTCTATTTTGTGATAGTTTTGTATCCTAGGAGACTATTTTGATAGAAGAGCAACGAATTAAGAGATAAAATGGTGACCCCGTGTTGATCGATCCAAAGTCCTACGAGTTTTCCTATTAGTTACAAGTGCTCCAGTGTTGCAGTGTACTGTACGGCCCACTAATGCAATATAAATGCAATGCTATACGAGCAGCAGCGTCAGCCTGCCAACTACCACCAACACTGTTTTAAATGCACCAATGTTACCCACACATTTCCACAGCTATCCGATAAAGGTAAAACATCAACGACCTGACATGTATAATCTATCGCAATCGTCTCCACCTACTTCAATAGTCATTTTACATGTGATGCGCTCTGAGGTGTTGTTTTTTTACTGTGATTATAATCAATAAATGTATGCAAACATCACCGCTCATATAATTTATACAACATATACTCTGAATGCACAGCACTGGCTAGTATGACATTGCAGGCTACAGAGTAGTAACAAAGCAATATGTCCTTGACATTCAAGTAATAGCTTCTTGTGCTCATAGCCGCGTTCCTCACACTACAAAAGTGGAGGCTGGGGAATTTTGAGGTTCGCTCACATCAACTTCACATTGATCAAACACCGTTCAGTCCATTACTCGAGCATCACAGATAACTATAGGGAACTCTGGATTGATGGCAGGATGGGACAACTCCTCCATTCCCTTCAAAAATTAATTAGACTTAGTTGTGTTTGTATGCCTGCCATTTTAGCTAAGTTCGGTTGAACACACTTACCACAGGAGTCAGATCCTCCTCTGATACCTTCTTCATTATGACCTTGGATTTCCTCTTGCGGCTGTTCGGTGTTTTATAAGTGATGGTCTGTTGGACGTAGAATTCATGTGCAATATCTCCGTCGGCATCAACAAACTTTCGACTAAAATCATACGAAAACCTGTCAGGTTGAAGGTTTAAAGCATCATAGTCCATGAAGGCTGATACTGATGCAGACCTGATACGACGATAGACGAATGGGTTAACCTGAGCTTTCGATAATGACAGGCTGCTCGTATCAGGCGGTGAGGGATTCTCCTCCTTCGATCTCGTCCAGTCGCTGACTTTTTTGGCAATACTGGATGTTGTCTGTCCCATCGCTATAGGTGAGACCTACAGAATCATTTTACTCATATGGCAGGATATGTAACTCGAATTCATCTCATGTAAGAGTGAGAAGTTGCTAGTAGGGGAGCATAGTGATTCCACTACACACAGTATATCATAATATTGATATAATTCTAAAACCACTGGTGTATTAACATTATAGCCATGCATGCGTTCTCTGGAAACAATATTGTTGGCATGTGCCAGCTTATGACTGATACCAGACAGACAAAGCACTAGGCGCTAACCACTTATAAAAATAGGGGGAATTCACATGTCGCCACTAAAACTACTCATATCATTCATGATTACCAATCAGCTTGTATTAAAAGCATATACCTACTATTATATCGTAACAAATATACTAAGACCACTCCTCATCTCCAGCTACATTCTTAAATTCTTATAACTGAACCTTCCTGCGCCGAGCATTAGTGTTCGTAAAATGCAGAGACGTAATACGAATGCCTATATTATAGAGATATGCGAACTCACCTCTTCTTAAGTAGGGCTTGATATCACTGGCACTGAACACTATAGAGTAACGATATTTCTGCCAGTAGTCACCGTGTTGATCACTTGATATAACCGTAAAGACATTTCATACTATTCAGCTTTTTAGGAGAAAACAGCAAAAATGATAAACCCAGAGCTCAGTAGAATGTTCACTTCACGTTGAGCCTAAACAAAATAGCGAATATTAGCTATCTAATACCAGGAGGGAGAGTGGTAAAGAGCAATCGCAGACCAAATATGTAGAGAGCAACAATAGCAAAGCAGCCGTTTCCTGCGCTTCTAGTGGTATAGCGATTCGAGTTGACAATGTTTTCAGTTACTACGTCTGTGGAGACAACTCCCAATACCGCATTTTCTCAGCAGGGCAATAATCCTGAGATCACTTCGACCCCAGTATCTGGGTAGACCCATGTAATTAGACACAGATACTGCTACATACTCACAGCCACAATATATCTGATAGTATGATGGTATGGTCAATCCTCTGGTCTATTACGTCATAAAAAACGAAACACATTCCATACTCTCGGATCACAAAAATAATACGTACGGAAATGGCTTCAGTATACAAAAATAGTGGTGCATATAGCAGGTGTATACACACGTCATCATGTATCTAGTGTTTGGTCATCATAGAGAGAGTAATTCGTAGATTCATCTAAACATGATATTAGATCATTTTGGTTGGCAATATCGCTTTGCGTTCTGGTAGCTTTCTGTTTGCGGTGGACTGGGACAGTGTGTGAGTCAAGATGAGTGTGCTGGATATGCGCAGGCGGTGAGATGGGTGAGAGAACGATCCCCGATTCCACTGTTGTACCACAGTCTACGGACAGACTGTCTGCACTGACAGATGGGGTAACGGGGCTGTCCAGACCATCAGGAGAAATCGAAGTTAGAGAGTCATCTAGTTTCTTCTTGATTTGGGTCAAGGTAGTTGACATTGAGTCGACTCCTACAGCCTCCACGTCAACTGACTTGGAAACTCGCAGCAGAGTCTTCTTTCTTTTTGCCATCATTCTCTCTCGACTGTAGATAACAATGTATAGATATACACAAGTCTGCAGCAGCGGCTGAGTGATGGCAGGTAGTAAACGCTATCGTACCGACTAAGATCACGCTCTCTCTTCTCGAGCTGCAGCATACATGCTGACAACTCCATGTACAGATTGTTCGTCTGCTCAAGCCTCTTTTCATAGAATGCCTTTGTATCATAGGCCTGCCTACAAATATGGTCAGTTGCACGTGTGACTTGATATTTTGAACTGTGGTAGAGAATTGAGAGCGGGAGATTCCGGATCACTATCCTAGTGTTCTGGAGCCGGATGGTAACTACAGTAAACAACTGACGGGGGGGGGGGGGAGCGGGGCGCATACCTGATCTCATCAAGCCTTTCCTGGCTCAGCTCATCCTGGATATGATTGGTTCGTCTGTTCAGGTAAGCAGCGGAACCCTGTAGCCTCAGTGACTCGAACCTCCTCTTGATCTCAGTCTTCCACACCATCTGGGTCTCATAAAACTCCTCGTTCTCTATACCTGTACAGACGGGCTGTCTCAGTCAACTACCCAGTAAACATACAATGCAGTGGATAATACGGGCTATAATACAAACCCAGCAATGATGGAGAGGCTATCTCAAGGTGCATCAGTATATGTCTGAATGAGGGACGATTGCGGGGTTTGGTGTTCCAGCACTGTTTGAGCAGGAGTTTGAAGCCCTCGGGCAAGTTATCTGGTATTGGTAAGAGTAGGCTGGCGCTGCCGACGCCCCATATGATCGCTGACGAGTCTACATCCTTATACGGCACCTCGCCAGTCAGCAGCTCCCACAGCACGACAGCATAGGACCTGATATAGATGGTACACAGCGTGTTACACAATGAATCACAGCCTACACCTGCACATAGGCATGCGGATTGCCAAGTCTCCCATGGCAATTGCTACTCACAGTCGCACAAACAACGCAGAGCAAATCTACTACTCAGATCAACTAAAACAGCATAGATATACAGAATAGATATACAGCATAGATATACAGCAATGGTAGACTGCATAGATATACAGCAATGGTAGACTGCAGGTTGGGTTGCATACACCCAAATAATTTGGATATTTCACTGGGCCCAACATTGGGAGGATGTTCAATGGCAGCCCTACGTGCCGACAACTGTGATTAGTTGGAGCTTAGTGAGCTGATATCTAACTATCATCGTAGATCTAAATCATAATTAATCTAATCCGGATATTGAAGGGCTAAAAGTGAGAAGGTGTCGACAAGTATGGCTGCTCTGTAGACCTGACGACAGTTTCAGTTCCACTATAGCGTGTGGGATGAGGGATAGGTGACTGCAAGGTGAGCACCAGGTCACTGTAAGGTAAGTTTCATGACATTGGCAGGTGACTGGCAGGTGGGTGAGAGGACAGTCTGATCACCCAGAGTTTGAGGATGTGAATCACCAGTTCTTTAAATTCAACAAGAGGCAAAAACAATGGGATTAAGCGGATTAAGCTGCGGTGATTGAAGTACATCAATCAGCCGGTGATTAAGTCTTCCCCCTGCCACGTTTCACCAATCAAAGAGAGTAATCTATGATAGCCATAATTCCCCTGCAGTGTCGTATATGAGGGGTGGGGGAGTAAGAGGCCCTCACCATATGTCCACTTTCTCCGAGCATGGCTCATTCTTGATGACCTCTGGAGGCATCCAGGCGTAGGTGCCAGCGAACGACATGGTCATGCTACGCTCTGTCTCGTGGAACTCGCGACTCGTACCGAAATCTGAGATCTTCAACACATCGTTCCTCCCGACGAGGATACTAGAACGTAATGACATTTACTGTAGATGAAGAGACCATAACAAGAGGGGGAGGACAAGAGGGACTAGTGAAGTGCACTAAGTACATTAGTTGTTGTTGCGGCTCTGTAACGGTGTTGCAATATTCATTGATGACAGTGGCACTAGGAGTTATTGAATGCAGCTGGTAAATAAATAACTGCCCGGCCTGAGTCAGGCAGGCAGGTAGATAAAATGAAGAGATAGGATCATCATTGCTGCGATGATTCATCACGGCCCTGGTTTAGCCTCCATTGCGTGGGTCTGTCGGATATCAATCAATACCACTCATCAGTGAACAGCACTAGGGCTATTACTGACCCAGGTACCAGTGGAGCCATTGTCAGCCTTAGAGCAGCTTCCTGCTATAATAGCAGTTTGCTACACATGTGGTGTGTATGGTGCATACAGTGTGCAATGTGTGTAGTGTAAAGTGTGGTGTGTGTGTGTGTGGTGTGTACAGTGTGTGGTGTGTGTAGTGTATACAATGTATGCGGTATGTGTAGTATGTACAGTGTGCGGTATGTATGTATGGTGTGTGATGTGTGGCTGTACTTACTTGGGTGACTTGAGATCGCGGTGTATGATCTTATTGGTGTGTAGGTAGTTCATACCAGAGGCAATCTGACACGCCCAGGAGTAGAGGAGGCTGGGCGGGACCTCACGGTGTTCTCTCAGCACCTCGTATAGCTGGCCGTATGGGCAGTACTCCATGATGATACTGTAGCACATGGGCTGTGAGCACACACCTCTGTAACAGTAACAGCGTATGATACACCAAACCTGGTAGCACACGCTACCCTCAGGTGGAGATGTACGCAGGTGCTTGGCGCAGCAGTGCGTCTGAGAGACAGAAGGCGCTCCAGTATTAAGAGATGAGGCAAAGGAGGTGAGGTGGAGGAGATGAGGTGGGCTATTATACTGTGCTCACAGCCAGGTAGTAGAGGCAGTGAGTAGTGGGACAGCTATTCAATGGCATTTCATTGAAGGTTGTTAATGCAGGAGATGTGAATAAAAATCAATAAACTTATCAGCTATTACCAGCTACTGTTCTGACTTGTACCTAGAAGTATGTTACAAATGTTCACATCGCTGACAGCTATAAGGCCAGGCTGACAGCTATAAGGCCAGGCTGACTGCTATAAGGCCAGGCTGACAGCTATAAGGCCAGGCTGACTGCACGGATTCCAGTAGTTCATGCGGGAGGAGAGAATTATCCCAAGACGTTCTTACTTGAAGGCGACTATGTTCGGGTGGTTCAGCTTCCTTAGATGCCTAATATTGGTCTCCTTTAGCTGTCTGACTTTCTTCACAGCGACCTCCTGCCCGCGCAGCTGGCCGTAGAATACTGCGCCCTGTGCGCCACTGCCCAGCCAGCGCAGGTTGGTAATCTCCTCAAACTTGACATCAAACGAACTGTCTGCAACAAAACATCATATAGTCTGTACTAGCAATAACGTCAGCAGTCAGCAGGCTGGCAGCGGGCTGACTGGTAGCCAGTACGGCTGCGGATGACACACAATGCCCTAGCGGCACAGTACAAATGGGTGAATGATGGTCAATGAAAGAGGTTTTACTGCTTCCTCTATCGGTAGTGATGAGTATGAGCAGACATCATTGCTGTGTAGTGCTACACACTGACTGATGGGCCGGAATCACCCTATGTAAGATACTACTACTACTACTACTACTGGTAGATTGGGCTATCATAGAGCAATGATAGGTGTCGCTGACATTTCATCTTGTTTACATGAGAGAGAGAGGGGGAGAGAGAGAGGAGAAGAGAAGAGAGAGAAGAGAAGAGAGAGAGTGAGAGAGAGAGGAATAGAGAGATAGAAGAAGAGAAGAAGT
>ERZ1740065.2422-NODE-2422-length-11578-cov-11.171049_pt1 | contig 11578 bp, 18 predicted proteins | sample MGYA00581738_ERZ1740065 | MGnify/ENA primary metagenome ERZ1740065 (study PRJEB43018, sample SAMN04849749) | marine metagenome | isolation source: floating plastic debris | place: Pacific Ocean | collected 2008-09-01 | study: EMG produced TPA metagenomics...
GGTGGTACAGTGTGGTGGTACAGTGTGGTGGTACAGTGTGGTGGTACAGTGTGGTGGTACAGTGTGGTACAGTATCAAGCACTCAGCAGTGTGGTCTGTGGTTCACACTACTACCCTAAGATAAACTCTACTGTAAGTAAGCACAGTCGATCAGCCAATGGAGGCTAACAGCTCCTCAAGTAACTGTATTCTCTCACCCAGGCCATGGTGATCTCCTGCGAGAACTTGCAATCTACATCGACTTGCTCATCACTCTCACTCGCTTGTCTAGACCAGGATTTGTAACTCTGCTGCTTCGACGTCTGCTCTCCATCACTCGACAGCTGGTGGCTCCCTCTATCACTGCCCTTGCGGACGAGGGAGAGAGCGTGCGGTCGCTCCCTGTTAGGTGTAGCGCGCGCTGACTCCGTAGCCGTGTTCCTAGCGTGCTCCTGTCTCCCACTGGTAGGCACCTGCTCATTGTCGTCATCCAGTATGAACCGCGACGGCTCATTCAGATACGACTCCATCAGCTCACTGTCTATCGCAGACCCTAGAATCGTCACGTCACCGTCACATCATCACATCGTCACATCGTCACATCGTCACGGATCAATTACAGTGTCAGTGCTGATTTCGAGTCAGACTTCGAGTCAGACTTCGAGTCAGACTACGCACCAGGAATGTGAGGTTGAATGTCCCACTGCTTCAGACGTATGGAAGCCGTCAGTTTGTCATTGTGCAGACTGGCGTCTGATTCCTCGTCTGTCTGCTGGCCTCTGACATGACCTACAAATAGTCAGATCACATCTGATTGGTTTACTGTATCCTCAGGCACGTGCTGATTCTCAGCTCTGTGATGCTATCCCACATATGTAGTCATATCCATGTATGTCCAGCTACGTGTAATCATACCTGGTCACCTTCAGTCATGAATATTCATGCCTGACTCAGTAATTTTTGATCACATCTGGTCATACTCAGCCATATGCCATTTTATGCTGTTTATACTGAGTACTTCCAACACAATGTTATTATCGCTTTTAGTCTCGTTCTCTAAGTGACAAATAAATCTATCTGTCTGTCTGTCTGTCTGTCTATATGGAGGCATATTTGTTAAAAATTGTTGTCTCGGTGCCTGTGTACTGAGAAATTTCTTGCTTTAAGGGCGAGGCTACCATTGCTCTCGGTTTCTAGGCAGGTCAGAGCACACCTGTGGCACGAGGGCCCAGCAGGAGGACTCAGTGGAACCTCTCAACACTTGGGTGTCTCTAGGTGCAGACTCTACCACTGAGCTATCTCCTACTCCTTTGACCATTGACCATTGACATGTGACCATCTCCAGCCACACATAGTACATGTCACTGACATGCAGAGTCATATATGTCATGGTACAACCATAGTGAGAGAGGGAGGAGGGACGGAGTCGCATACCACTTGGTTCTGTGACAATCTCGTCTCTGCTGTACAGCTCTTCTGTCTCAGTGTCAGATGCCTTCTCTGTCTTATCGGACAGCGGAGACTGCATGGCGTCTCGGGTCAGCCGCACACTCTTCTCCAGGAACGTCGACTCATCAGGAAGGTCAAGGTCTGTGCTGGTATCATCACTTATAGACTGAGTATCTGTGATCTGGCTATGAGCGGTGTCGGGGCGGTCCACTGCATCGTCCAGTATAGCGAGGGCCTCAGACACATCACCCCTGTCTGATAAAGAACCACCAACCCTGAAACTTGGCTGCAGCAGCGCTGAGTAGCAGCAGTACGAGTCGTACACACCGTCAAACTCATCGTCGTCCTCATCTGTCGTTGTGACTGAGGGACCAAATATCTTTGGTCTGTTTGTGAGGCGATGCCTCGGTGTGGTGAGGCCACCCAGCTGATCGTCACTTGTACTGCAAGCAGATGAACAGACAGATAGAGATAGGGAGGGTGCGAGTGAGATGTGAGATGGAGAGCGGGTGAGAGCGAGATGGAGAGAGGGAGGGGGAGGGTCAGAGAGAGATAGAGGGAGGAGCATTGATGACATCACCGTATATGCCGTGCCATCATATTGTCACTACCCCTACTGGTTATATCACCTTGTGTCAAGTTGACAGCGTTCAAGTGTATGATGTCTTCCCTCGTGCCAAACTTCATGATTTGTCAAAAATGTCTGAGGCGGCTTGTGGCAGGTGGTTTACTGTGGTGGGACAATGTGCTTCTATCGCGGGTCAGGTGGGGAGGGGGGTGTATATTTGGACTTGAGGCTTTTGTTTCCTGGGAGAGCTGTAGGCTCTGCAAGGTTTGTTCAGATATGAGTGATTATGTATTGTTTGAGGAGACTGTCGGTGTTGGTTGAGTGAGTACAGTTCTAGGGAATTATGAGGAAGAGATTACGCAGTGACTGGGGTCTATACATACAGGAACTGCAGTGAGCAGTGCCGGCGCAGCTGATGAGTCATGAGCAAGTGTCTGCAAGTGTCACCGGTGTCTATTGCAGTATGATGGAGACGTGAGCCAGGTGGTTATGCAAAGGGATAGCAGCGGCGAGGTCATTGCCCAGCCGGTGGAAATGCACCACTTCATGTCTCCTCCTACCGAATCAGGTCAGCACTCGCTGCCTTCCATCCGCATCCAGCCAGTGTATCGCTCGCTGACTAACTGTTCTCTTTCAGTTGACAACACCATGAGCTCGAGCGAAGTATCACAAGTGCTGGTCTCACTGAGTGGCGCCGGTGGTGTTACAGAACAAGTTCTGGTGGAGGGTCTCACCAATCCACCATAGCAAACAGTCTAACACTCAAGTTTTCTTTTATGAGTTTGTATTGGACGTTGAGCAAATCATTTTCTTATGGCAGCATACAAAAAATAATGCAATAAATGTTTGTAAATGAAAATAATCTAGTCGTTCACTGAGTCAGTTATGTCACCATGGCCTCCACATAGATGGCTGTTGGCGACTCGTTGGCATTGCTTTAGATGACTCTGAAGGTATTATGGTCTGTCCATTCTGGAATACCACAGCAAATCCACCGCCGTGTACTGGCACTACAGTTCCTTGATAAGATGATGGAGAGGTCTTGGACATTGCTGGCCTATTGGGGTACACAGCTGGATAGCCCGAGACGAAGCCCGCGGGTGGGGACATGTGGTCTGAGTTATTAGAAGAGACACTGCTTGCAGGGCTTGGAATTCGTACTTGTAGTTTTTCTCTTGGCTGGAACGGTTGGATAGGTTGCTGGGATCTGGCATACGGTACCACACCTAGTAATAGAGGAGGAAATACATTAGGGATTGGTCCACAAAGCTGTATCAGGCTGTCAGCAGGTATGATATAGTACTCACCAGTATTTGTTGTGTTCAGTTGTCGTTTGATATTCCTTATGTGATTGACGGCCATCTCCAGTATGTCTGCCTTCTCCAGTTTTGCTGCTGGTACGGCGTTTCCAGATTCGGTGAGAAGCGCATGCAGCTCATACAAGTATTTGTTGATCCTTTCTCTTCGTCGTTTCTCAACCAATGGTTTGTTCACCTGAAGACACAGAGAAGATCATTGAACCAACATGTAAATTGAAGATGTTATGAAGCAAGATAGCTGCCTCAGCAGTACAGCCAGCCATGGTCAATATGCCTACCTTTCTTCTCAGTCTAGCTTCCTCTGAACTCATGTCGTGTGTTGAAGATATTTCCAGTTGTAGGCGTGAGACAGTCAGCAACAAGTGCGTGTTTTCAGTTATGGGATGTTGACAGGCGCTGTAGAGTCTTTATACGCGGCCAGCTTGGACAGGCGACCAATCGAGCGCAGGCATGTGCCTCAGCTCCGCCTACAAGTGTGCCTGCGTGTTTATCTTTGAAATCAGGAGTCACTAATTTTGTCCACTGTTCCACATGGCTGGTTTCAAAGTGTGGGAAATTTCGAGTTATGGCATGGCTTGCCTCATTTTGACATGTTTCCCAGGCTCAATGCAGCTGTTATGGCTTCACAAATCACCCAGACCAGAGCGCGTAGATCAACCTCCCGGTGACTAATGCCCTCTTATCCATTGTCATTATTAATTGGTGGCATATGCAATATCTGCCTTGTGAAAGAAAATCCCTACTATCCCAACTATTGGTCTTGTTTACATAAAATGTTGATGAATTAAAGGATTACCTCTCTGAAAGGAACTGACTTCCACAGTCGCCACATGTTAGTCGCCACATGTTAGTCGCCAGCCTGCTGCCTTTGATCCTTATGGCTTCTTTTTCAATGTTCTGTAGAGCAGAGGTCTGTCTCTCATAACCTGTCTGCAGATTATGCAATGACTTTCCCTTTGAAGACGGACTTCTGGCCCTTTCCACGCTTGGCATATCTGAGAGCTCGGCAGTCTCCCCAATGAAAATGGGATGGAAACCGAATGGGCACATAGAGACTCCACGCAGTGGTCGCGTTGCTGAGGTTTCACCAGACAGGCGGCAGCGCTGCTGACCAATAGCCATTCCGCGCTGCCATAAACATAAATTAGAGCGAACTTGATAGCGCTGTTCTCATGGCAATATCGCAGTGGTCCGCGGGCAGCGTTCTCTCACGCTGGGCTCAAATATTTGATAGGCGTCTAAAAAAATTTTCTCACCCCAATTATAATATGTTTTCTATGGGGGTAATTACATGTTGTTTAAACGCGCTTTTGATTAACCTCAGCATTAATATCAGCAGCCGAGCACCAATTGGAGGCAAAACCATACTGAGAAAGAGGTAATTCGTACCACTCAAGTCTACGGTCTACCACAGCCACAGTTGTAGGGGCTGAGAAAATCTAAACCGTTACAGCACTTCACTGGCGCTCAAGTCATCACGTGAAACTGTTTGCCAACCCGTCAATTTTCATGAGAGTCGTTCACCCTCGGTACGGCGTGTTGTCATTGTCTTGCTCGTGGTCAGGCCGTGGTAACCACACGACACGGTTATTTTTTGTGCTAATCTCCCCATCAGTCATCCGCGCGTATCACCACGAGGGCATCAAAATCATGATAAATTTCAGTTCGCCCTATCGTGGGAACGTTGCCTCTATCAGGATACTGCGGGTCGGCGACTCATGCCATCAGCCAATCAGATGGCGAGTTAACCGCGGCAGGTGCATTCCCACGACAGGACGACCAGTATAACAACTGTTGCCGGTTGAGCACGATCAATGCCGATTACTACACAGGTGATTAACTCGAGCATTCTCACCAAAGCTCACGACCACAACTTTCAAGTGTAAGATAAGGCATTAGGCTTTTAGCGTGTCAATGAGCGCTTGGAATTTTTCATATCTTCCAACTACTGTTTGCTTTTGTTGTGTAAACACATCATTTCCCAAGACTTGTATGAGAAAGTTTTCAAAGGAGGTTCTTATCTATACAGATCATGCTTTATTTGAACAAAGCTGAGTGGCTGTGAATATTTTGGGTTTGGCATACTGAGAGTGTATATAAATTCCCCAACAAGCCTGTCGGGACGCGTCGAACACGCTTGGGTTGATACAAGCCGATCAGATTTGAGCTAATGGGTCGCACGCGCTGCTGCGTCTGTTGACTATAGAAACTAAAAGCGGGTCTAGAATTGACTGGCGTGCGGCGAAGCAGGGCCCAGTGACTGTCTGCAGTGGCAGAAAATCCTGTCGTATGGCATAGGAGTCAGGTAGATGTAATCAAACGGTCTGTCTGTAGGTCCGTCTGCCTGTCGCAATGTCTTTCCTTATCCCAGCTGTTGCAGTGTATAGATAGCTCTGGCCGGCCTTTTTGTCCAACAGAGGCGTAGCAGACATAAGATTTTTGGCAATATGTCAATCAACCCCTTCCAAAATAAACTAGGGACAGTTTGAGCCGCGTGAGTGATGTGACAAACGCAATGAAGCAGAGGTGGGAGACTGGAGTCCCTGCAGAGCTGAGGCTCTTTCTCATGGCTCTTATCTCATCATACACTGTGATTTATAGCTCATTGCACCAGAGGGGTCTGCCTGCCATCTGAAGGAGCATCTTTTGTCCTGAGAGATGGTTTGGCTGCAGATTCATCATCTTGGCCACCGCCACTGCCTGCACGGTGGTTGCAAGGTGGTTCAGACCTTCTCACACAGCTGGTTTTCAATGCAGTGAATCGCTTCCCTAGCCGGTGTCATGTATGTGTAGGAGTGGTGTCATGTTTGTGTTTCTTTGGCTGTCAGGGCATTGAAATCTTGTAACTTGGTCAGTAATGAGCCCCTGACATCCCAGTGCCACCGTGCCACAGGTGGTAGCATTCTTTCGAATTAGCTTTATGGCCTTTGAGAGCGGGAAGGAGGGGTGAGTCAACATTCTTCCACTGAGCTTCCAATCTTCCCATACATCACACTGACTGGTACCTGCCACCAGTCGCCAACCACTGCCGCTAGTGATGGCAGGGTAACGCAGGTGACTCCCGCTTAGGGTGAATGAATGCATCAACACCAACTGGTACTCCTCAGAAAGCAAATTATGTAAGATCCTTGCCCATGATGTCAAGGAGATGACTATCTAGAATTTGATTCAGGAAGTCTAGCTGTGTCATACAGAGCCTTCTACAGTGTGAACTGTAAACTGTCCCATCGGTCCCTCAGGATGAGCAACTCATCCCTATCCGACCACCCAATCTACCCAATCTACTGTTTTACGAGTAAAAAAACCGTAGTTTGTCTATCTGCCAGATGACGTAAGTTTTCTCGTAAGTACAGTATGGTACGTATGGTACGCGTGTTACTTATGGTACGTATGGTACGTGTACGCACTTGGAAGTCGTTTTATTACAAAAGCGCTCTAAAAATAAGTTGCGCCAGCAAAAACGTGCCAAAAGTGGGGTTCAGGAGTAGCCCATTAGCCACATAAATAATACCGTGATTGGCGAAAACTGAAAATATGTCATCACAGTTCAGTGTACTCCATAGACAATGTAGACTGCCGATAACAATACCTAACAATAACAACAACACCAGCGATATATAAATCATTAGTGAGGTGTATACATGACATACAACAGGTATCACACTCAAAACTTGTTTTTAAAACACGTGGGGTTTTTAAATTACTTGGACATGAAGCAAGATACCCAAGAAAAACACGCAGCATCATTGGTCTAGTGCTTTGACCTTGTTTTGGTCATTTCGTGAGAGTATAATGGTTATAAATGAGATCACCAATTCTAGAAACTCCGTCATCATCATGAGGAAGGAAATGCCAATCCACAATCCTGCCGCCCCACCAAAGTCTGTCAGTAGAGAATATATGTCATATTTCGATACTTCCATCGCGTATACCTGTCCTGCAATGACAAGTATCATCATTATGATGACAGGTTACGATAAGTTTCCCTGCGCTAGAGACCTATAGGCACCTTCGGATACTGAATGTGACGGCATCGAGTAAATGCTTGTGTATCTTCGCATAAACAACGGCCACCATCACATTTCTACGCTTGATAATTTTCATTTTCATCGAGTACGACGTACAATCGTGTAAACATGGCAGCCATGGATCGTCGCTGGGGACAACCACTGGTCTGTTGACATTTCTCTAGGTGTCAAGGTCAGATATATCAGAAGTAATTGCGGGTGGAGGAATTACGCTGAATTTTCTGTAAGGTCATAGCAATGGCTCGTCGCATGGAGAGAAAATGCATTGTGGGATTTATTTCAGGCGTGCAATATGAGGTTGATGGGATTTTCTCTTACCCCGATTAATCTGGAAAATCTAGCATGATGATCCAAATACTTGATGGGAGGATCACGTCCATTATCCAAAGGCAGCTTAAGCAACCCTACCCTAACGTTTGTGATGATAATGCTTGGTTGAGCTACCTTGAGGTGGATGTGGAACTGGACGAAGTTTTTCCTGATCAAATCCTCGTTCATCAGTCTGTATATGTTATGATCATCAGGTGGTCCCAAGACATCCACCACATGGCTGGTGCTGTTTGCGGCCTGGGCAAGAGACAGGGCACCTTGCAAGCGCCTTGCTTCAATACATTATTAGCCCATTTGTTGGCTGAATATGGACTGGATGAGCAGGATTAGAGAAATAAAACCCATTTCCTCAGCATTGGATATGGTCCTGGTATTTTACAATGTAGTTGAGGCCTCTAGCAGGATGTTCGTTTCACAAACATCTGGGTTGGGGTTGGTGCCGATGTGTATGGTCTCACCTGTGCTCATATCATAACCACTCAACTATTGAACTCATCTACTGAAATCAAGTGGCAGATTGTTTGTTGATAGCCACAAGCACTCGCACTAACCTGTTTGTAGAACAGTATCTGGGTCTGTATACAGGGCCAATAGCTGGTTGACATCATGAACTTGAATTCAGTTTCGCTGCACTGCTTTGGATATTCAGTTACGCCATGCGAGTCCGACATCCTTATCCACTATAACAAGAGGTATTGAAACGTTGTTTCTGCATGTTTCTGCAGGTTTCTACAGATTTCTGCAGATTTCTGCAGATTTCTGCAGCTCTGGTAATTTTAGTACTAACCTACTTGCTGACTGACAACTCAATATGAAGGATAGAACATTTTCTTTACTACAGCACCAAGTTTTTCCCATCCTTCCAACAGTTTTATTCCATTCACACCGAAGATAGAAGTTGGCATATGTACAACACCAATGGCGTTATGTTACGTACGTTATAGCAATGCAGATCAGAGAGGTTACAGACGTTCCTCCCACAGACGGGCCAATCAGGTAGAAGTGGAAGTGTAACTTGTTGACATCCACAATCTGATATGACCTTTTTTTGCACACACACCTCCACACATTCCAGCTGGCTGTACGGCGCTCCAGTACCCTCTACAAATATATATAGATAGGGTTCTCAATGGAAAATAGTTGAGATCCCTGATATATACGTAGATATCATTGCTGGACCGAGTGGGCGCAAATCAATGGGGAGACAATGATGTATAATTTGCATTCATTTTTCTCGATCAAGTGTCAAAGAATAAAGCTAGCTTATTTTTTGCTTATGTGTTGCCGTTGCCAATGACAACGGTGGCGAAAATGGCAGCTATCAATCCATTTTCAGTTTTTCAACCAACCAACAAGATTTTGATCAGTGCAGTTGCTCTCGTATGGAGTTGTCTCCCTTTGGAGGTGGTGCGGCTCCTCACTAATTTCGAATGAGAACCCAGGAGCTATGTCCATTCCGTACTGCTGTAGATGTGGCCTTGACCCTGGCTCGTGCAGCTGGATACGCGCTCCATAACCATTCAAAGTTTTCATGTTGATGGTGTAATCAAGCCCTTTATTCTGAAACGTTGGGAGATCACTTTTATTACATTCCTAAAATCCCTAGTTTCTGATAAAAATATTGGGGCTAATAGATGTCTATGTGCGCTTGAAGAAGTCAAGGTCATAGAAATCATCATAGACATAAATACCCTAACAGTGGTTCGAATTGTGGGAGCTGTACATTAGGAGGACATGTGCAAGTTCTTATCACAAAATTTCAGGAATAATCTCCACCTAACTGCAGTTATTTGGAGACAGAGAGAGGAATGAAGGGAGGGAGGGAGGGAGAGAGGGAGAGAGAGGGATTTGCCTTCAATATACCAACACATCAACACATCAGCACACTCACCCAGGGCAGCTCTGTTGGTTTTAGGGTCGGCGCTAGTCTCCCATCAAATGACTCCAGGAAGAGTGTGATGCTGAGTTTTTGAGCTGAGCCCAGCTGCGTCTTTCCACTCTGTATATTACCAACCAAGGATGGAAGTGTCACAGATGGTAAGGGAAGGCCTTCCTTTACCCTAAACCACGCGGCTGTGCTTTACGATTCCAGAAATAACAGTTTCTCATGATGCAATAGTAGTATAATTTTCGACCAAAAAAAACACTCCCTGGCGACTTTCTGGAAGGGATTTAGCCACCCATGGGTTCTCCCACTCTCCAGCTACATAGTCTGCTAGCAAGGGAAGCACCATAATTTGTTTCATAACTTTTCATCCATAGACCTGAGACAATGAGGAAGCAGTAAATCACTAAGTCTATGATGGTCAAGGGCTCTGCTTAGACTCTGTATGGATTGCGTCTCTCACCTGTCTGAGCAATCTGTGCATGACGCAGGATGAGTTGAGCGTGTAGCAGTTGTAATACCACGGATCAATGTGTAGAGTGAAGTCGTCTGTCTCGCACGCTTCCCCGCCGAATGAGCATTCAACCAGAATTTCTTCCAACTTCAGTCCTATTTGGTACATCTAGTTCTCTGTGAAACTGATGCGATGAGAGAGTTTCTTATGGTACTGTACTTGGAATAATGGAAGCTTTTGGGGAAGAATGGTATAAGAGGATCAATGTGACTGCTTAGTGGTTGGGTTTATACATGAATAAATGAGACTCGTGCCTACTCCTTCTGGGTTGAAATGTAAATGAATTCAATATTAGTTTCTTTGGAGACTGCGCATCTCCCAACAACATGGCAATACAGTGACTATGAACTGAAATCTCCATCTTCAATCAAAGTAAATGATTTGATTGGCCGGAATGATTTCCCTCTGATTCCCAGACTCTCAGAAGTGTGACACAAGTTTTACCCTCATTATAGAGAAGAGTACTGGAGTATATGCAGGCACAATTACACTTCTGCACTTCCCAATGGCGGAACGAACTAAGTAATTGGTAACACAATTACCAGACATCATCCTCGTAATTACCTCCGGATCTCCGAACTCCATCGGGTAGTCCACTCGTATGTACGTCTGCTGACAGGTCGGGTTGGTGTAGAATGGAGACTCAAAATATTTCCAGATGATATCAAACATTTTATCAGTGTGACTCCTGCTGACCATCAACTGATTGCACAGCGTAACATCTGGAAACAGCTCAACGTCACCGTCTGCATTCAGACTGCTGTATGACAACTCCTGATGCTGAAATTTCTGGTAACCTTGTACTCTACAGGAGGAAGTGTAGTTTGAGAACGAGAAGACAACTCTCGATATTAACAGTAACGTTTGTCTGCATGCCATGAAGCTCACCTCAGCAAGAAATGAGTTAGGCTGAGTCCAAGTGTTATACAGACCAGGAAAGACCAAACTACTCTGCTAAGTGTAAAATTTGATGTGACGACATTCTTTGCACCATGTGCGGACGTCTCTTGGCACGAGCTCACTGCTGTTTGTGATGCAACCCTAACCTGGTAAGGTCAGGCGAATCATGTGACACCGATATGAGTGGGAGTCATCGTCCTGCAATGTATTATCTGTGTTAGTGTAAGTAGTCTATACAACTGTATACTCTATACAATTCTCAAATTAGTGGTTAGCATTTTATTCTTGCTGTCGAGAGAGAATGAATAAGGGAGGGAGGGAAAGAAAAGAAAGGAGTCGAACAAGGAGAGAAAGGGAGGGGAGGAGGGAGAGGAAAGAGGGGAAGATGAGGGAGAGGGATGACAGAGATGGGGGTAGAGAGGGGGAGGAGTAAGAGATTGGAAGGGAGAGAGAGGTAGGGGAGGGAAATAGAAGGAGGGGAGGGAAATAAAGGGAGGGAAGAGAGAGAGAGAGAGAGAGAGAGAGAGAGAGAGGGAGATGGAGAGGGGGGGGGGGAGAGGGGAGAGAGAGAGAGAGCGCGAGAGAGCGAGAGAGACGTGCGCAGGA
>ERZ1740065.2423-NODE-2423-length-11573-cov-11.678330_pt1 | contig 11573 bp, 13 predicted proteins | sample MGYA00581738_ERZ1740065 | MGnify/ENA primary metagenome ERZ1740065 (study PRJEB43018, sample SAMN04849749) | marine metagenome | isolation source: floating plastic debris | place: Pacific Ocean | collected 2008-09-01 | study: EMG produced TPA metagenomics...
CTATATATAACTTATATAACCTCTATATGACCTCTATATATAACTTATATAACCTTATCCAGCAATGAAAAATCATAACGAATTTTTAGTCTTATGTTTCGGTAGCTGGAGTTTCCTTTTCTACAGTAAGCATTGTCGGCTCGTCATTTCTTTAAGCCACAAGTATGTGTGCGTTTTTCTGCTGCAGGTTTTATAACAATGACCCCTCAGCTCTTTATCAACTATAAACTCAAGTCTGTCGCTCACCTTCCGTGGAGGATGATGACATACAAAGCACTGAACACATTTATTGATGATCTATTCGCATTCGTGATCAAGATGCCTACGCTGTATAGACTCGGCTGTTTCAGAGATGGTAAGCTCATGTCCCTATTGACATGACCTTGACATTTATCAGTGCAGGATACACGGCCATTCATCTGTTTTCTGCAGACATAGTCTTCCTGGTGTTCTGCTATCAGTATTACATCTACAAAGTCGACCCTAAAAGAGTAAATGAGTTTGGTACCTCTGGAGAGTCAGACGACCAGGCTGGATCCTTGCAGGCGGACCAATCAGACGGCCAGGCTGCATTGCCGCAGACGGACCAATCGGCTGTGGATTCTAAGAATGAGGCATCCAAGAAGGATGACTGACTTTCCACACTCGATTATCAATCGGAAAGAAACCTCAGTGACAACTTGTATCGTAGATGTAATATAGTTGTGTTTATTAATTAAGCAATAAATACGATGTTAAACCGGGTTTTAATACGCCGACCCGTATCAATATAAGCGAACCACAGGCTCTGTTTACTATATATACAGCTACGCTGTGAAAAATACTGTCTTTGATGAATTGAGATAACACTCAGTCAGCGAGCAAGAATAAAAACTAGACTTTGGCAAGACGTTCCACTGACTGAAATAGAGGAGATTGTCAGCCATGACTCATACAGAAAATAAAGAAGAATAGTTGAGTAGCTGTGCTAGCAGCACCAGCAGTTATCACATTGACTCTCTTATTTACATCAGCTTGCACCTGCCGTGACGTCGTGACCTGACTGGCCTCCTGGAAGCTGACATGCTGCCGCAGAGGAGATCTGGGGAGTGTGAGGGATGCTCAGCTATGGGACTGGTGTGTGTGGAAGAGCTGTAGCTATGCACCGAATTCTCATATTGCTGCTGCTGCTTCCTCGCCATCTGTATCTGACGCTCCCTGGCAGGTACCTGAAAGTGGGAGAGACCATCATTACATAATGAAACATTGTACAGATCACAACACACTGCATGTAGAGACAGACCAAAACTCCTTCATTGATAGGCAAATATCAGAATAGCTCTACCCGGGTTCAAGTGTAGCAGTCATAAAAGCGTATAAAGCTGTACCAGCATGCGATCAAAAGCTCAGCACTAGCTGATTGGTCACTCCCATGACTAGTGCTACTAGTGTGAAATATCAGATATTTGATTTCTATTGACACTGAAATTGACACAGAGAGGTGAAGGTTAAACATACCTCGATACTTAGGGCACACTCTCTTGAGCAGGTCCAGTGCTGGAAAGGCACGCACGTGTTGCCGAGATACGGGTTGTGGAACGTAAATACAAAGTAACCTGTAAGAGACAATCAGAGGCCAATAACAACACAACATCACTATACTATGAGAAGGATTGCACTACACCGTAGCCTGAGTGCGTTTACCTTGTTCGTGTAGCAGTCGGGCGTTCTTACAGGCTGCGCATATGTTGAACATGTTATAGATACTGGACATGTAGTCTTTCATCGACTCTGATATGGTCTTGATGAGGAAGTAGTTAGTTTTAAGTTTGATGATGCGATGAGCCGCCCAGAACTGGAGAGATTGCACCTCTGTGGCGCAGCGCAACGAACTGGCCGCCACGTCGATATCTGTACCCGTAAATAAACAAACCTCGGTTACCGGAGCGACAGCAACATGGCCGAATGTAAACGAATCCGTAACCAGGCCAACAACCATGCCGGCATCAACCAAGAAATGACATAGCATATTGTACCACCGCTAATAGCAGGACAGTAGAATAGAGCTACGATACTGACACAGCAATGTATTGAGTCATACATATTTCCAGTAATGACTTGTGTCAGAAATATGTGCCATCTAAATATAGTGCAAGATTTCACGTCTGTGCTGCGACACTGAATGTGTCGCATCAATACTGTAGCAATCACTAGTGTATAGTACATACGCAGGGAGCGGTGAGCAATGAGCATGGCGCTGATGAATAAAAGCAGAGAGCCTACCCGCTAAAAATAGCCTGCCTACAACCGCTGGAATAGGTATGAATAAATCTATTGCGGTATTTATAAGTGTAAATAAAGTCACTGTTAGACAGCAGACGTCTGGTAAACTACCCTCCGTCTGCTGAAAGTGAGTGCGAGAAATAGAGCGGTATTATCAATATAGGTCATAGGCCGAAATCAGGGCAGAGAGAGTGACATATCAATGGTATCTTATCATTGTGACATTGACAGCGAAGGATTCTTTGCTTCGCTGCCGTTAAGCAGTAATAATAATAAACATACCTTCAACCCTCCCCCTGCCCCTCGCGCGGCGCAGAGAGTAGTGTAGTTATAAATATAATCGTATCAGCTAATGTGATCAGGGATTTCCCTACCGGAGAAGGAAGCGGTGCGAATTCTCTCTCTACTCTCGCAGCCGTACCACATAAATGTCGTACGGAAATAGTTCTGATTCCCGTGACGGTGGAGGGTTTTCAGGTTTTTCAGTTTGAGAACGAATCCAGGCACAGCATCTGTAGGATGAGAGAAGCGGGAGACTGAGTGAGCCTAGTCTCATATCTTATCTCCACAGAAACAATACACCGTCTCTGCACTGGAAACAATGATCTCCACATTCAGGCGTGAAGTGCTCACTTACCGAGAGAATTGTAGTCGAGCAGTAATGTTGACAGCTGGGTACAGAAGCTGAGCGTGTACGGAATCGAATCATTCTTCAACCGATTGTGCGACAGCTTCAGATACTTGAGTTTGCGGAGGCGTCCGACATCGGCTGGCAGTGACCGCAGGTTGTTGTAACTCAGATTCAGCTTCTCCAGGTTGCTCAGCATGAATACCTACAGCAATAGCTCAGTGCACTTGGAGACGCCATGTGTGAAAGGGTAGGCTAAACTCTAATCAAACAAACAATCAAACTATTATCAACAAACAAGTATGAATGAGTAGGCCAGAATAGACGTGGTACATTATTACTCACACATTTGGGAAGTTGGTACAATCTTCCATTAAATATACCCTCCAGTTCCAGAGACGAGACGGCGTCTGTCACGACGTAATTAGAGAATAGACCTGGATCTACAGGCACAGTGACAATCGGTTGTATCACGCGTCCCTCATACAAATCACTGGACACGCCAGTGTGATATCTACTCACTGTGAAATGTCATGGAGTCGAGGAAGACGGTTTCGTACTTTGACCGCCTGTCACCCTTAGATTCAGCTTGTAAGAGTTCGTAAAAGCGGTGCTTCTCATTCTGATAAAAGTTGTTTAGTGGGAGCATCTGTGAATCTGTGAGGGGTTTCCTGTCCTTGCTGACCTGCTCCATCACCTTCTCCAGTCGGACATATTGGCTTTGAGTGGAATTAAAGACAATTTGAGCGTGCTGTCCTAGGGATGGGTCAGGCTGTAAACGAGATAAGTAAAAACATAACATTGAGGAAGTAAAAAAATATATGTACAATGTTTATCTAAGCGTTTTATAAACATCAGACCCAATATATGGATTTAAATTATTCGCCCACTTCATAATATTTAGAGTAATAAAGAAGACTTACTTCAACAATAGCTGAATTCTGCTTCACAAAAGTATCCACGATGGCTCTCCAGTAGTCTCGCAGCTCCTTCACCGCCTCGACACCCACGTAGAATGCTATTTCGTGAGTTGATGGGATCCTCTGTTGAGTAAACACATCCAGGCTATCGTGATGAATGCCTTCGTTTGATGTACCATGACTGTCGTTAGAACGATCAGCCTTCAAGTCGGGAGATGTTTTACTTCTGTTTATAGAATTGCTTCTACCGATATTTAATGACTGTAGACGCCTCCTTAGTGTTGAACCGGACGATGAACCATTGCCTACTGAAGCCTCAGAACGCTCACCCATCTCATAAAACCCACCCAAGATACCAAACAGATCTACGTCTACTAAATCTGATCACAACGCCAGACTACTTATTCGCTGATGTCACATCTCGCCCATATGGATATATCAGACGTCCAATATAGTTTACAAATAGTAATTAACATCCAGTGAAACAATAAGAACTACAGTGTCCTGATCAAGCCGTTCAAATAGTTGTTAGAAGAGAGAATATTATAGAACGATCAAAGGATGATCGGAAACTCGTTCGGACGCTCCTTCTTCGTCGGTAGAGTATATTCCGTGTACGTCTAAAAATTTTGTCGTTATGACGTATATTGGCGGGGAAATTTAATCGAGCAATCGTGTGCATATAGCCACTTCCGGAAAGGGCGGAACAGCTGTAAACTGTCCAAAGTCAGCTCATATTTTTATTGATGTAAAAAAATTGGACAATGAGTAGCATAGAGAACATGGTTATACTAGCGATGAGTCGCCCAGTGCCTTAAGAATATGCTCTATACTAGATTTATCATGACCAAAAGAGTTGAGATTCCATGTTCCCATCATCATTATTATAGCTCCCTCCCTCCATATCATATATATGCAGTACCCACATACACCTTTGTTGCATGAAAAGCTACATGCGTGCATACTAAATCATCGAGCTATCACATTTATGACCATCACTTCTTATGGTAAGCCTAGTTGACTAGCTGAAACGCCAATTAACGTGACGCAGGAGCTTTTAGTGATATGATTGGATGATCAATTCCTCGAAAATGGTAACGAAAACATTCCATCAGCGCGGTTATTTCGGTCGGACGAAAACAAACGACATGTAATCGCTGTGGCTGTATCAACCAACAGACAACTCCAAAGAGTAGAGAGGAACGGCTACTTCATCAATATTTGCTCGATGAGATCTGGAGATCATTCATATATTCCCATCAAAATAGGTATTTTACACCACCAAAATCAACTGCTACAGAGCCTAGCAGCCAAGAATAAACAGAATGCAGTAAGAATATTATAGAACTGATTTATGCAGCACGGCGTAAAGTAAGCATAGAGTCAGCTCAAAGCATAAGAAACCAGCATTCGCAGTATTTAGGCCAGTAGACTATTCAACAGAGAGCGTAGCGCACAGCTCTCCGTCAGGAAGTAGAAAGTGCTGCCAGCTACATAGGAGCTATCATGATGTTGGCTTCCAGCTGCCCCATCAAACTGCAAAGAACAAAGCCAGCAATGTGAAGCTACCAAGTGTGTAAGCTGGATGGCGTGGAAGTGAGGACTTGTAGGATTGTCCTACCTTGGATTGTATATCTCCACCCGGCCTCTCAATATATTCGGACCAAGGAAATTAGCAAGCGAGTTCAGACATTGGCTGGCGGCGCTAGAGGTCAGGGCGTTGTCACATGACTGAATGGAAGCACAAGGGGGAGCTAGTGACCTTGACATCAACAGTGAATAGACATCAACACAGCTGGTAGGATACTTACCAAGCTGTAAAACACAGCATCAAAAAACAGCTCAAGGTGAGGCTTGAACAACCTTTTGCCAATATTTTTAGCAATCTCCGGTAGCTAAAATTGAAAATATGATAAATCAATATACAGGAAAGCAATCGAGTTACAAACAGAAGGATTATATACAACCATACTATGGTCAGAGGATCTGAGTACAAAAATAGGTGAGCTTCATTATTTTATGTATAAGGAAATATAATTTAAAATGTAAAGACAAGTAGTATTACAGATATCCATCCACATGTCTCACCCGCTTGCAGACTGTCTCCAGCAGCGCAATGTGCTGTGTGTAATGGTGGTGGGCGGCAGCAGATGCGAGCAGAGGCAGCTGATTGGATATCTGCTGATGGACAGAGGCTTGCGACGACAGCTCAGCCATCAGGTGAATACATCTATAAGTATTGATAGCCAATGGTAACAGGTGACAACAAGCAGTGAGAGAGGGAGGGAGGGAGGGAGGGAGGGAGGGAGGGAGGAGGCGTTACCCCTCAGCTTTCTCCCACAGCTCCGCTGGTCTCCTGAATGTGGAGTGCATGCATCCACCCTTGTCCTTGGGTTTGCCCCGACCCATCTTGGGCGCCAATGAGCCGCATGAGTACATCTGAAATGAAGGTGAAGGTCATTGTGGGTAAGAGTATAAATATATATCTGATGTAGATTTACGTGAAGGCGAAAGTACTGAAATAAAAACTTCAATTCTTCACAAAAAAGTAATTTACTAGTGACTAGCAATATAATTAATACAATACCAGCAATAATACTAATGATATCAATAATAACAATTTAGCATAATTCACAAGATAAAGAATAAGTAATTTTACATTAGTTGGGCTGACATCCCATTGCACCAGTCTAGCTCACTAACCGTTTTGTTAGAGTGCAGGTCGGCATCGTTATCTCTGGCTCGTTTAACCACGCTGTACGTGGCAGGACCTTTCTCCAGGCCAGAGTATTTGTCCGTATTGGCTGGTTGGTTGGTAACGTCTTTCAGTGAGCTCTCGATCATCGACAGTAGATCATCAGCCACTTCTGAGCCTATCAAACAGCTCATCGATGTTACTAAACCAAAGTGAGGCTGCCATCACCTCTGTTACTTTATCAACCTGCCTGCCCACCTGATCCGTTTGTATATCTCCTCCTACAACTAGCCTTTACTCCCCCCTCTCCATCTGCCTCTAGCCCTCTCCTTCTATATCTCATCACCTTCCTTGCCTCTCCCATCTATTATCCCTTATATGTGCTTCCATACCTTCCTTGTCTTCTTTCCCTCCTTCTATCCTCCTAACCATCCATCCACCCCTCCCTCCCCTCCCCTCCCCTCTCTCTCTCTGTAAATCCTTACCCCCAATGCTCTCCGACCCACCAATCCACAAGGTAACGTATCACAGTCAATAATGAGTTCAGTTACTTACCATAAGTCTTGGCCACATCGGCGAGAGCCGCGGCTGCGCCACCTCTCACCGATGGTATGTTGTCCTGCAGATTCTCACAGAACAGCGGCATCAGTGCCGTCAGGTAGCCGCGACTCTCCTCGGGAAATCCAACGACAAAACTACCTGACGCGATGCATGCAGCTGAAATCACCAGGGAGACGCGTCAGTTTCTCTATCATAACACGCAGCTAGTCAGAATCATCAGGCCCGTCTTCAGGTGAGGATAAGTAATAGGAATAGATGTAGGAATGGGTATTCTACCATCATGTTTGCAACATGTATTCAGGCTCAAGTATACAATACAGTGTGTGGCGGCAGGACGGGAATGGCTTTTGAGGCTAATAAATTTTTTCGTATTCTAAACTCAACAAGCGACTGGAACTGCTGATAATTTCAAAATGTCTCTTTCTCTAGAAAGATCGCATTTTTATCTTACAGAAAAAAAACAAATTTTGCATATAACTTACGGTAACTATCATAAAACAATATACCTATATCATCTATACGCTAATTGTAGCACATGCCGTGACCATGACATCGGGTAATACCAATGGAAAAATAACTTTGTAAATTTTGACAGCTGAACCTAAATCAGATTTGTTGTAGACAGTGAGGACTTCATAAACATTCACATTTTCATATATTAGCTATTATATTATTATTATTATTATTGTTATTATTATTATTAGTATTAGTATTACTATCATTATTATTATTATTTTAATTTATTATCATTACCATCTCTCACGGGCCAGCTGTCATCCTCAAAGCATGTCACCAGAGTATCCAGTAGCCTGGTAACTGATGGCCGCACGCAATCTTTACTGATTTTGGTGCCCAGTTCAGCGATGCAGGTGCATGCTGCCTCTCGGACGGCGTGATTGTCGGCTTGTGATTGGCTGACATAGAAATCAATCTGCAGAATATTGAACAGCTCATATAGTCAGATAAAAAAACTGCAGAATCAGCGGTCGGGCAGGCTGGGGATTCTGGGGAGGCAAGACAGCGGTCACCGTGGGCGATATGTGCTGCTCGACGAGCTCCCTGCCATGGCCATCTGTCACGTCCTTCCACGTCTCCTGAGAGTAGATCCTAACTCCTTCGGCCACATAGTACCTACAGACAAGCAGCAGCAGGTAGGTGTTAGTTTCTGCTTCAAAATGCATACTATGGTGAGCAGAGGCACCGCTTGGGCAAACAGAGCTCTGACACGACTGTGGCATTAAGTACACAAGTACCTAAGTCACAGAGAATTGTACAGAGTAACACGCGATACATTGCATAATCTGTACAAGAGTCTCTTTACTTTATGAAATATCTAAACTATCACACTGAATTGGCACGACAAATCGATATGATAGATTTGAGCGACTAGAATGAAAATTCCAGAGAACTTGCTGCTAATAGTGCTTGGCATACCGTAACCAGACTCAGACCGGCAAGTACTGACCAGTTGGTGTCACGGTGCAACTCTAGAAAACTTCTATGTGCGCATCTGACAATGTGAGATACAAGCGCAATTCCACCTCATGACAACTTAGAAATCCAGGGTTCATGGAGAGTCAAGGAATTATTTTTATCTCTAATATCGAATAGATCGATTATATGAATGGATCGGTAAGTAATAAATCAATCGATCAATCAATAGTCAATCAATAATCAATGTGATACAGTAGTGGAGTGAGTCGTATACCTGTTGAGGCACATCCTGGGTAACAGTAAGGGCATGTATTCCACTCTAGACTCAGTATCCAAAGCACGGAAAAAACTTCTGGTGGCGACCGAGGCAGCCAGTCTGACTTGACTCCAGTTATCGGCAAGACCTGAGGCTAAGTGTTCAGCGAACTGCATTCCAAATATTTCTATGGAGTCGTGCTCCTTGCTGGGCCTGTTCATCGAATCTAGTTCAGTAAAATTAAGAGCGAACTTACAACTGCAGCCATTGTATCGAAACAAGACAACATACCATACCAATACTGACCTTGAACTTGACTGTTACATGAGACGATGGAGCCGCAGACTTGAAACCCGGTTTCTCTGACAAATCTGTTGGTGTGATTGAGAGAGGTAAATATCAGGTCCAGCAGCTCCTGATCAATCTGTGCGTTGAACTGTACTCCGCACCCGTCAATGACTGACTGCAGACATCTATATTCAATAGTAGAAAAAGTTAGCATACGTGGGTCCATAAGTCAATGCAAATACTTACAGTGACGGAAATTGCAGGGATGAAAATAAAGAAGAACTTAGTGTGTGTAAAAGAAAGCTCTAGAACAACTAGAATGTTATTTATCACTGCCAATGCGTGAAGGGGGTCTGGGTTGGAGGTCCACCAATCCCATCCTGTTGACTGGAGTAATTTTGGAAAGTGACATGTGCTCATTGCTCCGCCTTCATTCAGCATAAATACTTGGTCACAAAATATTTATCCCACCCAGCGTAGCACACTCCACACACTTATGATAGAGAAGATAACTCCAACTAGTCTGTACTCTTTGATGCATCTAGCGGAGCAAGTAAAATATATCTGATTTATGAATTAATTACATTATAGCATATGTCAGCTCTCTCGTTTTCACACATGTTCACTAGTTATTGATGATATAAAGTCTCAGTGAACTGTCTGTAGAATCACAATAGTGTATGTACACAATTGTATGTACAGTGTACATACACTGTATATACACTGTACATACACTGTACATACAGTGTATACACTGTATGTACAGTGTATGTACAGTGTATGAATACAGCATAGGACTTACTTCATCCATGTCTCAAGGTTCTTCCACCCAGCAGTGTCATGGAAGATCTTCTTGGTACCGGAGTTGAAGTTTGACAGCCGTTCATGCATCATCAATGCACTCGTTCTCGGGGATGAGCTCATCTCAACTTCACCCTCTTCCTGTGACGCAGAGCAATCAGCATCACAATCCTAACTCTCAGAGGAAGTATAGGTTTGCTTAAATGCTCACAAGGCTCTCTGTGAGTGACTCCTTCTCATCTTGAAAAGTATCCCTTTCCAGGTTGTCATGGATACCGGCGAGGATATTTGCCTTGATTTTCACATAAACTGAAGCGCCAAGCCTCCTACACAGCTCACCGAAGCATTCACCTATTGCACAGGATTCAAACGGTGAAAGTACTAGAATAAAGATTTAAATTATAGATAGAGAGACAGACAGATATGACACAGCTTACCGCCAGCTATACGTATGCGGTATTCTTCATGACTCAAACATAATGACGCTGTGTCCAACACCATGTCACAAAAATCGCTGTAACTCCAAGGGTGTGACACCAACACCTGGATAAAAAATAACACAAATATCTTTTATCGGATAAATCATCAGATATATATAGAGAGAGAGCATATATGCAGGCATAGATACTGCAAATCACATCAACCAGTTCTAGTATGGCTGAAGAACACTGCCGGGTGTTGTGTGGCTGAGGTATAGTCATAGAGGTGTAGGTTTGTTTAACGTACCTTCAGGCCCGTTATCGTGCCATGGATCAACTCCCACCGTGGCTTTGACTCATTTTCATTAGCTTCAGCAGAAAAAGATGCGTGAGAAGCCTTGTCGGCAAAATATGCTGTCAATTGCTGGTACTCGTCAGGGTCGGCACGGGTGAGAACATCATGAAGCTCAGCAAGACCTTTATCCCTCTCCAGCTTTTTGCTACTAGCAAGCTGTTGGAATATATCATCTACGTCGATCATATTTCAGTTAAATAGAGTATATGTTCTAATTAGCTCTTCAAACGTTCTCTATAGGGGCGAAATTATGACCAACATGAAAAAAGTGCACGGCAATCAACTGACGAAAGCTCCGTTTAATGCAGCGCCGTTTAGTATGATAAACGACCGTCCTACTCTAAGTTGTTACAAACATTCTAATTATTCTGTTAAAGCTGTGAAATAAATATCTATAATATACCGTTTTCTAATCTTTATCCGTAAATGCAACCTTCAATAGATTTTCTCAGAGAAAGAACACTAATTGTTCTACGAAAACAAAGATAGCCATTTTGAAACAGGAGAACACAACTACGGAGATGCATAAAATTTCGTGCGATGACTCATTTATCGCAGAGTACTCAGAGACTCTGGATCTGGGTATACAGCGTTCTAGCTGATATGTTGAGACTAGACCCGAACTTGAGGAACAAAGAAAGTGTAACCTCCAATTCGTAAAAATGGAAAACATAATGAAAATCCATTGAACATGTTGCTGAGAGATTCACATCTTTTCACTCAATTATTGCCTAACACTTTGTCCTTACTACTTCTGCTATTATGCTTTTCTATTATTGTCTTCAGCTATCAAAGCTACATCTAAATAGTTATTATGTGATTCCTCTTCACTCAACTTCCACACAGTCACCTGACCACAATAATATACTTCAACCAAGTCACACTTACTACAATACAACACGATACAGACATGACTACGCTCTCAACGCAATACAGACATGACTACGCTCTCAA